>Ga0207937_1000068_pt1 | contig 31488 bp, 22 predicted proteins | sample LakMenEpi04Sep11_FD_150668 | JGI IMG/M metagenome (GOLD analysis project Ga0207937, IMG submission 150668) | Freshwater microbial communities from Lake Mendota, WI - 04SEP2011 deep hole epilimnion (SPAdes) | ecosystem: Environmental > Aquatic > Freshwater > Lentic | place: Lake Mendota, Madison...
GACTTCACAATCTCAGGTGAGAAAAAGCCGATCCCCCAGACACCAATAATCCCCGAGACGCAAAGTGCCATCCCGAGCAATGCATGTTTTCGAAGCTTTGCTTCGGAGAACAGATTGGAGTAGGAGCCGAACTTAACACCGCTGATACGACCTGCTTTTCGAGCTTCCACCCACTTTTCAGGTTCTTTAAGTCGAAGCTGAATAAATACGCACAAAACGGCCGGTATCGCTCCAACCAGAAAAAGGTACTTCCAAGAGTTCGCAGGATCGATAGTGCCGATACGACCGAGATAGGCAAACAGCATCGATGTCAGGCCCGCGGTGATGTTACCCAATGCAGATAACGACTGCAGCAGACCGAGCGCTGGTGCACGCGCGATATCTGGCAAAGTGTCAGCCACCAAAGCAACGGCCAGTCCAAACACTCCCCCGACCCCGAGGCCCGTAATGAATCGGTAAATTGCGAAGTCCAACCAACCGGTCGAAAACGCGGATAGCCCCGTAGAAAGCGAATAAAGTAATACCGTCAACGTCAGTGTTTTGGCACGGCCGATTCTATCCCCGACAGAACCGAAGATTAGTCCTCCGGTTGCCCAACCGAACATGAAGATCATCGTCGCGTAATCGCCATATTGGAACAGATCTTTCTTCTGCTCATCATTTAGCAAAGAGGAAAGCGCATTGTTGCGTGCCAGGATAAACAATTGCTGGTCCAAGCAATCGAATACCCAGGACATGGAAGCCATCGCGAACACGAACCAATGGTAACTCGTCAAGTGCTTCCACCAAGGAAGATTACTTTCGACGCCAGTGGAGAGATTGTCGGAATTGGCAGTTGGCACAGCGGGGCTCCGGGTAGGTTTATGCAGTGAGGAAGTGTATTCGGTGAGGAAATTGATGCGGTAGGGTCGCTGGAAACATCCTAACCCTACGCGTGAGCGAGGGACTTTTCCTACACTTACGTCTCGGATTGGGATAGTAAGATTTTATCCCGCTCCACTTCGGGACCGAGAATGACCGAAAGTGTTATAGCATATTTGAAAAAAAACACTTGCCACCTGCGAACTTCACGATTGGCAGAATTTCGCGGTTCTTTGCTCGCCATCTCCTCACGTTTGCCGACTCGCGGCCAACCGATTGCATGCTCCCTACAATCGCTGGTTGTCGTCAGCTACAATTTGACTTTACCAAAGAGATACACATAGATGTCGAGTAATGACCATGATTCAAGCGAACAGTACGATTGAGAACAAAATCACCGGAGCGAAATGACTTAGAGCATGGAGAAAATTCTAAGAACATTCGATGATTTCGAGAGCGCCGAGCAAGCGGAACGGACCGCAGACGCAGAACTCAGTTACCAAGATCGCTTTCGGATCTTCATGCAACTAATGGCGCCTTACTATGCAGCTTCCCCCGGATTTCAAAGAGTTTATCGAGTTGATGATCTCGACCAACGTTCGGTTTGTGATGATTGGGGGATACGCATACAACCTGTATCGAAACCCTTGAGCGACGGGTGACATCGATTTCTTGGTTGGCATTTCTGACGAGAACGAAGCAACAGGCCGAAGCCACCGCGCTTAGCCACAAACTGCGGGGAACGCTCGCACTAGCAAACGCGCCGCACGCCGCGCCGACAACTCCCCAACCGTAAGCTACGTTTGGGTTCACCATCGATGAGCCTGCTATTGCTAGAACTCTGGGACGCGAAAGACCACTCGTTCGTTTTTCTTTTCGTAATTTGTGTTTCGTCTCGGTGAAATCCACGTTTGGGCACACTTCCATTCGTGAAGTCCCTTCAAGAAAAACCATGCAAAACATGAACGAAGGTCGTACAATAAACGTTCACAAAGAGAAATTTGATTCTCGGGCGACTTCATCACTCCCCGTTTCATGCATACCCAAAACTTCGACTGTCATCGAAACAAGATCGTGAAGGATTGAACCGCTGTGCCATCGCCGTTTCCTGGAATGGACCCCTTTATCGAAAACCAAAAGTGGGAGGATTTCCACACGCGGTTTGTTTCGATCTTGGCGGACCAGCTCATGCCTTCTGTTCGGCCAAAGTATGTCGTTGATGTTGAACGACGAGTCTATTTAGAGCGAATCGACCCCACGCTTGCTGTTCAAACGATAGTAGCCGATGCCGCGATCTATCATCGATTCGATCACTTAGAGGACAACGCTGGAGGAGCTGCACTCTTGAAGGAGCCCTCGATTCAGCCAAAAGTCTGTACGATCCCGTACTTCGAAGAACACCGCGAGACGTTCATTACGATTCGAAGGGGAAAACCGAGCGAAGTGGTGACGGTGATTGAATTGCTATCCCCAACCAACAAGAAAAAGGGAACCGTTGGAAGGGAGCAGTATCTTGAAAAAGTCTATGCCCTTATGAAGACCAAAGCGAGTCTCGTCGAACTGGATTTGCTGCGAGGTGGCGAGAGATCGACGGTTTCGGATCCACCCCCTGGTGACTACTTTGCTTTGGTAAGCAAACCGAAACCACGACCGTTGGCGGAAGTCTATGGTTGGCCGTGGCGAGATCGCTTGCCCCGAATCATGATTCCGCTATCGCCAGAAGATCCAGACGTCGCGTTGGATCTTCAATCGGTATTCACACTGGTCTACGATCGCGCAGGATACGACTATTCGCTGGACTATCAACAACCTCTTGATCCATCGTTTGGGGAGAGTGAATCGGCTGAGGTGCAGTCTTTCCTGTCTGCAATGCAATCCGATGGAGTCAAAGGAAATCCTGACCAATAAGCACCCAATCTAATGTAGCGGTTTTCCCAGCTGGTGACGAAGTGCATCAGTTGCGGGACTCTGCGGACTAGGTAAACTCTTGGCTCCGATTCTTTGCTGACGGGCGGCCGGCAGGATTTGAAACGAACTCTCCTCAAAATGAACTCAGAAAGCGAACATGGCCTACTTCCCAGAGATTGCCAAGATCCAATACGAAGGCCCGAAAAGCCGAAATCCATTAGCATTTCGTTGGTACAACGCCTCTGAAGTGATCGAAGGCAAGACGATGAAGGAGCACTTGCGCTTCAGTATCGTCTATTGGCACACAATGCGAGGAACCGGCTCCGATCCGTTCGGACCAGGGACTGCGATACGTCCGTGGGACGACGGTAGCAATTCGGTGGACAACGCTCTCACACGTGTTGAGGCTGCGTTCGAACTGTTTCAAAAGCTCGATGCCCCTTACTATGCGTTCCACGATCGTGATGTCGCCCCCGAAGGAAGCTCGCTTCGAGAAACGAATGCAAACTTGCAAAAAATCGCTGACTCTCTCAAAGCCCATCAGCAATCCACCGGGGTCAAGCTCCTGTGGGGCACTGCGAACATGTTTAGCAACCCGCGGTTCATGCACGGCGCCGCGACGACTTGCAACGCCGAAGTGTTTGCATATGCTGCAGCTCAAGTGAAGAAGGCGATGGAAGTCACCAAAGAACTCGGTGGCGAGAATTACGTCTTCTGGGGTGGTCGCGAAGGTTACCAATCTCTCTACAACACCGACATGAAACGTGAGCTGGATCACCTCGCCAAACTGTTTCATATGGCGGTGGATTATGCGAAAGAGATCGGATTCAAAGGTCAATTTTTGATCGAGCCAAAGCCAAAAGAGCCAACCAAGCATCAGTATGACAGCGACGCTGCAGCCTGCTTGAACTTTTTGAGAGCCTACGATTTGCTTCCTTACTTCAAACTGAATTTGGAAACAAATCACGCGACGTTGGCTGGGCATACCATGATGCACGAACTGGATTATTCAGGTATGCAAGATGCGTTGGGATCGATCGATGCCAACACCGGGGACTTGCTCTTGGGATGGGATACAGATCAATTCCCGACCGATTATTACCTTACCGCGCAAACGATGTTGATCATTCTCAAGTACGGTGGGTTCAAGACGGGCGGTGTGAATTTCGACGCCAAGGTGCGACGCGAAAGCTTTGAACCGATTGATTTATTCCATGCCCACGTCGGTGGAATGGACGCATTCGCTCGGGGTCTTCGCATCGCTGCTGAGATCCGCAAAGAAGGGCTCATCGATCAGTTCGTCAAGAATCGATATCGCAGTTGGGACTCTGGCATCGGTGCTGAGATTGAAAGCGGCAAAGCGAGCTTTGCCTCCCTCGAGAAGTTCATGCTTGAGAAAGGTGACGCGAGTCCCAACGAAAGCGGTCGACAAGAGATGCTGGAGAATATCTTCAATCTCTACATCTAGTGCAATGTCTTCCTATTGCATTGCCTCTCGAGTGCATTAGATAGGTTTAGCCAAAGCCAATTAACCGCGACCACGTTGCTCGCCAGCGCGGGGCGTAGCGATGAAGATCGTGTCCCCTCTCCCTTTTGCTTTGGAGACTGCTGATTTAGCCCCGGCTTGTTGGTTCATGGTGAGCCGTCGGGCGCTAGCCCCGGTTGCCGACTGTGGCGAAGCCACTAAACCGGGGCTAGCGCCCAACGGCTCACTAAATCAGCAGTCTCCCTTGAAAAGGGAGAGGGGTGCCGCAGGCAGGGTGAGTGCCTCGCCTCGATCCCTTAGCCCTGGCAGTGACATCCCGAATGCAAGCATCTCTGCTGTACCAACCCGAAGTCCAGTGAAGGGTACAAGGGCTACATCGGGCATACTCAGCTCCCTTTACGAAGCTGATATCCCATCCAGCGAAGCAGAACGAAAACAAATGACGTCGATCCAACCACTCCGAATGAGATCCAATAAGCGAAAAGGATCACTCCCCAGGAGATCTTGAATGGCATTATGTTCAGTGCCACCCATTGGAATAAAACGGGTCCAGCGATGATCAAGATGCCGAATGCGACGATGGTCTTTGTTGCATTCGGGACAAGGAATGCAATGGATTGAACGACCATCAAACTACACAGAGTGACGGATAACCAAACGGACCATAAAGCCATTTCGAAAATCTCATTACCTACCGGTATCCCTGCATCAGTAATCGACAAAGTCGATTTCAAAAGTGGAATGCAAATAGCAACTGCAATCATGATGCTAAACAGCAATCGGGTATCAAACTGATGACTAACCTGATTGACACACGGAGCAAGGCTCTGCCGATCAAGTATCCAGCGATTCCATGTTGCGATCAGCCCCAAGAATACGCCAGCCACCAGCGTTACGGCAAAAGAAACCAAGTAACACATCACCGCAACGAACATCGGTGGCGCCCAACCAGCCCACCGGTAGCCGACAATATGGGCGCTGGCTAGCATCAGGGTCCCGAAGGAAACAATGAGCAATCGCTTTGCCCAATGATAGTGACCGAGCCCGAGGAACACTCCTATCATGAGCAGTTCGCCGAGTTTTAGTCCGTAAGCCATTCCTCCAATCCATTCGCTCCATCGGAACCCATAAATCGAACCATTCCGAGTTGACAGATTACGCTCCCAGCCCTCTATGCAGATAGGCACCACTAGATTCGCGAGAAAAGCAAAAGCAAAAATCGCAGCCACGAGCCAACGCAAGTCCAGCGTGGCGAGTGTCACTTTGGGGTGGGCGCGAGGCCGTTCGTCGATTGCGAGCGGGTCTTCGCTTGAGAGAACAACATGATCTAGTTCCATGTTGTTATTGTAGCAAGCACTTTGACTGGTTGCCGGTGGTCCGCTTGCCTTTTAACCTTCACTAGAAAAACCTGTTCGTTCGCGTTACGTTATTTGAATAGTAGCAGGCACGCTCCGTCGTGCCGTCCGCTCATGGACATTTGCTGGGATTCTAGGTGGACGGCATATGGAATGAGGCTACTACTTTAACTGGTAATCCTTACTTTTCCTGTTGAGTCTAGTTCCCATGATCCGCACAGAACTTCGATTTCAGACACTCGACGAAATCAAGTCCGACATCGAGAATTTACAGCGAACCGGTTACTCCGCGCATGGGAAATGGGATCTTTCGCAAATCTGCGAACATCTTGCCGACTGGATGACCTATCCATTGGATGGTTTTCCACCGATGCCATGGTTTGTGCGAGTATTGATAGGAGCTATGCGGACACTTCGCGGCAAAGCCCTCTATCGCCAGTTTGTTGCCAGCCAACGAATGGCGAACAACTCGCCAACAGCGCCGCAATCGGTCCACAAACCAAACTCAGATGCAACGGCATCTGTCCAGCGCCTGACAAAGGCAATCGATCGGCTGAAGAGCCATCGGGGAGATATTCATCCTTCCCCATTGTTCGGAGCGTTGACCAAAGACGAATTGATCGCGCTTCAAATGGCTCATTGCGCACATCATCTGCGTTTTTTAGAGCCGAACCAATAGCTTCTAAGATGGACAGTTCTGGTTTAGCCATCCTCCCACTGGGAGGCTGCTGATTTAGTGAGCCGTTTGGCGCTAGCCCCGGTTCAGTGTCTTCGCCACAGGCGGCAACCGGGGCTAGCGCCCGACGGCTTAGCATGAACCAACAAGCCGGGCCTAAATCAGCAGCCACACTGGGAGGGTCGAGCGAAGCGAGGCCTGGTTAGGGAATTAACACTTACACCCCAGCGGGGATCGACCAGTGACCTTCTTTGCGATATTGCCGTCGCAGCAGGGCGGTCGCTTCTTGATCCTCCACAATGGTCTCTTTCGCAGCGTCGATCTTGAGAGTTCGACCGAGTCGCACTGCAGCATTGGCCAAGTGAATGAGGGCTACCGACTGATGGCCAATCTCAATGTCAGCCGTCGGTTTGCGCGATTCGAGTACAGATTTGACGAAGTCCAGCTGGTGGCTTGATTCGAGTTTCGGCACTTGCTTTGGCATTGGAACATCGACGAGTTTATTGTCATCGTTCCAAAGCATCTGCTTACCTCGTTTGCTGATCATCAACATCCCTGACGTGCCATAGAACTCGATTCCTGTATCGCAGTTGTAGGGATAGTTTTTGGACCAGATCCTCATCTCAAAGAGGAGTTGTTTTCGATGTTGAACTTTACCGTCTCCGGGCCATTCAAAGCTACACATCGCTTGGTCAGGGAATTGCTGATCATCGTCAAAATAGTATTTGCCACCCATTGCAGAAGCCGAGCTCGGTAGTCCGTCCACACCTAGTCCCCAACGAGCGATATCGATCTCGTGGGCTCCATCATTGCCGATATCTCCTGTTCCGAAGTTATGCCACCAATGCCAATCGTAGTGAAAACGATTCTTTTGGAACGGCATGAACTCGGCAGGTCCGACCCACGTGTCATAATCGACTTCGGAAGGTGGTTCACTCGGGGAAGATGTACCAATATTCTTTCGTCGTTGAATGTTCCACGCTTTGGCGGTTAGCACATCACCAATGACTCCTTCCTTGAGGAGTTGCATCGCGTTTGCGATCATGGGATTCGAACGGCTTTGAGTGCCGTGTTGTACCACGACTTTGTTTCGGCGAGCCGCTTCGACCAAGAGTTGGCCTTCACGAAAATTGTGGCTACATGGCTTTTCCACATAAACATGTTTTCCAGCGTTACACGCCATGATGGCGGCTGGTGCATGCCAATGGTCTGGAGTCGCGATCACGACCGCTTGGACTTTGGCATCGGACAAAACATCCCGAAGATCTGTAGTTGTGTTGGCAGCTTTTGCCTTGACGTTAAATTGATCCAAACGTTTGCGGTCAGGATCGCAGATCCAAGAAATTTCGCAGATATCCCGAAATGTTTCCAATAGAGAAGAAGCCCTTCCTCCGCAACCGATGATAGCAATCTTTAACCGATCCGAAACGCTAGGAGGCAAGTTGGTTGGGGAACCTAACGCCGAATGAGAGCAAGTCGCAGCGAGGGAACCCAGGAAAACACGTCTTGTCGTCATTCTTGTCATCATTTGTTTCTGCTCGTTTTGGGGAGGAATCGATAGAAGGCGTTCTATTGGGACTGAGTCTAGTTACAATTGTGGGCGTAACCATCACTGCTACAAATTAGGCCAAAATGAAGACGCGATATTCACCGTCAGCACCTTTGCAAACATTATTCTACCTCATGTGGGTAGCTGCGTTCGCTCCGTCCAATATGTTGTTGGGGGTGGAACGGAAGCTGGATTTTAACCGAGACGTTCGCCCGATCCTCTCGGAAAACTGTCTTGCTTGTCACGGCTTCGACGCATCGAAGCGGGAGGCAGGGCTGGGATTGGATACGCGAGGGAGTGCAATTGCAGAACTCGCTTCGGGCGAAGTGGCGATCAAGCCAGGCAACGCGAAGGAAAGCGAACTCGTACGACGAATCCTGTCAACGGACGAAGGCAGCATTATGCCCCCTCCGGAGACTGGGAAGCACCTAACGGAAAAACAAAAACAAATTCTCCAAGGATGGATTGACCAAGGGGCAGAGTACGCAACGCATTGGTCTTTCATCGCGCCGAGAAAGCCGATGCTTCCCAATCGCGTATCTTTTGAGTCCGAGGCAGTTTCGAAGAATTCTAATTCACCCATCGACCTGTTCATTCGCGAGCGACTCCATGAGGCCGGACTTCCCCCTTCCGATCGAGCAGACGCGATCACGTTGATTCGACGAGCAAGTCTCGATGTAGTCGGGCTTCCTCCGACGCCGGAAGAGGTCGACGCATTCGTTGCTGATTTTGATGCTCGAGGTTCACTCGCATACGAAGCGCTCGTGGACAAACTCTTGAAGAGTCCTCACTACGGTGAACGTTGGGGGCGATGGTGGCTAGACCAAGCACGCTATGCCGATAGCAATGGTTACTCGATCGATGCGCCTCGAGAAATTTGGTTATACCGAGACTGGGTTATCGACGCCTTCAATCGAGACATGCCGTTCAATCAATTCGCCACTGAGCAACTTGCTGGCGATTTGCTTCCTGAACCGACAAACCAGCAACGGGTTGCAACAGGCTTTCACCGGAACACGCAAATCAATCAAGAAGGCGGAATCGACCAAGAGCAGTTTCGAATCGAAAGTGTGTTTGATCGAGTCGCAACCACAGGCAGTGTGTTTCTGGGACTCACGGTTGGTTGCGCGCAGTGCCATGACCATAAATTCGATCCGATCTCTCAAAAGGAGTACTATCAGTTATTCGCTTTTTTCAACAATCAAGACGAACCAGAGCTGACGATCTATCCACTCGAGGTTCGCGATGAAGAGTTAAAGAAAGAAAAGCAACAACTCGAACAAGGGATCAAAGATATTCTCGCGCAGCATGCCGACGGGATGAAGAATTGGGAAGAGAAACTGACGGATGAGCAAAAGAAAGAACTCAACGGCGAAGTTCGAAAAACGCTAGGTGTAGAAGCGAAGAAACGATCGCTTGTCCAGCAGGAAGGACTCTATGCAGCGTTTGCTGATCAACCCGACGCCAAGATTTCTCAATCGCGTGAGCGCATCAAAGAAATCGACAAGCAGTTGTCCCGAGGCGTGAAAACTATGGTTTTCAAAGAACGTGAAAAGCCTCGTAAGACGAACGTTTTCATTCAAGGGGACTTCACCCGCCCTGCTGACGAGGTCACGAGCGGAACGCTGTCTGTTTTGCACCCCTTTCAAGCCTCATCGGAGAAAGTGAATCGGTTGGATCTTGCGCAGTGGATCGTGTCTCCATCGAATCCACTGACCGCCCGAGTGATTGTGAATCGCGTTTGGCAACATTATTTCGGACGAGGGATTGTCGAAACCGAGAACGACTTTGGGCTCCAAGGTGCTTTGCCAACGCATCCTGAGTTGCTCGACTGGTTAGCTATTGAATTTATTGAAAACGGTTGGAGCCTCAAGGAGCTTCACCAATCGATTCTCACTTCCGATGCTTATCAACAACGATCGCATGACCGACCTGATCTTCAAGCGAAAGATCGCGACAATTACTTGCTCGCGAGACAGCGACGGTTGCGATTGGACGCGGAGATCGTCCGAGATGTGGGACTGGTAGCGAGCGGGTTGTTTGCACCCAAAATGGGCGGCCCACCTGTCTTTCCGCCAATCCCAGACGGTGTCATGAGTTTGGGACAATCCCGGCGAGAATGGAAAGTCAGTCTAGGGGAGGATCGCTATCGGCGCGGATTGTATACATTTGTCTTTCGTGCAACTCCGCCACCATCGCTGAACGTGTTCGACTCACCGGACGGATACAGTACCTGCACTCGGCGAGTCCGTAGCAACACGCCGCTCCAAGCATTGACGTTGCTCAACGACACCGGATTTTTCGAGTTTGCGCAGGCTTTATCTGAAATAGTTAAGAAAGAAGGGGTCGTAGCTGCTTTCCGTCGATGTACAGGCCGAAAGCCTCAACCAAGCGAACTGGATCTTCTGAAAGGCTTAGAGCCACTCAGTGTTGCGAGGGTATTGCTCAATCTGGATGAAACGGTCACGCGAGAATAATAAATGATCATGAACAATCAACAACGGATACTGCAACAACAAACGCGTCGACATCTTTTCCAGCAATGCGGAATTGGTTTGGGTGCAACGGCCCTCGGTCAATTGCTAGGTTCAAACTCTGCGATGGCAAGCGACGCTTCTAGCAATCCACTTGCGCCGAAGCCAACTCACTTTCCGGCGCGTGCCAAACGGGTCATCTTTTTGTTCATGGCAGGCGGGCCATCGCAACTTGAGATGTTCGACTACAAGCCGATGTTGACCAAGCTCAATGGCGAGCCAATGCCTCAAAGCTATATCGAGGGAAAACGCTTCGCGTTCATGGATAGCAGTCACCGTATCAATTTGCTGGGCCCAAAGCGAACGTTTGCAAAGTATGGCGAATGTGGTGCATGGGTTAGCGATCTGTTGCCGTATACGGCAAAGATCGTTGATGAGTTGACATTCATCCACACGTGCAAAACCGATCTATTCAATCATGCCCCGGCCAAACTCTTTATGAATACCGGCACAGGCCAATTTGGTCGGCCGAGTATGGGCGCTTGGTTGACCTATGGATTGGGAAGTGAATGCGCTGACTTGCCAGGATTCGTTGTATTGCAGAGTGGACCGCGCGGGCCGCGCGGTGGCTCTGTTCTTTGGGGAAGCGGCATGCTGCCATCCACCTATCAAGGTGTACCGCTTCGAAACAAAGGAGAACCTATCTTGAATCTCACGACTCCCACTGGGCTCAAGAACGAAGAACAACTCCAGGTCATTGAGACCGTGCGGGCACTCAATACGAAGCGACTTGCGGAAACGGGTGACGACGAGATATCCGCTCGTATCAACGCATACGAGATGGCCTATCGGATGCAGTCGAGCGCTCCGGAATTGATGGATACAACGAACGAGTCAGCCGAAACGCTTGAACTTTATGGTATCAAAGATCCGAAAGAAGCATCGTTTGCGAGAAATTGTCTGTTAGCGAGAAGGCTTGTGGAAAAAGGGGTTCGGTTCATCCAGTTGTATCATACGAATTGGGACCATCACGGCGGCACAACCGAGAATCTCGAAACACACTTGCCCGCGATTAGCAAAGAGATCGACCAACCTTGTGCCGCACTCGTCATGGATCTCAAGCGACGTGGACTGTTAGAAGATACGATCGTTATCTGGGGTGGAGAGTTTGGACGGACCCCGATGGGCGAAGTACGCGAATCGACGGGGCGCAACCACCATATCGATGCGTTCACGATGTGGTTCGCGGGTGGCGGATTCAAACCGGGAGTTCGTTATGGAGAGACCGATGAGTTCGGCTTCGGCCCGATCGACCATTCCGTACATGTTCGCGATATTCATGCAACGATCCTTCACCAACTCGGTCTACATCACGAACGATTGTCGGTCCGTTCTCAAGGACTAGATTTCCGACTCACCGGTGTAGTGCCCGCGCGCGTCGTACAGGAAGTACTATCCTAGAAGCCTCATGAGCCGATGGGCGCTAGCCCCGGTTTTCACGAACGCTTCGCGTTCAACCAGAAACCGGGTCTTGCGCCCGACGGCTCAGGGTGCAAAAAAACCGAGGAGAGGAATTCTTGCGAATACCTCTCCTCGGCAGCCTCTTCTCTCCCTGGCCCCACACACACTACCAAAAGCCAGAAAGAGAATTTTCAAATGGTTTGTTGGATTATCCCTTTGCGTTATCGCCCGAAACTGCGGGGCTTGGGACTTCGCCGTTAAGAACGGTTGGATTCGGAACCGTCGCATTGATCGGAACCGTCGAAGGTGCATCTGCTTGATCAGCGACCTTTGGTATGACTGCGTTCTTGGATTCAGCATCTACGGATCGCAGGTATTCCTGTGCATTGATGTATTGCTCAGCGGACATGGAGTCGATGTTCTCTCGAAGCAGCGCTGCCATCGACCTGATCAACTGGGAGAGCTTCAGCTGCGTAACACTGCCGTTTCCGCTATTTTTAAAGTCGCGAGACTCGAAAAGTGAATCAATCTCCACTTTGATCGGCGCATATTGCGATTGGCGTAAAATGTGCGGCCAGGTCAATTGCCCTGTCTCTGCATTAAACTGATCGGCTGTCAACTTCTTGGGTTGATAGAACTCGACCACCTTCTTGCGAGCTTCACCCACGAACGGCTTGCGACCGTACTTCTCATAGAACTCGGCTCGGAGTTCTCGCTTTTCATAGTAAGCTTTGGTGTAAGCAACACTGTTGTCGATCGCACGGCGATAGGCTTCTTGGTAATTGATCGATGCTAGGCTATCGAGATAGGCCAACTCGCCAGCAGCACTCATCACAGACGCTTGCCCTCGCAATGCTCCTTCTGCGATAGTGCTGGAATGATTCATAAAATTCCAATTGTTGATTGGAGTTGCAATCGCAGGCCCCTGGGCTCTCACTGCGCCTGTTGTTGCTGCAATGGCAAAAGCCAGAACTACCGATCTTGTGGAAATGAGTTTCATTGTTTCCCCTCTTGCCGGCATGCGTACCGGTCTCCTCGTTTGATAAAGTTTTAATGTTCCTCTGAGATGCAACGTTCGTGCCAAACCGATAAATATTTGATTCGCCATCGTTCTGTATGAAATATCCTGGATTATCTCACTAATTCTGATCTCCCCGTTTGCTTTTGGAGTCTCGACGTTGCCATCGAACCAAACAAGTCGTCTCAAAACGAGACTCGTCCGAAGAGTCTATAATGATGCGACACCGTCACCGACTTGGAAAACAACCGAAGCTTTTGATGCGCACCCATGGTCCCACCAATGAACACAACCCGGCCAAGACCCATCTTCGTTGTCGAGATTGCAGCCATCCTCATTTCTCTTGCGTTGGCTGGCGGACTCGTTGGTCAACAATCCGTCGATCGCGGCGAACCGACCAAACCCACCGACGCGTCGCAGTCGCTCAAAACTTTCCGAACGGGCGAGTTTAAATGGGAACAGGTCTTGAGCGAGCCGACGATTACGCAGCCACTGTCTGTCGCCTTCGATGATGACGAACGATTGTGGTTGGTCGAATATCGCCAATATCCGGAACCCGCAGGACTCCAACAACAAAGTCGAGACATCCATTGGAGAATCGTCTACGACAAGACCCCATTACCGCCGGGCCTCGGTGGTACGCCTGGTATCGATCGCATCTCAGTCCACGAAGATTTGGACCGTGATGGCATTTTCGAAAAGCATCACGTCTTCTTGGACAACCTGAACATCGCCACCGCGGTCGTACCAGTGCCTGGCGGCGCATGGGTCCTGAATCCGCCTTACCTCGTTTTCTATCACGATACTGATGGCGATTTGAAGGCCGATGGCCCACCGGACATTCATCTCGAAGGATTCGGACTCGAAGATACACACTCCGTGGTCAACAGTTTGACCATGGGACCCGATGGTTGGCTCTACGGCGCCCAAGGAAGTACCGTGACTGGCAATGTCCGGCGTTATGGAACGGGCGATCCAACGATCAAGTCGCTTGGGCAAGCCATTTGGCGATACCATCCGATCATCAAACAGTACGAGGTTTTCGCCGAAGGTGGTGGCAATGCGTTCGGTGTCGCCTTTGACGATCATGGCGATATCTTCTCCGGTCACAACGGCGGTGACACTCGAGGGTTTCATTACGTTCAAGGGGGCTACTATCGCAAAGGTTTTACCAAACACGGCGGTCTATCGAATCCTTTTACCTTTGGCTACTTGCTACCCATGAAGCATGATCCTATTCAGCGATTCACGCACGCGATGTTCATGCTGGATGCTTCGTGGAATCGCAAAGTGAAGAAGGGTATGTTTTGTATCGATCCATTGCACGGCAAAATCATTCACACGGAACTTGAGGCCGTCGGTTCCACTTATCAAACGAAAGACATTGCCGACGTGGTCTCCTCAGACGACAAGTGGTTTCGCCCCGTCGCGATCAGCCAAGGTCCAGATGGCGCGATCTATGTATGCGATTGGTATGATTTTCAAGTGGCGCATCTCTACGCGCATGTGGGCCAATTGGATCGCGAACGAGGACGCGTTTATCGATTATCCTCGGGCGCATCTGCAGAATCTGCAAAGTCGCAAGCGCCTTCGAACGCGGCTTCATCGATCGAGCGATGGACCGATGACTTAACTGGTCCCATTCGTTGGCAAAGGGATCGGGCACGCCGGATGATTGTAAAGTGGATGAGCACAGCCGCCCCGCCTATCGCAGATCGCTGGAAGTCGGTCTTGTTCTCGAAGCTTCATCCGTCGAATGCAGATTTAACGAAGAATTGCGTCGAGTATCTCTGGACGATTCATGGTTGTGGATGGATTCCAGGAACCATTTCGCACCAAAACACCACGTCGAATGTAGCCGCAAGCTCAAACCGAACTGAGAATGAATGGTTAGATTGGTTTAGCCATCCGCAGCCCGATGTTCGCAAGTGGATGATCCGTCTGTCATGTGATGACGGAATTGTCGAAACAGACACGTTGACAAAGCTGATCGAACGATGCACTGCAGAGTCGGATATTCATGTGCTAGGGCAGATAGCATGTTCCGCCCGAAGGCTGCCATCCAAACAAGCAGTGTCTATTTTGGCGGAACTCCTTTCCAGGCCGATCGATGATTCTGATTTGTTTCTGCCCCATTTGATTTGGTGGGGGATCGAACAACATGCATCGGAGAATTCTTCGATTGTGGAGCAACTGGTGAGTTCGAAAGAAACGGAGAACGATCGCTTTCTCACCACGTTCCTTTTCCCGAGATTGATGGAACGCTGGGCTAGCGAAGCGCAGAAGCCATCGTATGACGCGATGGTTCGTTTGCTTCAGTTCATCGACTCGATGAGCGATCGAGCACTCCGAGACAAAGCTTCCATGCTGGCGATTGAGGCATTTGAACGGGCTTTCCAAAAGCGTTCCATCAAGAGCGTACCTAAATCGGTCATCGACGCTATGGCGAAACTTGGCGTGCCGACTCTCACCTTGTCCATTCGCCAAGAAGACGCGGAGGCTATGAAAAAAGGGATCGAAAAAGTAAAGGACGCTAAATCGCCACTGCCGCTTCGACTCTCATTGATTCAACTGGCCGGCGAGATGAAGATTGATTCTTTCGCGGCCCCAATCTTGGAAATTGTCCGCGACCATAGCGATGCTCGCGACAAACGCCAACAGAAAGAACTCGAACAAGTGCTTCAAGCATCGCTATCCGCGTTGGCTGCTTTTGACCGTCCGGAGATTGCAACTACAATTCTGGAGGAGTGGCCACACTTTTCGGAGAACTCCCGTTCGGTAGCTGGCGCTACGTTAGCGCGTCGTGCTTCTTGGGTGCGAGCTTGGATTGCAAGATGCAAAACGAACGAGATCGATCCAAAGACTCTGCCGGTCGATGCTCAACGAGCGATGCGATGGATCGAGGATGAACCGCTCCAACAAGAGCTTTCGCAACTCTATCCAGCTCTCGCCAGCATCAGTCTCGCAAGCGCCGATCAAGAGGCAGAACGCTATCTGAAAATGGTGGATGCTGAGCAAGGGGATCCATACCGAGGTAAGAAACTCTATCGCACCCACTGCGGTCGGTGCCACCTTTTGTTCGAAGAAGGAGGGAACATCGGTCCAGACTTGACCGGCTATCAACGCGACCAAACCAAAACGCTACTTCGGAACATCGTCGCTCCTAGCTTGGAGATTCGCGAGGGCTATCAAGCATGGACACTGGCCTTGAGCAGTGGCTCTGTTTTGACGGGGTTCGTCGAAAATGAAACCGACGCTCTACTAGTGATCAAGGGAATCGATGGTTCCTCGCATACGATCGAGAAAGAAGAAATCGAACAGCGAAAACCACAATCGCTGTCAATCATGCCGGAACGAATTCTAGATCCATTGAAGCCGAATGAGATCAGCGATCTTCTTGCGTACCTGCGTAGCACGCAACCGATCATGGATCAGTGATCTATTTCTTGGCCTTGCGTGCTTCGTCTGCTGCCGACTTGATCGACTTGAGGCGATTCGGATTTTCCGCTTGGCCGGTCACTTCATAGAGGAATCGACTTGGAAAGGTTGGGCGTGATTTGCCCCATTTGAAGCGTGACATCGGAAGAGTAAGCGATAGCTCATCTTGGGCACGCGTCACTCCCACGTAACAGAGTCTTCGTTCTTCATCGACGGCGTCGGCGTCACCCGTGATGGATTTTCTGTGCGGCAGAATTCCTTCTTCCATACCAACCATGTAAACGATTGAAAACTCAAGCCCCTTCGCACTATGGTATGTCATCAGTGAAATCGCGTTCCGCTTCATTTCTTTTTCTTTGGGCGAACCGAACTCGCGTCCTGCGAGGGTTACCGAAGATAGGAAATCGTGTATGGACGGCGATTCCGCTTCTTGTTCGTATTCTGCAACGGCATTGATGACTTCTTCGACGGATGACAATCGCATGGCACATTCATCGGGATCGGGATATAGTCGTTCGACTTCATTACGATACTTGATCGCATCGATCATGTCCCCGACAATGCGAGTCAACGAGTCGCTGCCGAGCATTTCTGGCTCCGCCTGTTCTGCTTCTGTTGAAGGACTGTTGGAGACATTCGTGGGTTGCGATTCCTCTTCAGCCTCTTGGTCAATATGCTTCGAAAATGCGACGGTCCGACGAGCGAACTCTGCCTGCAGTTGTTTAAGCTTTGCAACTCCACTTTGTGCAGGGGATGGCAAACTACCTAGCATGGTTGGATCTCGCATGACCTTCCAAACACTCGAGGAGTCCGTCACCGCTTTCTTGAGTAGTTTGTCCACGCTGGCAGCTCCCATCCCTCGCGGTGGAACATTGATGATACGCAACAGCGCCAACTCGTCATCGGGCGTATCAAGCCACCGCAGATACGAGAGCAGATCACGAACTTCTTTTCGATCGAAGAAAGACTGGCTACCCGTGATCACATAAGGCAATTTACAACGTCGCAATTCCATTTCGAAAGGGCGAGGTTGTTCATTGGTCCGAAAGAGGATCGCAAAGTCACCAGGCTTGAGTGTCCGATCACCATCCAAACGACCACCGATTTCTTCCACGACTCCTTTCGCTTCCTCGGCTTCGCTGGCGAACTGCAAAATCCGTGGTTGCTGACCGTTGGGACGCGCGGCGCGTAGCGTCTTTTCGTGACGGTGTGAATTGAAGACGATCAACCGGTTGGCCATTTGGAGAATAGCATCCGTCGAACGATAGTTGTCTTCGAGACGAACCATCGTTGCTTCGGGCCAATCGTTTTTGAAGTTCAAGATGTGACGAACTTCCGCACCACGCCATCCATAAATAGACTGATCGTCATCACCGACCACGCATAGATTGCGATGATCGATTGCGAGCGCCTTAATGATTCGATACTGGCAACCGTTCGTGTCTTGATATTCATCGACGAGCACATGATCGTACTTCCCCGCTTCGATCTTGCGAACCGCTTCGTTGTCTTGAAGCAGTTGTTCGGCGCAAACCAGCAGGTCGTCGAAATCAAACGCTGCTTGGAGTTTTAATTGACGTTGGTATCGCTTGTAGCCACTGGCCGCCAAATGCTCTTTGTCGGACATAGCAGCGGCGTTCGCTTGTTCTGGTTTGACGCCGACATTCTTCCATTGACTAACGATGTTCAGGAAGTCGCTCGGTTTGAGCATGTCTTCGTGCACTTTGATTTCGCGAAGGATGGTGCGAGCTACACTTTCTGCGTCGCTGCGATCGTAGATGGTGAACTTCTCTGGGTAACCCAGCTCGCGAGCGTGTCGCTTCAATATTTGAACACAGTGCGAGTGAAACGTACCGATAGCGGGTCGGAGCGGTGCAGGCTGTCCCCGTCGAACTCGCTTGGGCAATTTCAGCTGATGCGAGACGCGTTCCTGCATTTCCTGCGAGGCTTTGTTGGTAAAAGTCACGGCCAGAATACGATCCGCTGGCGTTCCATGCCGGATCAGGTTTGCAATTCGAAACGTGACAACACGAGTCTTGCCGGTTCCAGCCCCTGCGAGAACGAGAAGCGGTCCAGAAAGCGTGTCAACCGCATGTTGCTGTGGGGGATTCAGTTCTGCCATGGATGCAATTTACAGTCGCTCTGCCACAACGAAAGTCCTATTCACTAGTTCGCTCCGAATGATGGAAACGAAAGGAATTAATTGTCATCGGCCAGCGGTTGGATGAAGAAGCATTTACGGATGCGTTGGATGACTGCCTATTGTCCACGGGAGAGGCTGATGGGAAGCCAATCGACTTCTGCCGAATTCCTGCACTGGTAACTCGTGCCAAACGCGGCTAAAGTATTGCTAATTCTGCAGCAGCACTTTACTTTACACCATAGAAGTCGAGCATTTGTGAACTCTTTGAACCTGCCCAACTTGGCTGTGCGTGTTAGGGAACTTCGTCACCGCATCCAAGGTGTTCTCGGCAACGTTGTGGTTGGACAGTCGCGAGTTGTAGACCAAATGTTGATGGCATTGTTCGCATCCGGCCACGTGTTGCTCGAAGGCGTTCCAGGTACTGCAAAGACAACTCTTTGTCGAACATTTTCTGCCGCTCTCGGGCTGCACTTCGAGCGCGTCCAGTTCACGCCCGATTTGCTACCGTCGGACGTAACGGGCACGCAGGTTCTCGATCGACAGACATCCAACTTTGTACTGCGTAAGGGACCCGTCTTTTGTCAGCTCCTGCTCGCGGATGAACTCAATCGTGCGCCCGCACGGACTCAGTCGTCTCTCTTGGAGGCGATGCAGGAACGCCAAGTGACCATCGAGGGGAAAACCTTGCCTCTTCCTTTTCCATTCATGGTACTGGCAACACAAAACCCGATTGAGCAGGAGGGAGTGTATCGATTGCCGGAAGCCCAGCTCGATCGTTTTTTGTTTCGAATCCATGTCGGTTACCCAGATCGAGATGACGAAATTGGGATGCTAGAACTGCACAGCAGACCTATCGAGCAAGTGCAAACGGTCTGCACAGCCGAAGAGGTTACAGGGATTCAGCGGGGTGTAGACCAAGTGTTTTGTACACTGGAGCTCAAAAGTTATATCATTGATCTAGTCAGACAAAGCCGTGCCAATCCGGACTTGCTTCTAGGGGCTAGCCCTAGAGCTGCTATCTATCTTTTGAAGGCATCTAGAGTCCATGCATTATTGGAAGGACGCGAGTTTGTAACGCACGCGGATGTCCAGTCTATTTTGCTTCCTGTCCTTGGACATCGTCTCATCATGAAGCCGGAGTCAGAGATGGATGGCCAAACGATCGAGTCGGTGGTGCAACGTATTGTTCAAGCCATAACAGTGATTCCGCCTAAGCAATCATGACAACGTTTGCGAGGTGGATAGCAATCCTATGTACAGGCATCTTGGTCGTGTCGGTGATAGGACGACATTTGCAATTGGCAGTCTTCTCGCTCATGATCTTGATATGGATGATCGCCAGCTATTTGGTGTTTCGTTGGAGGACGTTCGCAGCGCTAAAGCATCTTCAGATGGTGCGGCGTATTCAAGACCGAGACGCTTCGACGGGGGTTGTTTGGGCCGGCCGAACCTATGATGTCGAATTGGAAATTCGCTCGCACAGCTCGCTGCATCCAGGTTGGCAGTTCCGAGATTTGGTACCAGAGATCTTGGAATTGCGATCGGTCGGCAATCCCAACCCGAAGCGTGAGCGAGGGACTGAGGCAACAAATGCGAATGACGTCGATCCATCGCTGATTGTCAAATGGATGCGTGCTTTGGCCAAGATAGCGACACCCAGTGAGCATCTTCCGAGTTCCATCGATGGTGGCTATGCGAACGTTTCGCGGCTTGTGATTGATCGTCGATGCAAGAGTACATCGCTTCGGTATCAGATCAAACCGCGTGGTGCTGGGGTAGCGACATTGCGAGGGATCCGTCTAGAGATGATGGACTCGATGCGCTGGTTTCGAATCGATACAGTTGTTCCCTGCAAGCAAGTATTAAATGTACTGCCCAGTTATCGAGACGCTGGGGAGTTGCGGTCGTTTTTAAAGAATGCGAACGCGATTCCGCAACATGGTATCCATCGCCAACGTCGACCCGGCATGGGATTTGAATTGTTGGAGCTGCGAGAGTACACCGATGGAGATCCACCGAAGTCGATTGCATGGAAAGCATCCGCGCGTCGAGAGACATTGATGATTCGTCAATATGAATCTGAGATTCCGATCCGATTGCAATTCTTCATGGAAGGGACTGTTGCATGCCGAATCGGCGGCTATGGTCTTCGGATGATCGATCAGATGAACACGGTTGCGGCGAGCATCACCAAGATGGCAACCCAGGGTGGCGACTGGGTCGGCGCCTACTTGATTCACGGTTCTGGATTGAAGCGTGTCATGCCCTCCACCGGTGAAGGCGGATTTTATCGGATGGCAAAAGCGCTTTCCGAATTTAGTGCAGCGGAGTTTCCAAATCGTTTTCAACTCACCGATGCAATGCAAGAATCGGCCTATGCACTCGTTAGCGAATACTATCCGGAAAGACTGCACTTAGAAGTGAACCCTAGCGTTTTTACGGTTTTCGATAGTTTCCGATCTCCATTGCGAAGGCAACGAGTTCAGCTCGCGGCAGTAATGGCGCATCGCTATGAGCTGTCCGAAATGGATCACTTGGAACTGTTGCTTAACGATCACGCGATTGCAGCGTGCTTGCAGCGTTTTCTCTTCGAGCATGGCCAAGCGTGGATGGCACCGATGATACCGCGAGCCGATGTAACAAAATACTTGACACAGCATGCGCTGGACACCTTGGTGAAATCCATACAACAAGCGGTCCTTCGTGCCAAAGATAATGAAGTGTTTGTCTTGTTCATCGACCTTTTGAGTCAGCCACGCAACTTGAGCGACTTGATGCACGCGTTGAAGCTGGCAAAAGGACGACACCATCGAGTGGTTGTTGTGTCTACATCGCCTCAATTTGAACGCCCGCAAATCGAACTATTCCAACATTCGCAACGAAAAGCAAAGCAATGGCGGGATATGGCCGATGGGCTTCGAATCTATGAGAATGCGAACCACGTGAAGCATCAATTGCGAGAAATTGCAGTCCCATTCGCGATTTCTGCTGGAGAATCGACCGTTCCTATGGTGCTAAGCGAAATCGAACTGGCTCGCTCGGGTCGCGTTTCGAGAGCAGGCTTAGCAGCCAGGTCCTAACAGGTCGTTCGTTGTACAATAGACAGAATGTCTAAAGCAAAACTCTATTCTCTCCAACCAAGCTACAAAATGCGTACTCTTGTCGTGACTACATTTTTTTGGATTGTGTTCTCATCATGGATTGGCCACTCGCCAGCGTCGGCGGATCAACCAGCTCCAAACATAGTATTCTTTTTGATCGACGATCTAGGTTACGGAGATTGCGGATTCAATGGCGGAAAGGAGATCAAAACTCCGAATATCGACAAGCTGGCACGTAGTGGTGCAGTTCTTGAGTCGCATTATGTGCAGCCTGTTTGTTCGCCAACGCGAGCCGCGTTCCTGACTGGGCGATATCCGACACGTACTGGCGTCTATACAGTCGTCCGACCGCATGCGAAATGGGGATTGCCGTTGCAAGAACGGACACTGGCTAACGCATTGAAAGATGCTGGATACACAACAGCGATCGTAGGCAAATGGCATCTTGGTGAGTTCGATCCCGCTTACTATCCTCGCGCACGAGGCTTTGATCATCAGCATGGCCTATACTTTGGCGCGATCGACAACTACACACACATGCGAGACGGTTCGCACGATTGGCATCACAATGATGTCGAGCTCCGAGAAGAGGGTTACTCGACTCACCTCCTCACCAAAGAATCTTGCCGTCTCATCAAGAGTCAAGAGAAGTCGAAACCACTTTTTCTTTACGTTCCCTACAATGCAGTTCATAGCCCACTTCAAGTTCCTGAAAAGTACTTGGAGCCTTACGGCGATTTGAAGGGACCTCGCAAACAGTTGGCTGGGATGCTTGCAGCCGTTGATGAGGGAATCGGCGAGATCGCCCGTGCACTCGAAGAGTCGGGGATGCGCGACAATACGTTGATCGTTTTCTCTGCCGACAATGGTGGCCCAAAACCGGGTGAGAACGGTCCTTTGAAAGGGTACAAGGGGAGCGTCGATGAAGGTGGTGTACGTGGTTGTGCGTTTGCGACTTGGCCAGGAAAGATTCCAGCAGGCCAACGCATCCAAGAGCCCGTGCATGTCATCGATTGGTATCCAACCTTGGTAAAGCTGGCGAATGGCACACTGGATCAGAAACTGCCTTTGGACGGGAAAGATATTTGGCCAGTACTCACCTCGCAAGCTCGTACGCCTCACGAGGCCATTCTATGTGCACAGTCCCCCAATCGAGTTGCCATTCGGATGGGTGACTGGAAGCTTGTTCAAGTGTCAGCGAAAGAAGAAGAAAGCAAGTCGAAGAAAGTAAAGAAGAAAACCGAAGCAGCCAGTTCCGAAAGGCTCGAGCTGTATAACCTGGCTTCTGATATCGGTGAATCGAAGAACTTGGCGATAAGCGAACCTGAGCGAGTTGCGATGATGCGATCGACGTTAGATGAGATTCTGAAGAACGCTGTTCCTTTGGGTGAGCCTATCCAGCAGTAAGTACTTTGCCATTTATTTGACTGGTCGTGAAACGAATCCGACAAGGATCAACCCAAGGGTAATGCCTGCTGCTAGAAAGCACGCGAATCCTGAGACGGACTTTGACCAACTCCAGTTGTCGGTCAGCGTTGTTCCGAAAACAGATCCCATCGTAGCGAGAGGGAAAAAGATGGCGGCCAAAAGATTCAGTCGATGGGAGGCGACGGTCATTTGATGCGTCGCCATAGTTTGTTCATCCGCGCGACGAATCATTGCGACTTCCATCGAGTTCTTGGCGTCTTCGTATAGCAATTCCGCTTGTCTAGAGAGTTCATAAGCTCGATCGCGGTGGTCGATGAGCGATCGATCCTTCGGAAACTCCTTCCTTGCTTCTTCTAAGGTGGACAGTAGATTTTTGGTCGAGCGAACGAGTGGCACTATTCCATCGAGTATCGGCAGATAATCGTCTGCTTTCTGAGCTTTGGCTTCGATCACTTCGAAATGATCGATACGTTTGGAGTACCGATCCAAATGCATTTGAAGAGCGACCTTTCCTGGGTCTCCGTTGCTGGCTCTCCATTCGCCAGAACTGTCGAGCCAGAATAATTGCCCACGTCGACTGACTTCGTCGTGTTCGGGGACTTGGTGTGCAACGATGAGCAATTGATTAGGGATGGCCATACATCGTTGCCGTCCAACGGTAGTTCCTAGACGTTCTCGAAACTCGTCAGGAAACGAGGTCCAATTGGCGGGAATGAGCGGGGGGTTTGGCATGAAGTTCTCTGGTTGCTAGGAGTTATTGCCTTCTATGGTTTCCACATCGGAAATGGCCCTATTCTAGAGCGATCCAGGGCGCGAAAATGCGGTAAACACCCGAAGTCGAGATCAGTCAATAACGATAGGCTCAATAACTCTTTTCTCTTGCCAACCACCCTGGAGATACCGCAACAAGAAAATTACTGCCAAGAGAATGACCCAAAAAGTGATAACGCCCCACCAGTAATAAAGTCCATCCCATTTCCATACTCTGCTTATCGTGATGCCGCCTATCACTGTCACGCTGCCCGCGAACAGATGGCCGAGCAATACAAAGTACGTGTCGCCTGCCCCTTTTAGTGCTCCGACGAAAACGGTTTGAAACGCATCAAAGATGCAGTAGCCGGCAATGAAGTAAAGAAGTGGTCGAAGGATCGGACGCATTTCGGCAAATCGCTCCGGGGCGACATCCAATGAATAGAGATCCATTGCGACATCAGGAAATCCACCGTAAAAAACGACGAAGAAAAGTGAATACGTAACACCGATCAAGAGTCCACTTCGGACCATGCGTTTTGCACGATCCCTATCTTCGAGTACCAAGTATTTTCCAACAAGCACTCCGACGGCGATACCCAATCCGACCAATGGGATAAAGGCGAGCAGGTTCACGCCCAGTGCAAGTGTTGTTGCGGCAGCGGGTCTTTCGCCTAGCTTTCCCACAATCATCATGATCGCGGTAAAGCTCCATGCTTCTGCAACCACAGACATACCCGCTGGCCATCCGAAGTGTATTAGTCTTCGCATGAGACTCCAATCGAATACAGTCCCTCTCGTTCCACTAATGGAGCCACTTTGCGTCCCAGGCTGAATAAGTTCTCCGTGGGCATGCTCTATTTTCAATTTTCCTGTGGACGGGTCGCGATGACGGACCATCGCCGTTCGAAAGTCGGGGAGCGCGTAGAAAATCAATACGAGCAACTTGAATATCAACGAGATGCTGCTCGCTAGTGCCGCACCTCCAGTTCCCATTTCAGGAAATCCCCACATACCAAAAATGAGCGCGAGATCGAGAGCGAAATTGATCACGGTTGCGATGACATCGGAGATCACCAGTACCCGCGTGCGGCCGCTTCCTTGATACAAACCCACGAGAGCTGATGCGACGACAGATGCACAAGCGCCCGGTACTAACCAGCAGAAGTATTGTGACTCCGCCAAGGCCATCGATGGCAGGTGACCGGACCACAAGAAAAAGCTGTGCGACAACAGACCGCAAACGATGAGCAATGGTACTACGGCAAGTCCGAGCAGAAGTCCTTGCCAAACCACTTGCATGGCACGCTCGGGGCGTTTCGCCGCCAAATACTGAGATACGAACGCGTTGGTGTACCCGCACACACCGCTCGGGAGACAAGTAATCGCCCAAAAGAGCGTACCTGCAGCCATCGCCGCTGCGGCCGAGCCCTCAGAATACCGATACAGAAGCATGCGGTCCACGAAGAGGGTTATCGAGAATAACCCCGTAGATAGCATCATCGGCCAAGCGGTCGACAATACCTCTGCCATATCTTTCTTCAATGTCTGGATCATGGCAGCAGGGACACACTCAGGTTCGCGGTATTGTTCTCTAGAACGACCAGCGTACCACGACGAGCATCATTATGGCAGGGAGGTAGATCAACGATGCTCGGAGTAGTTTCCTCGCGGTGACATCATTGCGATCCAACAAAAATCGATAGGAAGCCATGGCTTGAGAAACACATGATAGAACACCCAATATCGCGATGCACCAAGTAATCGCTGAATCAGGTCGCAATACAACGACAGACAATGGAATCAGCGCCAAAGCTCCGCACACAGCATGCCATCCAGCAGCGACTCCGGTCGGCTCTTCTTTAGTAAGCATCCGAAAGCCAGCGCTAGCATACTGGTTGCGGTACAACCATGCGATCGACATGAAATGCGGGAACTGCCACAAAACCACGATCGCGGTCAGAGCCCAACCGTTCCAGTCCCAAATCGAACCACCCACGGCTGTCCAGCCGATCATGACGGGCAATGCTCCCGGCAATGTCCCAATCGCTGTGTTCCACCATGTTACGCATTTCAGCGGTGTGTATATCCAGCAGTAAACGAACCATGTCGTCAGTCCACACAGCATCGACATCCAACTCACAGCAAGCCCTTGGTAAAGCAATCCTGCAATGGCTAGAAACCAACCGAACGCTGCCGCTTCGAATCGTGTTAGTCGACCGCTAGGCAACGGCCGCTTTTGCGTACGCGGCATAATCATATCTCGTTCTGTTTCGAACCACTGGTTGAGCGTGCTCGCACTTCCTGCGATCATCGCGGTAGCGATCAACGTGTGGAGCCAAATCCACCACGAAACAAAATGACCATGCAGTTGCTGCGCTGCAAACATCGCTACAGCTACAGTCAACAAGATCATCAAGGTGATTCGGGGCTTTGTCAAAGCCGCATAATCACGCCACCATGCCACCGATGTGCTGCCGAGTGTCGCTATCGAGATAGCTTGTGGAGAATCGCTGCTTGAACTTGTTGCCGAACTCATGAGACTCCAGGACCTGCCAGAGCCGGACTAGGTCGACCTCCGGCGATAACTTCTGTAACTTCGTTTTGAATAGACATGTTCGCAAAACGGCTTGCGACACAGCGACGCTCGACTCGACATAGTAACCAAAGCGAGAAAACGATCAATAAGGAACCTGTCGCTTGGTGTCCATTGATGATCATTGACTCCCAAAAACCTCGCCCCGCGATGGTGTAATTCGCGAAAAACGCGTTCAATTCAGGCCAAGGGAGTGCGTAATTGGTGATCCACGTGCTAAATCCCAAAACTACTTGTGCGATGACGATTCCTACCAAGAGTATTGCTGGTAATCGCAATGAGCGATGCGCTCGATAGGGTCGGAAAAAGACCAGGATGGCCGACAAGAAGACAAAGAGTGTGATCAGCGATGCCAACAACAAATGGGTATGGACGAAAGAAACAAACAAGGTCGGCCGCCACGTCGGTAACGCGTGACGCAGATGGGCACCGAGAACCAACTGACAAATCGACAGCAGAAACAAAACACGTGTGATCCACCTTAAGCCAGAAACGTTCAAATTCGAATCGGCCACTTTCCAATCTCGTGAATTGACCATCACAATCCAGCAGGCCAATGAGAAAACGAGTGGCCCTCCAACACCGTGGATCAAGGCGACAACTCGCTCATCGAGCAATACGCGAATGCCTCCGAGCAACCCCTGGGAAATGACAGCCAAAAGGAGCAACCAGCAGAGTCTCTGTACCCAGCCTCTCGATTCGTATCGCCAAGCGATAAAACAAAGGACGATAGCCATCAATCCCACGACGGATGCCAACAGTCGATGCCCGTGCTCTACCAATAAATCGAACGGGCCGAACAACCATGTCGACAGCGGGTACAGGAACAAATTGTATCCATAGGTGCCAGGCCAATCGGGAACAGCCATTCCCGCGTCATGCGTTGTCACCAGACCACCTAACCAAATAAGCGGAAAGGTCAAACCGGCTAGGGCCAAGCTCCAAACATAAACCAGACGATTCCCTTGCTTATCTTTCATCGCGTCCTCCTGCATGGTGAGCGACGGAAGTCCCTTTTGTAATCTCCTCAGTCTGCTTTACTTTGGCCATCGAAGCGACGAACCGAACGAGATCTTCAAGCTCTTCGCTATTTAAACTATTCGGTGATGCTTCGCCGATTGCCGCCGATGGCATTGGCGTACCGTCAATGCCCAACACGACTCGTTTCGTGATCGTTTCTATCGAGTGCCCACCGCGAATCGCGCCGAGATGAAGGTTTCTCGATCTGTTGACTACTGGTTTCAGGGCTCCGAATTTCTTCATGACTTTCCACTCGGATTTGCTTGCAGGATCAATTCCGGCTCGTATCGTCCAGTCTTTGGTCCACTCGTCATAATCTTGCGAGATGCCATCTCCCCGACCTTCGGTTCCGTGACATTTGAAGCATGCCGTTTTGTCGCTATTGAAGAGCTCCTTACCGCGGGCAATAGAAGCTGCTAGCAATTCTCGCTCCACAACAGGAATCGAAGGCACTGATTGAACCTTTTGGTCCGCTTGCTGCCATGTATCCACCACGATGGCGGCTTCCTTCAAGGCATCCTGAAGCGTGAGTTGTGATTCATCTGCAGTGGCAGTGCGGATCAACCGGCGCTCGACTTCGCCGCGAATCGATAAGTAAATGACGTACTCGGTGACAGCTTCTATGTCCTCGGCAAACTCGTCTCTGTTTCGTAGGGGTGCAAAGGCAGGCATCGAGGTCCCTGCAATTCCATGCTCGATGGTCTGAACCAAATCCGCCTTGGTAGGTTTCGAACCGATCGGCGTCGATTTGAATTTGAAAGTTCCTCGTCGAAAATCCCGTGCATACGGAGCAAGAAGTGTTGCAGCGGGGCCGGCACCGTCGCCGGTTATCCCATGACATTGGACACAATGCTTTCGATAGAGACCTCGTTCCACTCGGTCCTGGGCCCTGCCTACCGGGCCAGCGCTTCGCTTTACTTCTTCGAAGTCGACCACACTCTCAAGGGATTCGGGCCAGAGAGGCGCATCGGGGGTGCCGAACAATTGGCTCGTAAGTTCATTGGCAGAATTCGCAATTTCTTCAATCGATGGGTCGTCATGGCTCTGCAGGAAGGCCGCGGTCGCCAGGCGATTGGGAGAAAACACCGGTTTGGAGCAACCTGCCAACAGGAAGGCAAACACCACAATCCAGGTGTAAGTCTCTGCTGTTAAGGTAGTTAAGGATTTTGTTGCAGCCATAAACTTGCAGTGTGCGGGACAAGGGAAGCACCAAGAAGGTCACTTCGTGAACCGCAAGATTGTTACAGGAAACACGCATTTTCGCAGGGTCAAATCGCCGCAGTTGGTCTTTCTACAAACCGACTTGGCGGTGATTTCGTATTTCTTTCAGATTTGTAGTTTGCTGGACCTAACGTGTCCCAGGGGAGGGCGAAACTACTACTGTTCAAACAAACGATGTTGAAAAAGAGCATTGATAATGGACAGAATTTTGAAGACGGTTGAAGAATTTGTTTCTCTTCACCCGAATCCTGAGGCCATTTTGAGTTCGATTTCGGCTTAAAAGAACATAACTTTAACGAAATTGGTGCGAATTCCAATTTTTGCGAAAAATCTGCGAACGTTTGGAACGCAGTTAGCTCCAAGGGGTTATCCCAATGGATGTGTGTCAGGTCAAAAACAAGAAGTGCTATCAAAGCCAAGGAGGACTTTATCATGTTGGTATTAAGCAGAAAAGAAGGCGAACGAATTGTCATCGGTGACAACATCACCTTGATCGTTTCCAAAGTGTCAGGCAATCGCGTGACGATTGGGATCGAGGCCCCAAAAGATGTCAAGGTTGTGAGAGGAGAGTTGAATACGGCTCTGAACGCTCCCACAAGCGAAAAGGTTGAGCCAAAGCCGATAAGCCTTCGAGAGTTCGCAGCGAATGTTTTGCCGCTGCAGCGACAGGTTGGCTAATTTGAGTGAAAGTTCATTTCTTCTAGGACCGTCCTAGAAGAAATGATCTCAGGCCCGCGTCAGGCTTTCGCACCCTGCCAAATTGTCGGATTGCTCGCCAATCGGACTGCAGCCATTGAAACCGCACTGAGCGAACGAGCAAACAGGACACCCAGAGTTTTCATTTTTGGTTTGCGCGTTCGCACAGTGCGTCCTTGAGCCATGCGTCTTCGAGCCGTTTTTGCACAGGTATCGTGACGCGATGCATAACTCCGTCACGGATCAGGGTTGCGACTACCGAACGAAGCATGTCGCAGTTTGCAACCACATGACTCGGAATGCGAAATCATAAATTCTAGCGAGCCTCGTCGCTCCAATCACGACACGAAGCGTGCGCGAGAGACGAAAAAATCCCTAAGAATCCCTCGCGCACGCTTCGGGTTGGGATGCGTCCAGGAGCTATAAACGATTGGCGATTTCTAGCAAAACGGTAGACAACACTTGTCGTGCAATCGGCGCATCGCTTCTGCTTGGCAATGGTGTTCGATGCTGGATCGGACCAATGTGAGAGCCTGGAGGCAATCCTTGGCTGGGCACAGGGCCAAGATGATAGGGCCCCACATCGCCAGGCCCCAATTCACGCGGCCTAAAGTCCCTGGGGTCAAATTCGCGAGGATTGGCAGGAATCTCTTCTCTGAATCTTTGTTCGTGTTGAAATGGCGGTGATGGGTTCCAACCGAATGGCGAATCTCTGTCCGGTATGCGTTGCTGATTGCTCCAGGCATCTCCCCTTCGATAAGGCTCGTCTCGGTAGAGGAGATTTGAATCGGCGAATGGAGGCCGTGAAGGAGCAACACAAACAGGTTGTGTCTGCTTGTGATAAGCTTTCAATAGTTCTTGATCGAGTCGTTCCAGGCGTTGGCTGAGTTCGCCAAAATAACCGGTAAGCCGACGGTCAACACGCGTGCGGCAGTCTTCGAGGACCAGCACATGCACTTGCTGTCCAGCCGCGCAGGTTTGTTGCAAAAGGGATTGAAGCTGGTTCCAACTGCAACCACTTTTGACGGCCGACTCCAGTTGCCGGGCGACGTTATCCAAACGCAGAGCGGGACGAGTTGCGATGCTAAAGGGAAAATCATCGGATAATCGTTCGGCGATATCCTCCGTTTTGCTTTGAACGGAACGTGCTTCGCCGACCTCACTGGACCATGGGTTGCCAGCCAACGCAACATTACAACAGGATGCCAGCAACAGACTACATGCGGCGGAGACAACACCTCCTCGAAAAACTAAGTTTGCCATCACAACTATCCTTTCACTTTACGAATTCTTCTGGATCGAACCATTTCGATTCAATTTTCAGATACACACAATTCGTGCCAAGCGTCATGAACTTTCTTCCGTTTCGTAAACCGTTTGAAAATGAAGCTAATTTGGGATGTTGGATTCCATGGAGAAAACTTTGTCGTGTGAGCTTGTGATCAAGAAGACGACATGGGTCTCTCTTTGATGACGAAGTCGCTTCAAAAAGTTTGCGTTTCTTGGCCGATAGCTCTACGATGAGTAAAACCATTGAGAGAGGCCTAGGCCGAACAGCTTGATTTCGTCTTGGCTTTGCTACATCAGAGAGCAAAGTTCATTTGATCTAGAATCCAGTATTTTGCGGAAGGGATAGAGATGACGAAGAAAGAAGCTCGCATAGTGAACTATGCATTTTTGCAAGAATTGAAGGAAGAGAATTCTCCTCTGTGGGAAGATGTTGTATTGCTCGGGGCTTATGTCCAAGAGCCGTTTAGTGCAGATTGGATCGAACAGAACGCGGGCAATTTGCTAAGACGACTTCGCGATCGTCTTGCTGGACAATTCCGGACAGAAGAAGTGATGGGATACATCCCAGTCCTCGGGATACAGCAATCGAATGAAGTCACTGTCGCGTTGGATCAACACTTGAGAATATTGCTCCATTGCATTGCGCTGAGCGAGCAGTGTGATGACTTAGAGTATGCAGGGCATCTTGCGAGCGAGACTGTTGCTATTTGGTCACAAATGAGGGTGCTATACGATGCAATCATGGAGCACGAATCGCTCGAACGAAGGATGATATCGACGGAGTGGTCGTTATTGCAACAGCCACAACAAACCATGTTCGGATTCAAGAGTCTCTCAAACGCTTGAAATAGCCTCGTGTTTTGTTGCGATCTTTCATTTCATTTACGGCTGACGGATTGCCATGACCACTTTTTGTAAGCCTTCGAGATTGGCGTTTAGTCGCGAGTAAGCATCTTCGTTGGTATGATTCAAAATGCCTATGGGTCCTTGGTAGCCGGAACGGGCTATCGCCTGAAA
>Ga0207937_1000069_pt1 | contig 30767 bp, 22 predicted proteins | sample LakMenEpi04Sep11_FD_150668 | JGI IMG/M metagenome (GOLD analysis project Ga0207937, IMG submission 150668) | Freshwater microbial communities from Lake Mendota, WI - 04SEP2011 deep hole epilimnion (SPAdes) | ecosystem: Environmental > Aquatic > Freshwater > Lentic | place: Lake Mendota, Madison...
CTGGAAGTCACGCTGGCTGTAGATGGCCATCCACTGACCGTTTTTGTGAATCACTGGAAGTCCGGCGCCAGTGATTTCGCCTCAGAGCAAAGTCGACGATTCAATGCCAAAACCCTGCGCGACCGTTTGGACGCCATATTCAAGGATGATCCCGCCGCCGATATTCTCATCACAGGTGATTTTAACAGCCAATACAACCAACTGCAGATCTACCCATTTATGGGACAAACCGGCCTCAACACGGTGCTGGGCTCTCACGGTGACGAGAAGGCAACCGCCTTGTCTTCGTCCTACTCGCTCTACAACCTTTGGTATGAGTTACCTCCGGAGCAACGGCGATCTGACCATTATTCGGGAAAATGGGGCACATTGATGCAGAAAATTATAACTCCGGGACTCTACGACTACCTCGGCATTCAATACGTGGATAACTCCTTTGATGTTGTCTTGGTTGATGGAATCAACACCGCAACCCCATTCAAACTGCCTAAACGGTGGAGCAACCGAGGGGAGGGCTCCGGGGCCAGCGATCATTTTCCCATCAGCGCACGTTTCCGAACGGTTGCCGATGGTGATAACTTGCGGCGCATCCAACTGGAATCACCCGGCAAGGAGGACGGCCCCAGCAAACTCTTTGAAATCAATGTAAACTCGATCCGGCTGGAAGATGCCCCGATTTTCACGAACGAAGCTGTTGCGGAGGCAGGCACGCATATGGGTGAGATTTTCCGCGTCACCGGAAAAATTGTTTCACTAAAACCCCTCACCATGGAGGTGGACGGGCAGGAATACCTACTCTGGTCGCCCAAGGTTGAACTGAGGAAGCGCATGCAAAGCTATCCGAAAGATGGCCGCGTGAGCATTCTCGGGGAATTCGGCCAGCACAAGGGCAGGCTGCAATTTATCGTTGCCGACCCCTCTTGGCTCCTGCAAGAGCCGGCGGGGAAAAAGACAGACTGAAATTTATCACGCCGATCGTTCTTCGATCTCGACGTAATCCCGTTCCGTAGCTCCGGTGTAAATTTGCCGGGGACGGTGAATTTTTTGCTTCGGGTTCGTCGCGATCTCGCGCCAGTTGGCAATCCAACCGGGCATCCGACCGATGGCAAACATCACCGGGAACATATCAACAGGAATACCGATAGCCCGAAGAATAATCCCGCTGTAGAAATCGACGTTCGGGTAAAGCTTCCGCGAAACAAAGTAGTCATCGCTGAGCGCCACTTCTTCGAGATGCCGGGCGATATCAAGCAAAGGATCTTGGATGCCCATGGCGGTGAGGACACGCTTGGCGGCTTCTCCCAAGATGCGGGCCCGTGGATCGTAGTTTTTATAGACACGATGACCGAAGCCCATGAGACGACGCTCACCTTTCTTCGCGGCCTCGACAGCCTTGCGTCCGTCGTCACCGGAGGCCCTGATCTCTTCAAGCATTTCGATTACTGCGGCATTGGCTCCGCCATGGAGCGGGCCCCACAGAGCACATACTCCGGCTGAGACGCTGGCAAAAAGGTTGGCCCCGCTCGACGCGACCATGCGGACGGTCGAGGTGCTGCAATTCTGTTCGTGGTCGGCATGAAGCAGCAGAATCAAATCTAGGGCGTTGGTAATTTCCGGCTTCGGGTTGTAGTCCCGATACGGCTCGGAGAACATCATATGCAAAAAGTTGGCCGCATAACGCAAATCCCAGCGCGGATAAACAAAGGGCAGACCGCGCTTGGTGCGGTAGGACATGGCGGCCAGCGTCCGGACTTTGGAAATAAGCAGAGCTGCCGCCCAGTCAAAATGTTCGAGATCGATTTCCCGTTTATGCGTGGTCATCTCGGGGTAGTAGCAGCCGAGCGAATTCAGCATGGCGGAAAGAATGGCCATGGGATGCGAGCTGTGGGGAAAGCCCTCGAAGAAATGACGCATTCCTTCGTGCACCGAGGCGCTCGAAGCAACGCGCCCACGGAATTTCGAGAGTTGCTTGGAGTCAGGCAACTCGCCGTAAATGATCATGTAAGCAGTCTCGAGAAATATCGACCCCTCGGCCAAATCCTCGATGCGGTATCCGCGATGGCGAAGCACACCCCTCTCGCCGTCGATGTATGTGATATCGCTCTGGCAAGAACCCGTATTGGCATAGCCATCATCAAACGTTATGTAGCCGCTCAGATCGCGCAGGGCGCGAACATCCACAGCATGCTCTTTTTCCGTTCCGATGATCACCGGAAGATCCACGCTCTGTCCGTCGGGTAAAGTCAGCTTCGCTTTTTTCTGTTCCATGGCTCAGTAAAGGGTCAAACCTGTTCAACGTAATCTGCATACCAAGCAAGAGGCAAACAAAAGGCCCACCTGCTCGCGTTTTTTTTGGAGGGACAATCTCTTGTAACTATTCGCCCTTGATGACCGCTTTACGCATATCTCCGTCGGTCAAAAACGCGCGGTGGAGGGCATAAGCGTTATCGAAACTCTGCGGTGTGTGCACCTCGCCGCCTAGCTTGAGGTACTCGCGCAGCAGCGGGCGAAAATCGGGATGGGCACAGTTTTCGATGATAAGTTGGGCCCGCTCGTGTGGCGAATGCCCCCGCAAATCAGCTACCCCCTGCTCCGTAACAATGATCTGCACACTGTGTTCGCTGTGATCCAGGTGTGAAACCATCGGAACAATCGGACTGATCTTTCCTCCTTTGACAAAGGACGGACAGGTGAAGATGGAAATAAAGGCGTTACGGGTGAAGTCTCCCGATCCGCCTATTCCGTTCATCATTTGGCGCCCCATGACGTGTGTGCTGTTTACGTTGCCGTAAAGGTCGAGCTCCAGAGCTGTATTGATCGAGATGATGCCGAGACGGCGGACAACTTCGGGGTTGTTAGAGATCTCTTGAGGACGCAGGAGCAGGCGTCCGCGGAACTGCTCGAGATCGCGATAGAGGTCATTCATCACCTCATTGCTCAAAGTCAGCGAGGAACCACTGGCGAATTTCAGCTGGTCCTCGCGCATAAGTTTGATCACCGAGTCCTGAATAACCTCGGTATACATGCTGAAAGCGGGAATTTCCGGATTGCTGCCCATGGCAAAAAGGACGGCGTTAGCTATATTGCCCACACCGCTTTGGATCGGCAGGAACTCCCTTGGGACTCGCCCCGCTTTGATTTCTCCCGCCAAGAAATTGGCCACATTCTCACCGATGCGCATGGTCACTTCATTGGGCTCGTCAAATGCGCTTACCTCATCATCAAGGTCGGTCTCTACCACACCAACAATTTTAGACGGATCGATTTTCAGCGTTTCCGTTCCGATACGGTCATCAGGATGGTAGATCGGTATGTGCTTGCGCGTCGGCGGATCCTCCGGCTCGTAAATGTCATGAAAACCTCGCAGCGCCACGGGATGTTTTTTGTTGAGTTCAAGGATCACCCTTTTGGCTTGATGGGCGAACGTGGGTGCTGCCCCCACACTGCTGGTCAGCGTCACCTCGCCATTCGTCTGAATGTCACAAACTTCCAAGATCGCCCAGTCAATCGGGCCGAGAAACCCGTAACGCACGGCTTGGGGCAGCTGAGACAAATGCATGTCGAAAAACTGTGTGTGCCCGGTGTTGATTCGTTTGCGAAGATCAGGATCACTTTGATACGGCGTGCGGAACTTGATGGCGTCGCTTTTGGCCAGCACGCCATCCAGCGATGGGCCGGTGCTGGCCCCTGTAATAACGCCAATGGCGAATGGCTTGCCCGCCTCGTGTTCCTTGATTGCCCGGCCGGCAATTTCACGGGACACAGCTTTGGGGGAACCCGCCGGGGTAAAACCTCCAAAGCCGATGACTTCGTCGGTTTTGATGAGAGCAGCCGCTTCAGCTGCCGTGAGTGTAGGGAATCCTGCAGTCATAAATAGGACGAGCCCCCCGCGCCGTGGCTGGCACGGACCCGGGGGGCTCATCGACTATTTAAAAGCCGGAATCCGGTCGGCACAATGCAAAACAGAAGATTAGGCAATGCTCGGAAGTGCCGAGGCCAGATCATCGCGCATGGTCAAACCGACCAATTGACCGCCGGTGTTGATCACCGGAAAAACTTCTTGGGAGGAACCCAGAACAAGCATCCGCGCGTCACCGAGCGAGGCATTGGCCGGAATAACCTCGAAACTGTGCCAAGCCAATTGATCGATGGTTCTGTTTGGATCAGACAGGAAGGCTTCGGCCAATCTTTCAGCAGGCACCATTCCCGTCAGGCGCAACGCAGGGTCCGTCACCGGCAAAATCCCCAGGTGTCCTTTCATGGCAAGCTGGATCGCCTGCGCAACGCTCATCCCCTGCTGCAGCACCGGTCCAGTGGGACGCATGATCTCGGAAACGCAGGTGTCTTCGGCAGACTCCTTGTAGACGGCATAATTGGCCTCAGTCTGCGCACCGAAAAAAACAAAGACCGCGATGAAGATCAAAAAAGGATTCCCTCCCAGCACGCCGAGCAAACCGAAGCCCACCGCCATGGCTTGTCCGACCACAGCAGCAATTCGCGTGGCTCTGGCATGCTTCATCCGCATGGCCAACAAAGCACGGAGCACCCTGCCTCCGTCCATCGGAAAAGCCGGCAGCAGATTGAAAACAACCAAGATCACGTTGATGGCCAAAAGCTTAACCAGAAGGTTGCCGCGCCCGCCGGCAATGTCAGCGAGATCTTGAATATTAAAAAAACTTCCCAGCACGATGTAGAGCCCCAACACGATCACGACATTCACCGCCGGGCCGGCCAAGGCCACAACCAACTCTTGCCATGGTTTGTCCGGGAACCTTTCCAATCGGGCAACCCCACCGATGGGAAGCAGCGTGATGTCGGGGGTGCGAATCCCGTAAGCTTTCGCGGCCAAGGCATGTCCGAATTCGTGCAAGACAACGCAGCCAAAAAGCAAAACAATGAAGAACAACCCGGACACCATCGCTGTCCATCCACCATCAGAGTAATAAATAAAGCCGTACCAAGCCAGCAGAAGGAAAAAAGTCACGTGAACACGCACGTCGATGCCGGCAATGCGCGCGAGTTGAAAAGACCACTTCACGCGCGGAAACGTCAGCCAACGGACGAGCCCCGGCAAGGCGAATCCGCCGATCGGTTTCCCGCTGGCCATGATAAGCATCAGCGTTCATCTTTCGCGGCGTCATGACATGGGAAATCGCCACAGTATTGATGCTGATATCATTCGCACTGGTGCAATTCATGCGCGAGCGCTGGCCGACTGACCTCACCGGATTGACAGTCTTTGCGGGTTTGCTCGTGCTGTCCCAATTACCTTTTGAAAATTCTTTTCCAGAGACCACGAGGCTGCTTGGAGTTTTTGCCAACCCTGCCCCGATCACAGTCGCGGCCATGTTCGTGCTGAGCAATGCGCTGGAGAGGACTGGTGCTCTCAGCCGCGTGCTGGCCAGATTGGAGAACGTCGGCAACCTCGGACCAAGAGGCTTGTTGTTGATCATGATGCTCGGAACAGCTTTGGTTTCCGCCTTCATCAACAACACACCTGTTGTGGTGGTGGGATTGCCTGTGGCCATACACTTGGCGAACCGGGCTGGCGTCTCCGCATCGATTTTTCTTATCCCCCTTTCATACGCTTCGATTCTCGGGGGCACATGCACACTGGTCGGAACGAGCACGAACATATTGGCGAGCGGCTTGCTGACCGACACAGGGCATGCCCCCTTCGGTATGTTTGAAACCGCAGCGGTTGGATTGCCCCTTCTCTTTTTGGGAACAGCCTTCGTGGTTTTGCTGGCTCCGAAACTTTTGCCCGATCGCAAAACGCTTGCTCAAGACATCAGCGAGGGTGGTTTTTCCGAGTATGTCGTCGAGGCCACCGTGGCACTTAACTCTGAAGCATCGGGCAAAACGCTCAAAGAAGCGGGGCTCGGTCCTCGCGCAGGTCTGCGGATTCTCGAAGTAATCCGGGGCGGCAGTCCATGCTACGAACCTCTCGACACGCTCAAACTCAGCGCGGGCGACCGCATGGTTATTGCGGCACCACCGGAGGCCGTCGCCAATGTCTTGGCCATGCAGGGTATCCAGCTCGACGTCGAAAAATCCGACGCCGGGCGTCAAATCGCGGCGCATGAAGGCCACCTTGCGGAAGCTATCATCGGTCCGCTATCTGAGATTGCCGGACGCAGTCTGAAGGAGGTGAACTTCCGCCAGCGATTCGGTCTTGTTGTGTTGGCCATTCACCGTCGCGGATCGAACTTGAGTCGTGGTTTTGAATCCACCGCTTTACAACCCGGCGACACGCTGCTGCTACTCGGAGCCGATGCCTCGATCAACCAACTCCGTGGAAGCAATGAACTGCTCCTCCTCGACCGCCCGAGGGTCCCAACGACGGCGCAAAGGGCGAGCACACCTTTGGTGCTGGGAACGCTCGGTGGAGTGATCGCCCTGGCTTCTCTGGAGATCGCTCCCATCGCCGTCGCAGCTCTGGTCGGATGTGTATTTCTGATGGTGACCGGCACCCTCAAACCCCGCCAAGCTTATGCTTCGGTGGACTGGGGACTTCTCTTCCTCATCTACAGCACTTTGGCTCTGGGAGTATCCATGGAGAGCACTGGCACCGCTCAATTCGTCGCCGGCAATCTGGCGACTTGGGCGACGGAATTTGTTCCGTTGGCGTGGAAACCCCTCCTGCTGCTGGCTGCCATTTTTGTGATAACCTCGGTCGTGACGGAGCTTCTGTCTAACAACGCCACCGTTGTTCTGATGATGCCGATAGCATTGGGCATTGCGACCGAGCTAGGACTCGACCCTCGGCCGTTTGCCATCGCGATTACCATCGCCGCCAGCGCCAGCTTTGCCACCCCGATTGGTTACCAGACGAACACATACGTCTACTCGGCGGGCGGTTACCGCTTTACCGATTTTCTGCGCATCGGTTTGCCCTTGAATATCTTTTACTTCATCGTCGCGGTAGCAATCATCCCCGTGGTCTGGCCCTTCCATCGGTAAAAATAAACCCCGTGGAGTTGTTCCACGGGGTTCGGTTGGAGAGAGATGACTCAGGCAGACTGCTGTTTGAGAGCAGATGCCATCGAGATGAAGAAAGCACCGGTAAAAATCAAATTGATACCGAATAGCAGGCCCAGCAACCAAGCCGCCGAGCCGGGAAAACCGCTGTAGATCATCCAGGCAAGCACGAGCGATACAACACCGCTCAAGAGCATCATCCAAAATGTTCCCGTTCCGGCAAATTTGAACGAGGCCACGATGGTCACAATCCCCTGTGCAGCAAAATAAGCGCCCAGCAAGACAGTCAACGTCAGCACGCCCGCCGCGACCTGGAACATGAGCAGCAATCCTGTCACCAAAGTGAGGATCGACCACAGACCGGAAACCATCCGCTGGACAGCTCTCTCGTCTTTGCGGCCGATCGCTGAGGCCAGGGCGTAGCCGCCCGCGATCAAAAGAAACGCAGCGAAGAGCTGCTCAACGGCAACTGTCGCGATCAGCGGAAAAGTAATCGCCAACGCTCCGAGCACAACGAGGAGGATTCCCTGGAACAAGGTCCAGCCGGATGATTTTTGAATGGTTGAATCAGTCATAACGCAGACACGCTGTTCCCGAAGCCCTCGGGAGGGAAGCGTATTTTTCAGCGGACGCATGGCGGATCAGTGTTAAGGTTTTTCCCCTCACCTCATGCCGAAGAAAAAACGAGCGCGACATCCCGCCGCAAAGCGCATCAGCTTGCTTCGTCCGCGGGCCAAGCGACGCCGGGTACGTCGTCAACGCACCAAGCGACTCGGCCGGCTCATCTTGGCGTGTTTTCTTCTCTGGGGGATCATTGCGGCATTTTACGCAGCATGGGCTTGGACGTTCGACCTGCAGCAAGTCGGGCGTATACCGGAGAGCTCCCTGGTGATCGATCGCAACGGGAACGTCTACACCAGACTGGCGGGAGAGCATCGGCGCACTGTCCCCTTGGACAAAGTGAGCCCGTGGTTCATCCGGGCAGTTATTGCCCGCGAGGATTCGCGTTTCCTACAACATTTCGGCGTGGATCCGGTCGGCATCTTGCGCGCTGCCATCCGAAACTTGTCCGCGGGAGGCGTTCGCCAAGGCGGCAGCACCCTCACCCAACAATTGGCCCGCAACAGCTTTCCCCTCGGGGGGCAAACCATCCACCGTAAAATACTCGAGGCTGCACTTTCGTTGAGGATGGAGTCCGTTCTGACCAAGGACGAAATCCTCACCCATTACATGAACCGAATTTACTTCGGCGCAGGACTTTTTGGCATTGAAACGGCCAGCCAAGCTTACTTCGCGAAACCGGCGGCAGATTTGAATCTTTCTGAAGCGGCCCTGTTGGCGGGCATCATCCGCAGTCCGAATCGGCTCTCGCCCTTCCGAGATCCACAAGGAGCACTCGAACAGCGCAACGTCGTCCTGCGGCAGATGGAAGACCAAGGCTACATCTCGTCACGGCAAAGATCCGAAGCCCAAGCGGAACCCCTACTTCTTGCCTCCGAGCGCCCGGCGCCCCCGCAAGAAGATTGGGCCATGGAACTTCTCTGGCGCGAACTGGAGCGCATCTTGCCTCAGGACGTTCTCGATGCGGCGGGTTTGAAAATTTACACCACGCTCGACGGAACGATGCAACGAGCTGCCGTGGAAGCGATTGAAGCCCAACTCCAATCGGTGGAGGCGCACACCGGCTACCCTCATACTCGCAAAGCAGAAACGAATTTTGTCGATCCACAAAGCCGCGGCGGCACGCCTTATTTGCAAGCTGCCGCCATGGCGATCGACAACCATAGCGGCGGCATCCGCGTGCTCGTCGGGGGACGTGACTACAAGACCAGTAAATACAACCGCGCATACTTCGCCGAGCGTCAGGTCGGATCTGCCGTTAAGCCGTTTGTTTACGCCGTGGCTTTCGCCAATGGTCTTCATCCTGACACCCCGGTCAGCGATGATCGTATCCGCTCGGGAGAGTTGCCCAAAGAGTTCGGACAATACAATCCGTCAAACAGCGATGACACCTACCGCGGCCTGTTGCCGGCCAAAGACGGTCTGGTGCTCTCCCGCAACACCATGAGCGTACGCATAGGAACGATGGCCGGGATAGATCGTGTAAGGGAATGCATTTTGGCAGCAGAGTTAACCAAAGATGCACCGCGATTTCCCTCGATTTTTCTCGGCTCTTTCAGCGGAACACTGCGGTCTCTCACAGTGGCATACGCTGCGTTGGCCAATGACGGAATCGCCCCCAGCCCGCACCTTCTCGACCGGGTGGAAGATCCGCAGGGCCGTGTCATTTACAGATACAAGGGCTCGGTCCAAAGATTCGTGCCGTCTTCAGCAGCCAAGCTGACCTCCGCCGTTCTGCAGGAGGCCATGACACGCGGCACCGGCGCTGTAGCCGCAGCCTTCGGCTACAAGGGCAGGGCCGCAGGCAAGACAGGCACAACCAACGAATACCGCGATGCGTGGTTTATCGGATACGACTCGGAGACAACTTGCGGAGTTTGGGTTGGTTTCGACCAACCTAAGACCATCGTTGATCGAGGATACGGCGCGACTTTGGCTTTGCCGGTCTGGGCCAAAATCATGAGTGCCGCCGGAGGCAGTCGTTAAGAAGCTTGCGAAGCATCACGCATTTTATCCAAAACGCGTCGGGCCGCACCGGAATCGATCGACTCGTTTGCACGCGCCACACCCTCCTCCCAGTCAACGGCTACCGCGGCAACCTGCAATGCCGCAGCGGCATTGATCACCACAAGATCCCGCGCAGCTCCACGACGCTCTCCCGAGAGAATCTGCCGCAGAATCGCGGCATTTTCGGCGGCATCACCACCGAGTAATTCATGAAGTTTGGCAGCAGGCACCCCGAGTTCGGCCGGATGCAACGTCGTGGTGGAAGCCGCGCCGGCGATCACCTCCGCCACAACCGTAGGCCCCAGCGTGGATATCTCGTCCATGACTCCCCCTTGACTGGCTCGGCCATGGACAATCCAAGCTCGTTCACGCCCCAAAGAAGGCAGCACGGAGGCATAAAGCGGCACAAGACTTTCGCTGAAAACCCCGGCCAACTGGTAAGCGGGACGCGCCGGATTGAGCAGCGGGCCGAGCATGTTGAAGATTGAGGCGCGCTTGCGTTCGCCCAAAATCTTGCGGGCGGCAACGACCGACTTGAACGCCGGATGAAAACGCGGAGCAAAGAGAAAAACAGCCCCCGCCTCTTGGAGCATTTGTTGCAAACGATCCTTCGGTGCGTCGAGCGAAATGCCCAGCGCCTCCAACACATCCGCCCCTCCGCTGCGGGAGGTAATGCCCCGGTTGCCATGCTTGACCAGACGCGCCCCCGCTCCGGCAGCCACAAACATGACAGCAGTGGATACATTGAATAGGCCAAGCTTGTCACCGCCCGTGCCGCATACGTCGAGAACAGGCCGCAGTCCGTCCGTAACCTCAAAAGGTTCGGCGACTTTCATAAAAGCCGAGGCAAATGCGACAACTTCCTCCGGCCTTTCTCCCCGCAAATGCAGAGCCTCGAGAAAATCCGCCTTTTCCACATCAGAGCATTCGGCCGAAAGCAGCCCCTCGACGATTGCGGGCACATCTTCGGGCAAAAGAATCTCTCCCTGACTGACTTTTCCGATCCAATGTTTCATGACATGACCTCATCGAGACGTTCACGCAATTGAACTGCGGGCCATTGGCCTGAAACTTGTGGCCGGTCGAGGTACCCGTAATTGAGACGGGAACCCGCCGCCGCAAGAGCCAACCGGGAGACGCGCCCCAATGGCCCCATTCCCATCGTAGCCAGCGCAATCGAGGGATAGAGCGATTGCAACTGGAGAAGCACCGCCAAGTCTTTCGGTCCGCGGAGCATTGTGGCGATTTTCACAAAGTCCGCACCGGACCGCCTGGCAGCACCTACAACCTCCCGCAAACGCACCAGACCCGGCGTGCCTCGAAAGTCGTGGAAGGAAATCACAGAAAGAGTCCCGCGCTCTGCGGCTGACGCCAATACCGGTTGCATCGGCCCGACAGAACGCAACTCGACATCGACAGCTGACGCCAAGGGCAATAATTCCTGATACAGAGACCGTCGGGCCGTCGACGATAGATTTCCCGCTCCACCTTCGACCGGATGACGTGCCGTTAGCAAAATCGGCCCGCGTATCCTCGAAGCCGCCGGAGCAATCGCCCGTCGACTTGCAAGGAGGCAATCCAAACGTATCTCGACAAAATCAACCGCCCCAAGGCGCAGCTTTGACGCATCCGAAAGTCCGCGCGCCGTATGTGCCGTGGCAACAACCAGCGGCCGTAATGCAGGCTCGAGCTTTTTCTTAGAATTCATAGAGTTTTTCTGCTTTTATAAAACATTCGACGTCTGTTCACCATGCGGAACTGAAAGCTGCCCCTAAATGTTTTACCGCAAATACGAATTTTCACTGCAGCTGAATCAAATCGCCGACGCATTGATCTTGGCGGCGTCCCTCTACATTAGCTACGCACTGCGTGGCTACGAGATCGTTAATCTCGACATGTTCCCCGAAATTCCCCCGTTGGAAAACTTTTTCTGGCTTTTCATCGTGGTCTGTCTTTTCGGCCCCCTCCTCTTGGAAATGCAGGGCTATTACCAATACCCGCTCGAAAAAAGTGTTCGGCGATCATTGCAACAAATTGCCTACGCCGGGCTGTGGGCGGGGCTGATCATTGGCGTGTGCGTTATCTTCCTGAAACTCAACATCCCCAGCCGATCGGTCTTCTTATTGTTTTTGATCATTTCACCCGTCGGATTGCTGATACGCGAGGCGGTTTTCCGCGGTATTCACCTGCGCAGACTGCGGAGGGGTGCGGAAGGGGAAAGCATCATTCTTGCCGGCTCCACCGACAAAATGGACGAGTTGGTGCGCGGCCTTTCTCCCGTCCAGCAACTCGAGGTCAATGTAGTAGAGAGGATCGATCTCGAGCGTCAGCCTGTCGAAGACTTGGTTGAGTCCATGCACCGTCACAGCGTTAGCCGCGTCGTGCTCGCCTTTGGACACCATTCCTCCGACAGCCTGCAAGCATCCATCACAGCATGCGAAACGGAGGGAGTCGAAGCTTGGATCGCGGCCGATTTCGTTCGGGCATCCATCGCTCGTCCCACATACGACACCCTAGGCAATACGCCGATGCTGGTTTTCCGGGTGACGCCGGACCTTTCTTGGGCCCTCTTGGTAAAAAGCCTGATCGACCGCCTGGGAGCTCTCCTCGGACTGCTTTTGCTTTCTCCCTTGCTTCTGGCTGTGGCCATCGGAATCAAACTCACCTCACCAGGGCCGGTTATTTTCATGCAGCAACGGGCAGGTAAGCATGGCCGGCCTTTCAAGATGTACAAGTTCCGCTCGATGCGCACCGGGGCCGAACTGGAGCAAGACCGGCTCAAAAACCTCAACCAGATGAGCGGGCCTGTTTTCAAGATTGTCGATGATCCGCGGATTACGCCTCTGGGCCGATGGATCAGGAGAACAAGCATTGATGAGTTGCCACAACTGCTCAATGTGTTGCTCGGACACATGAGCTTGGTCGGGCCACGCCCCCTGCCACTCTACGAGGTAGAAAACTTCGAACTCACAGCGCATCGGCGACGCTTGAGCATGAAGCCGGGACTAACCTGCCTCTGGCAGATCAGCGGCCGCAATAATGTGCGTGAATTCAGCGACTGGGTTAAGCTCGATGTCGAATACATCGACAACTGGTCGCTCTGGCTTGATTTTGTAATTCTTGTGCGGACGGTGCCGGTGGTCCTTCTCGGAACTGGCGCCCGTTGATGCCGCACGGATTTTCTCGAAATACTCCGCAGGGTCTGCTAACAATTCTCATTCAATCTTCATGCCCTCCGCATCATCCATGCCTGTTTCGTTAGTTACCGGTGGCGCCGGATTCCTAGGATCTCACTTATGCGACCGCCTGTTGAGCGAAGGTCACCGCGTAATCGCTATCGACAACTTGGTCACCGGTAGCGTCGAAAATATCACGCACCTGGCCGGCAACCCTGACTTCCGCTACATCAAACAAGACGTCACGCAATATATCTACATCCCTGATCAGATAGATTACGTCTTCCACATGGCCTCGCCGGCCAGTCCGATTGACTATCTTGAATTGCCCATCCAGACGATGAAGGTCGGCGCTCTCGGCACGCACAATGCCTTGGGCTTGGCCAGATCGAAGGGCGCGGCATTTTTGCTGGCTTCGACCTCGGAATGCTACGGTGACCCGCTAGTGCACCCCCAAACCGAAGATTACTGGGGCAACGTGAACCCCATCGGTCCACGCGGCGTCTACGACGAAGCCAAACGCTTCGCCGAAGCACTGACGATGGCATATCACCGCTATCACCAGATGGACACCAAGATCGTTCGCATCTTCAACACTTACGGCCCACGCATGCGTTTACGGGACGGGCGGGTCGTTCCGGCGTTCATCGGACAAGCCCTGACCGGGCAACCCATCACGGTCTTCGGAGACGGTTCACAGACCCGCAGCTTTTGTTACGTCTCGGATTTGATCGACGGCATCTTTCGTTTGATGATGAGCCGCTTTCACGAACCTGTGAACATTGGCAACCCCCATGAAATGACGATCAAACAATTTGCCGAAGCGATCCGTGACCGCATCGCTCCCTCGGCCGAGATCATTTACAAGCCTCTGCCCGTCGACGATCCGAAAGTCCGGCAACCTGACATAACCCGCGCACGAGGAGAGCTCGGCTGGGAACCGAAAGTTGCCTTCGACGCAGGCATTGCCCAAACCATCGAGTATTTTCGTGGTCGCGTGACAGCGACCACCTGAACAAACAGACACCCCAATAGAAATCCTCCTGCCATGAAGCGCTCACTCCTCACTGTCGCGATGATCGTCGGCGCGGTTTTTGCGACCCACGCCCAACAGATCAACCCCGATTTCAAAATCAACAAGATCACCCCGGATTTCACCACGACACCGGAGTACAACTTCAGTTATGGCCCCAAAAACAAACGGGTCACCAAGAACAAGGATTTTCTCGAGGTTGAAGTCAGCTTTGATTGGCAACCGCGAGACAAAAAGCCCGAGTTCCTCGACGAACTCACATTCAATTACTACATCCTTTTGAACAACAAGAGCCGCGAAAATCCCCAAGAGACTCTCCTCACCGGCACAGTCACGCACGTGGCCATTCCCCAAGCCACAAGCATGCATTCCGTCATGTACGTCAGCCCGCGGACACTCGAGCGCTTTTTTGCCGGCAAAGCTCCCAACAACGTCACCGCTGCAGTGGTCGATGTCGGAGTCACGATCACGAAACAAGGCCAACTTGTTGCGGAAGCCAGTTGGAAAGGACGTGGGCAGTGGTGGTCGAACTACCAGCAAGTCAGCGGGTATGTTTTGAACAAGAGCGAAACCCCCTTCGCCCCCCTCGCTTGGGATTACTACGAAGCGATCAAAACTAAATCAGGCGGCATGTAACAGGGCCGACTTGGCGTATCGTCTTTCTTCAGCATGGCCAAAACACCCTCCCGCGTTGCCGCAGTTAACCTCGGCATGCAAACCGTCACTATGGCGGTTTTTGACGTTGCCGCTGGCGGCGGGCTGACTTTGTCGACTTATGCGCAGGCCGACTTGATCGCAGATCCAGTGGCAGACGCGACCCGCGCCGGACAACTTCGTGTCGTGCTGGGTGAGTTGCGCCAAAAAACCGGGTGGAAAGGTGCCAAGATTGCTTGCGCCGTCCCGTCACAGGGCGTTTTCGCCCGTTTTGTCAAAATCCCCAAAGTCGATGCAGACCAAGTCGGACAGGTGCTTTTTTTCGAGGCCCAACAGAACGTTCCCTACCCGATCGAGGAGGTTGCATGGAGCTACCAAGTGCTGCCGGAGAGAGACCCGGAAAAGCTAAGCGCGCTAATTCTTGCCACTAAACTCGAATCCCTCGAGGAATCCGTCGACGCTATCCGCGGAGCCAAGCTGCAACCGGACCTGATCGAAACTTCGCCCACGGCGCTCTACAACGCGTTCCGGTTCAACTACCCGGAGAGTTCCGGCTGCACTTTGCTGATCGATATAGGTTCACGTACGACCAACCTGATTTTTATCGAGGGCAACGAAATTTTCATCCGCACCTTGCCGATTGGCGGCAACTCTATCACCGGCGCTTTGCACAAGCGCTTTGACTCCCGATCTTTCAACGAGGTCGAGGAGTTCAAACGCAGCGAGGGGATGATTCCTCCTCCCGGCAATTACAGCGGGGCCAAAAGTGAGGACATCGCCGAGATGGGCAAAATCGCCCGCACCGTGATGACCCGCATCCATAACGAAATCACGCGTTCGATCACTTTCTACAGGACTTCCCAAAAGGGCTCGGCGCCCGCGATGGTTTTTCTGGCCGGGGGGGGCGCTTCGCTGCCTTATTCAGTCGAATTCTTCAAAGAGAAACTCTCCCTGCCGGTTGAATACTTTAACCCGCTAAGAAGGGTCGGCGTCGGTTCGGGTGTCGATGTCGCCGTGCTGCCCAAAATGGCCCACCAACTCGGTGAATGCGTCGGGTTGGGCATCAACCTCTTGCTGGACCATTGTCCGCTAGCCATTTCGTTCAAATCTCCAAGCCTTGAACAAATCAAAGCGGACAAAAAACGTCGTCCGTTCCTGGTTGCCGCATCGGCTTTACTTGTGAGTGCATTGGTTGTCACAGGTCTTTATTATCAAAAGGCGACGGCTCTTGTTTCACAGATCAATCAGGAGGTGCAGGCAGAGATTGATCCGCTCCAGACAATATCTGGCCAAATTGCAAACCTCACCAGAGAGCGTGACCAAATCCTGAAAGACGGGGCCGATCTGGCTGCCGCTCCCCTGCTCCGATCCGGGTGGTCAGCTATCTTGAACGAACTTAACCGCCACCAACCCGAAAAATTTCTCTGGGTCACGAAGCTTACCCCGTATCCAGCGGTCCCGGGTTTCGGGACAGCCGGCAAAAGCCCAGGACCATCCCCGGACGCCAATAACACAGGCTCTGCCAATGAACAGGGACCTGCGGTGACAGCTCTTTCCATCGAGGGACTTTACTTGGAGAACCCCGATGGTCCGGCTGTGGTGGATAAATTTGTGACCGAATTGTCGAAGTCGGAACTTTTTGACACTTCCGGGGACAGCATTGTCAAACTTCGCGCCACGCAGAGCGGCAATGCGTGGGCTTATGAATTCCAAATCTTGCTGCCGCTCAAACAACCGATTCCCCTCTGATGGACTGGTTCAAACAAAACCCATTTCTCGGCGGTTTGGCCTTGGTGACAGCACTTCTTGTCATCGCAAGCGGCTATTTCGCCTACAACACCCACTCTGAGTTCGCTCTGCAATCGGAGGAATATTCTGCGAAGATGTCGGCTGTGGCGCAGGCGCGCGGCGCCAAACCATTTCCCAACCCGGCCAATTTGGAAGCCGCCCGAGCTGAAAAAGCTGACGCGGAAAAAATTCTCGGTGAGATGAAAGCTCTCGTGGCCCAGAAATCTGGCAAAGTTGACCCCGCTCTCAACCCTCAGGCTTTCCAAGACCGCCTGAACACCAAAGTCAGCACCATCGAAAAAGCTGCCCAATCAGCACAGGTCAAACTACCGGAAAACTTTTACTTGGGCTTTGACGAATACCGCAACCAGCTACCAGCTCCCACGGCGGCTCCCCTGCTTGGCCAGCAACTCGATGCCATCTCGCGCGTCATCACCATTCTTGTCGACGCCGGCGTGAAAGAAATCAATGCCATCAAGCGCCAGCAATTGGCTGTTGAATCCGCCAAACAAGACACAAAGGATAAGCCGAAAAAAGACTCGGATGATCTGACACTCGCACCTTTGGACATTTCATTTGTAGCCGACCAGACAAACTTTCGCTTGGCTCTCACTGAGATTACCAGCGCCGACCCCATGATTTTTGTGCGCTTGGTCAGTGTCGCAAATTCGCAGCCTGCCGCTCCAGCCAAAGAGACGGCTATGAGCTCTAGCCCGCAGAGCGGTGCAGATCAGCCCGATACCGAAAAGTCGATCCCCGTTCTTCTTGGAAAAGAAACTCTCAACGTAGACCTACGTCTGGCCACCATTTCCACCGACAACACCTCGGATAAAAAATAGCTCTCGGATTCATGGATTATCTCAAAGCCAACTACGACCGGATCCTCTTGGTTGTCGCGGCGCTGGCCCTCATCGGTGCGGCCGCACGCGCCTTGCTCGGGCTAGGTAGTATCCAGAACGAATACGTGAAGTCACCGGCCCCGGCCTCCGGGGCGGTCTTTGAACCGAACCAAGCGCTTTCGCGCATTCGCAGCGAGGTGGATCAACTGGTTGATCCGGCAAAGTTCGCTTGGCGCGAGGCCGCCACATCGCTTTTTGTCAGTCGCGTCTACCTCCTGCGCGACAACGAATTGGTCGATATTTTTGAAAGCGATCTCGAGCTTTTTCCAGGTATTCCAAACAAGTGGGTGCTCGAGAACAAACTCGACTACACCGATACCGGCCTGCCCTCCAGAGACACCGATGGCGATGGTTTCACCAACCTTGAGGAGTTTCTGGAAAAAACCGCCCCCCGCGACCCGGCATCCACCCCCGGCTCTTGGAAAAAGCTTCGTATGGTCAGCAGCAAAATAGACAAGTTGAGGACCAAATTTGTTTCCCTGCCGACGGGCAGCCTCGATCAAGTTGCCATCAACACCATCAGCGCGGAGAACCCCACCGCTCTAAGCGGCGGCACCAAGTTCTACAAAAAGGGCGAAATGATCAAATTGGCGGAAATTCTGCCGGACAAAAAGGAGTTGGAAAAAGAAACCGACCTCAAATTTGTGGATGCCAAGATGATCAAACGCTTCAATCCCACCATCAACGCAGAGCAGGAAATCCCCCAGATCACGCTTCTCAACACGGCTGACAACCGTGAAATCGAGCTTCTCATGGGTGAAGTCAAAGATTCGCCCTACTCTTTGGCGACACTGCAAGACATTCGACCAGGCGGTCAAAGCTTCGAGCTTCGCACGGGTGAGAGCTTTTCATTCGACGGCAAGACCTACAAACTGATTGACGTCGAAAGAGAAAACGCCATCATCGCCGACACTGAATCTGGGGAAAAACATTCGATCCCACAGCAGACCATGAGTCTTCCCCCGGCTTCTGTACAAAACTCCGATTCATGAGCGGTCTCAGCCCCTCCAACTCTAAAACAGCAAAGCACTCCTGCTTTTTGCTTTTTGCGGCACTCATCACCCCATTTACAGTGTTGGGTGGTGGAACGGGAAGCACATCCAACGCCGGCGTGGAGGCCCAGGCCGAGCTCGAAATTGCCAAACGGATGAAGCTTGCCGAGGAGTATGCCCCCCAAGCCATGCAAAAGGGTTCGGTTGCCTTGATGGAGCGGGATTACGAGACCGCCTACGCTCAATACAAAGCCGCCGTGGACGCCCTTCCGGATGCACCCCAAGTGAGAGAGCTGCGCACCACGGCACTAGATGGTTTTTCCAAAGCTGCCATGGGCTTGGCGGAACAGCGTATTGCCGAAGGACGTTGGGAGGATGCCAAGGAAACCGTTCAAAAGATCCTCGAACCGCAATACAACCCGAATTACAAACCCGCGCAGCGCCTGCTGGCCCGCTTGGAAGCTCCAGACTACTTCAACAAGACCGTGACGCCGGGCCATGTGGCCAAAGTTGAAGAGGTCAAAAAACTCCTCGTCGAAGCCCAAGGCCTTTACGATTCCGGACGTTTCGACGAATCCTTCGCCAAATATGAAGCGGTCATCCGTCTTGATCGTTACAATGTCGCGGCCCGCCGCGGCATGGAGCAAGTCAACGTGGCCCGTTCGCGCGTTGCTGATGCCGCTTACAACGAAACGCGTGCTTCCATGATCACCCAAGTGGACAAAGCGTGGGAAACTCCCGTCCGTCGCGTTGACCTCGGGCCGGCTGCTCTCATTGAACAGCCGATGCTAACCACGCGCGGCACGCAATCAATCAATCGCAAGCTGGACGAGATCATTATTCCCCGCATCAACTTCACGGAAGCCACGGTGCGCGAGGCCATCGAATACCTGAAGACCCGCTCGGAAGCCTTGGACACCGACCCGGCGGACCGGGGAGTCAACATTGTTCTGAAGCTTGATCCGGCGGCCGCATCGCAAACTGTCACTCTCGATCTCGCCAATCTCCCCCTTCGCGAAGCGCTCGCTTACATAACCAACTTGGCCAGTTTGAAATTCAAAGTGGAGCCTTACGCTGTTTTGGTCGTGCCGCTTTCCGAGCCGACCGAGACTCTTATTACCAAAGAATACCGCGTTCCACCCGGCTTCATCACCAACTTGCCGTCTGGCGGAGGAGCAACCGGCGATGGTTCAGCCGCCCAGAGCGGAGCCAAAGTCTTTCTCGAATCCCAAGGGGTCCAGTTTCCGGTCGGCGCGAGCGCAAACTTTCTCGCCAGCAGCAGCCGTCTGATCGTCCGAAATACCCAAGAAAACCTCGATTTGGTCGATGCCCTCGTCGAAAGCTCGACCGGAGCAGTGCCCTCACAAGTTGAAATAGAATCCAAGTTCATCGAAATCTCTCAGAACAATCTGAAAGAACTAGGTTTTGACTGGTTGCTTGGACAGTTCGCACTCCCCGGAGGCTCCGGCGTGTTCGGAAGCGGCGGCACCAGCGGCAACCAATTCAACGCCACTGCCCTCCCGCAAGCAGGAACTCCATATTACCCGTTCACCTTGCCCGGAACGACTACCCCGATTGGGCAATACCCTGTCACCGCTGGCAATCGCAGCGGACAAACGGCCATCACTGGCAACGCACTGGACGGGCTCCTGTTTGGCACTCCGGTAGGCCCTGCTGCAGGCATTCTCTCTTTGGCCGGAGTCTTCACCAACCCTCAGTTCCAAGTCGTATTACGGGCACTCAATCAGAAAAAAGGCATTGATGTGCTTTCTGCGCCAAAAGTCACCACCAAGAGCGGGACATCGGCTACCGTTGAAATCATCCGTGAGTTCCGCTACCCGGCGGAATATGACCCGCCACAAATCCCCCAGACAACCGGCACCGGAGCCCAACCAGTCACCCCGGCAACGCCCACCTCGTTCACCATGAAGCCAACCGGAGTTCGCCTGGAAGCAGAACCCACCGTCGGATCGGACAACTACACCATTGACCTGCGTTTGGTTCCGGAGGTCACGGAGTTTGAGGGTTTCATAAATTATGGAAGCCCCATCAGAAATCGCGGGGTTTTGGTGACAGAAAACGTCATCAACTATCCTGTCTTCAGCGAGCGGAAGGTCGAGACCTCTGTCAGCATATACGACGGCCAAACTGTCGTCCTTGGCGGATTGATGCGGGAAGACATTCAAAAAGTGAATGACAAGACCCCTTTGATCGGTGACATCCCGTTTGCCGGCGCCCTTTTTCGCTCACAATCGGACCAGCACATCAAAAGAAATCTGGTCATATTTGTCACCGTCAACCTTATGGATCCGGCCGGACAACCGCTGGCACAAATTCAGCAGGATTTGGCGGTCGAGGAGATGCCTTTTGATAGCACCACAATGTCATCTGTGGAGCCTCCATTACCGCAATGATGAAACGCAACCTTCTGGTTTTAGGCGCCGCAACCAGCCTTCTTTTATCGCTGTCGTCAGCACAAGCCGGCTCGGGCGGACAGACTACTTACACATCGTTTGATGGTGGTGCAGATCGTGAAATCACCCGCCGTCAACAAAACGTTGCTCTGGCCGAAGACGCTATGCGTCGGGGTGACGCAGCCTTGCAGGCCAATAACTTGGAGGCCGCTTACCTCGCCTACAAAGAAGCCGTGGATTTAATACCCGATGGACCGGCCACCAAAAGCCTGCGGGCCAGGGCTCTCTCCCGCTACTCATCCACGGCCGTTCGTTACGCCGAGTATCTCGTCAGTGAGGGACAGTATGCCAAGGCAGAGGCCACCGCACGCGAGGTTCTCGAACCGCGCTACAATCCGGATTACAAACCCGCGGCCGTTTTTCTTTCGCGTCTGGAGCAGCCTGATTATTTCAATAAAACCATCACCCCGCAATTCGCCTTGGATCGCGAACGGGTCTTGGAATTGCTCAACGAGGCCAATGGGTATTTCGATTCCGGCCGCTTCGACATGGCTTTAAAGCGTTACCAACAAGTTCTCGCGATCGACAAATACAACGCCGCCGCATTGCGCGGCATGGAGCAAGTCGAAGTGGGCAAGCAACAATATTACGACAGCGCTTACAACGAAACGCGTTCCCGCATGCTTTGGCAGGTGGATAAAGCTTGGGAAAGACCCAAGCGAAAATTCGCCGAAGCCCGATCGACTGACTCTGCCGCCCTGCAGGAGGAACGCCGGGGAACGGAAATCATGATTTCCCGTCTCAATCGCATCATTATTCCCCGTGTGGATTTTCGCGATACCACCATCCGCCAAGCGGTCAGCTTTCTTCAGCAACGAAGCCGAGATTTGGACACTACTGAATCCGATCCGGAACGGCGTGGCGTGAATATCGTGCTGAAACTGCCGACTACGCCAATCGCCGCACCCGACGTTGAGGGCGATACTTCGATAGCAGCACCAAGTGCCGACAATCGCATAACCCTGAATTTGACCAACGTCCCTCTTTACGAAGCCTTACGTTACGTCGCCACCCTCTCCGGTCTCAAGGTCAAGGTTGAGCCTTACGCAGTATCCTTGGTTCCTCTTTCCGAGCCGACCGATACATTGGAGCAGCGCGAATTCAAAGTGCCACCGGGATTCATCGCTGGAACTTCAGCAAGTGCTGAACCACTCGCAGTAGCTGGACGAGCCTCAGACGATGGGAATGCCCCGCGATTGTCAGCACGACAAAACGCCAAGGATTTTCTTGAATCCCAAGGTGTTGATTTTCCCCCGGGAGCAAGTGCAAATTTTATTCCCGGTAGCAGCCGCTTGGTTGTCCGTAACACCATCTCGAACCTTGATCTGATCGAATCTCTGGTCGATGCCGCTATGGGTGAACAGCCCACGCAAGTGGAGATAGAAGCAAAATTTGTCGATATCTCCCAAAATAACTTGAAAGAGCTGGGCTTCGATTGGGCCTTGGGTCCCTTCGCACTGCCGGGATCGGACGCGGTATTCGGAAGCGGAGGCACCCGTATTCCCTCAGGTGATGCGGCCAACTGGCCCTTCGTCAATCCCGGGACGGGTCAAATCGTCGGTCAGGATTCCATAACAAGCGGTCTGCGCACTGGCAGCGGCGTCGGGCCGAACAGAGCTGTTTCTGTAAACAGCCTTAGTGCTCTTTTGGCACAAAATGCCGGGGTCCCTGTTGGTGGCACCGCCCCTGGATTTTTTGCTTTGTCCGGCGTTTTCACCAATCCTCAATTTCAAGTTGTCATCCGCGCATTGAACCAAAAAAAGGGGGTCGATCTGATGGCCGCTCCGAAAATCACCACCAAAAGCGGCCAGCAGGGTGTTATCAAAATCAATCGTGAGTTTCCCTACCCTCAACAATACGATCCTCCGCAAATCCCACAGAGCACAGGCGGAAGCCAGTCGACAGCTGTCATTCTTACGCTTGGGGAGAGTGACCCGGTGGTGACTCCCAGCTTTCCTACAGATTTCACTACCAGAAATCTTGGCGTCACCCTGGAGGTCACTCCACAAATTGGCTCTGATGGCTACACTATTGACCTGACATTAGCGCCCGAAGTCGTTGATTTTGACGGTTTTATTAATTACGGATCTCCCATTTCATCGCCACGCCGAATCCTCGATCCACTGACCCTCCAAATCATCAATACTGTCCCTCAACTCCTCACCGATAACGTTATCAATCAACCAATCTTTAGCGTTCGCAGGGTCACCACCAACGTCAGCATCTGGGATGGTCAGACTGTGGCTCTTGGAGGACTGATCCGGGAGGACGTGCAGAAAGTGAACGATAAAGTTCCTATCCTTGGGGATGTTCCCCTGGCCGGTGCGCTATTCCGTTCGGAAGTTGACCAAAAAATCAAACGCAACCTCATCATCTTTGTCACCGCTCGCTTGATGGATGCAGCCGGACAGCCCTTGCGGCCGGAAGATGATGTTGATCAAGAGGAAATCGTAGAACCCTTGGGCCTTCCCCAAGACCTCAAGAAGCCCAGCATCAGCGCCAAAGGCTTTCGCCAAAAGTAAGTTTGATCAGGCTCGGATTAGGGTTTTGGGTGTTGTCTTGTCATCCGTGAATTTATGCTACTCGGAATTACCGGAGGCATTGCCTCAGGCAAGTCGACTTTTCGAAGGCTTCTTGCCGAAAAACACAATTTTGCTGTTTTCGACGCAGATCAATACGTTCACGAAATCCACGCCAAGGATCATAGTATCATCGCTGAAATTCGCGCCCATTTCGGCGATACGACTTTAGCACCGGATGGCGGTATCAACCGGCCCGCGCTGCGCGAAGCAGTTTTCACTGACGTCAAGCAAAGGAAGCAACTGGAAGAGATCATTCATCCTGCCGTCCGACATCGCTGGCAGTTGCTGCGGCAGACCTGCATTGCTGAAAATAAAGACTTTTTGGCAGAAATTCCCCTGCTTTTTGAAACCAATGCGGAAATTTTTTTTGATGCGACAATTTTGGTCGCTGCCTCCACATCCGTGCAACAGGTGCGTCTGGCGGCCCGTGGATTAAACCCGCAAATTGCCCAAGCCATGCTTGCCAGCCAATGCCCGATGGGCGAAAAAGAAAAGCGTGCAACCGTTGTGATATGGAACGACGGAACCTTGGCCGAATTGGAGCACCAAGCTCGGCTGCTTACCGAACGACTTTTCCCATCTCCGTCATGAATGACTCCTGCGAGGCATCTGCCATCCAGAAAAAAACCGCGCCCCCCCATTTTCCGCAAGATTCCTTAGCGGTCTCTGGGGCATCAATTTGTTTGTCCGAACTGCAAGCACTCACACACACCGAGCTTGCCGGACTAATTCAACGTTATGAATTGCGGTTGCGTCCGGATGGCACCAAACGTCATTTGGTCTTCGACCTCTGTCGATTCTTCCTGTCACTCGGTGCTGAAATCTATGCCGAGGGCATGGTTGAGGACCTCGGAGATCACGCCATGTTGCGCTGGCCCCTCTACAACTTTGCCGGCGGACCGGATGACCTTTTTGTATCCATCGGGCTTGTTCGCGAATATGGGTTGCAGACGGGCCTGCAAATTCGCGGAACCCTGAAATCTCCCGGCGAACGCGATCGTTATTGTGGACTGGCTACGATCACCTCTATCGAGGGAATACCACCCGCGGAGAGGAAGCCGTTGACACACTTCGACAAACTCACGCCCCTTTTCCCACAGGAGCGTATTATACTCGAGGCTATCAAAGATCCCACTCTGAGCACTCGTGCCGTGGATTTGATCGCTCCGCTTGGTAAAGGTCAGCGAGCACTGATCGTAGCCCCTCCCCGCACGGGAAAAACCATTCTCATGAAGCATATCGCACAAGCGATACGCTCTACCTCACCGGACGTTCGATTGATCTTGCTGCTCGTGGATGAGCGTCCAGAGGAAGTGACCGACTTGCGGAGGTCGATAGACGCCGATATCTACAGCTCAACTTTCGACGAGTCCCCCCAACGTCACACCCAACTCGCCGAATTTGTGATCGAGCGGGCCAAGCGCCTGGTGGAACTCGGCCAAGATGTTGTCATTCTTCTCGACAGCATCACCCGCATGGCCCGCGGCTACAACAATCTCGAACCGGGCAAAGGCCGTACCATGTCAGGTGGCGTCGACTCCAAAGCGCTCATGAAACCCAAGCGATTCTTCGGTGCCGCACGTAATACGGAGGAAGGTGGTAGCCTCACCATTGTCGCGACTGCCCTCGTCGAAACGCAAAGCCGTATGGATGATCTGATATTCGAGGAATTCAAAGGCACCGGAAATATGGAGGTGCACCTCGACCGTACGATTGCCGACCAGCGCATTTTCCCCGCCATTCACGTGACAAAATCGGCCACGCGACGTGAGGAAAACCTTTATCATCCGGATGAACTTGCACGCGTGATTGTGCTGCGCAAGCAATTGAACGAGCTCCCGGCCGTTGAAGCGATGGAGATGCTTGTGCGCAATCTGCAGCGCACCAAAACAAACGCCGAGTTGCTACTCGGAGGTCTGCGCTGAAGACATGGAAAACGCTCCTTTAGCCCATGAACTCAATGCGGCCGATCTGGCTTCCCATATGAATCCATTGGAGCGGCGCATCGGATACAAGTTCCGCAACTCGCTGCTCCTGGCCGAAGCTTTGACTCATCCGAGCCTGTCGTTTGAGCGCAAAACTTTCCACTTTGACAACCAGCGGCTGGAATTTCTCGGTGATGCCGTTCTCCAGCTTGTTGTTACCCACCATCTTTACCGGCTTTTTCCATCATTCAATGAGGGACAAATGACCAAACTCCGTTCCCGCATTGTTTCGCGCGAGGGTTTGAAAATGCATGCGGTCGCTCTCGGTTTGGGTAGTTACTTGATGCTCGGTCGGGGCGAGGAAGCGAACAACGGCCGGGAGCGTTCATCCACGCTCGCCGACGCGTTTGAAGCCTTGATCGGAGCCATGTATCTCGACAGCGACTTGGAAACAGTTCGACGCTTCATTCTCCGTGTCGCCGCCGATGAATTATCCGCCCTGACTTTCGAGCCAGCCGAGCACAACCCCAAAGGCGAACTACAGGAAATCATTCAATCGATTTCCCCGCAAAGTCCCGCCTACGAGGTGATCTCAGAATGCGGGCCGGACCATCAGAAAGAATTCCTCTGCCGGGTTGTTTGGGAAGATCGGGAGCTAGGACGTGGCAGTGGACAAAGCAAGAAGCAGGCGGAAATCAACGCTGCAGCCAACGCCTTGCAAGCCCGCGCATGGGAGCAATCACCGGACTGATTTAGGCTTTGCGCTGGTATTCCTGCAGACAGCGAACTTCGTAGCCGCCAGATTTCAGCGCCTGGATCGCCCGTGCGCTCATCCTTGCACCGCGCAATGTGGTCATGATCGGAATACGGTTCGCCACCGCGGCACTGCGTATCACCACCTCGTCGCGTCGGGGAACTTTGCCATGAGCTGTATTGATGATGAACTGCATCTCCCCGTTTTTGATCAGATCGAGCACATTGGGACGCCCTTCGGTGAGACGGTAAGTCAAAGTAGCCGGCACGCCCGCCTGCTGCAAAACTGCCAGGGTTCCCTTCGTGGCGTAGACGGCAAAACCCGCATCAACAAATTCCTGCGCAATGGGAACCACTTGATTTTTATCGGCGTCTTTCACGCTGATGAAAACGTTGCCGGAGGTGGGGAGCGCCGGCTGGGCGGACATTTGTGCTTTTGCGTAGGCAATCCCGAGATCGGCATCAAGCCCCATCACCTCACCAGTCGAGCGCATCTCCGGACCAAGGGTAATATCGATCCCCGGGAACTTGATAAAGGGAAAGACCGCCTCTTTCACCGCATAATGTTTCGGCAAGACTTCATCGAGAAATCCCAGCTCTTTCAAGGTGTGACCCGCCATGACCTTGGCCGCTAATTTGGCCAGAGGAACACCAATAGCTTTGCTGACGTAGGGAATTGTTCGTGACGCACGTGGATTCACCTCGAGGACATAAACCGTCTCGTCCTTCACCGCGAACTGGACATTCATCAGACCCTTGACTTTGAGCTCCTTGGCCATGGCCTTGGCGGCCGAGCGAAGTTCCCCGAGAACCTTCTGCGACAAAGAAAAACTCGGAATCACACAAGCGCTATCGCCGCTGTGCACTCCCGCCTCCTCGATGTGCTCCATCACCCCGCCAATCACCGTGTCAGCGCCATCGCTCAGACAGTCAACATCGACTTCCGTCGCGTCCTCGAGAAAACGATCGACCAACACCGGACGATCGGGGCTGGCTTTCACAGCTGTGCGGATGTAGCGACGCAAATCATCGGGGGTATAAACGATTTCCATCGCTCGGCCGCCGAGAACAAAGGACGGACGAACCAGCACTGGATATCCGACTTTGTCGGCAACGGACAGCGCCTCCTCCTCGTTTGTCGCAGTGCCCCCTTGGGTTGCCTGCAATCCCAAACGATCAAGCATCGCGGCAAAATGTTTGCGGTCTTCCGCCATTTCGATGCTGGACGGAGAAGTTCCGATAATTTTGACACCGTTAGCCTCAAGCGCGGCGGCAAGGTTCAGAGGTGTCTGTCCGCCGAACTGCACTATCACTGCATCGCACTTCTCCCGTTCGTAGATATTGAGAACATCTTCCAACGTGAGCGGCTCGAAGTAGAGTTTGTCACTCGTATCGTAGTCTGTGGAGACGGTTTCCGGGTTTGAATTCACCATTACGGTCTCCCACCCCATCTCTCTGAAAGCAAACGCGGCGTGGACACAGCAGTAATCAAACTCTATTCCTTGACCGATTCTGTTCGGACCGCCCCCCAAGATCATCACGCGTTTTTTATCCGTCGGACGGGTTTCGTCCTCATCCCCGTAGGTAGAGTAGTAATAAGGCGTGTAGGCCTCAAACTCTGCCGCGCAAGTATCCACAAGGCGATATGTGGGCTCGACTCTGGCGGCTTGGCGTTCCCTTCTCACCTGCGACTCCGATGTTCCTGTCAGGTGAGCGATTTGACGATCGGAGAAGCCATGTCGCTTGATCCGTCTCCATGAAACCTTCGACAAATCTTTAGGACACGCATTCTCCTCGGTCACGATCGCCGCCAACCCATGTAAAAACCACGGATCAATACCGGTGGTTTGATGGATTTTCGCCACACTCCAACCAGCCAGCAAAGCGTGGCGGAGACTGAAAATACGTTCCGCTGTTGGGATGCGAATTTTCTGCTCGAGGGCTTGCTCGTCCAAAGAGCCATCATCCCTGAGCGGTGCAGCATCCTTGCCGTCTGCCCCGAATCCGGCCCGGCCGGTTTCAAGCGAGCGGAGCGCTTTCTGCATAGCCTCTTTGAAAGTGCGACCGATGGCCATGGCCTCACCGACGCTTTTCATCTGCGTGGTCAGCACCGGGTCGGCTTGCGGGAACTTTTCGAAGGTGAAACGCGGAATTTTCACCACACAGTAATCGATCGTGGGCTCGAAACATGCCGGGGTTTCCCTGGTAATGTCGTTGCGAAGCTCGTCCAAGGTGTAGCCGACGGCCAATTTCGCGGCAATTTTGGCGATGGGGAATCCGGTTGCTTTCGAAGCGAGTGCCGAAGAACGAGACACGCGGGGATTCATCTCGATCACCACCATGCGCCCGGTCTTGGGGCAAACGGCAAATTGGATGTTGGACCCACCCGTTTCAACCCCGATGGCGCGAATGACGGCGAAAGAAGCATCGCGCATGGCCTGGTATTCTTTGTCGGTCAAAGTCTGAATGGGAGCAACCGTGATGGAGTCCCCGGTGTGAACACCCATCGGATCGAAGTTTTCAATGGAGCAGATAACAACGCAGTTGTCGGCGCGGTCGCGCATGACTTCGATCTCGAACTCCTTCCAGCCCAGTAGCGACTCTTCAATGAGAACTTCTTTGACCGGCGAAAGGTCCAGGCCTCGGGCCACGATTTCCTCGAACTCCTCGCGATTGTAGGCAATACCGCCCCCGCTCCCCCCAAGCGTGTAGGCCGGACGAATAATCAAGGGATAGCTCCCGATTTGGGCCCCCACGGCCCGAGCCTCTTCAAGATTATGAGCCACGCCGGACTGCGCAACGTCCAATCCTATATCGAGCATCGTCTGCTTGAAAATCAAGCGGTCCTCGCCTCGCTCGATCGCGTCGGCTTTGGCTCCGATCAACTTGGTTCCCAACCTCTCAAGGACTCCGCTGCGGTGCAACTCCATGGCTGCATTGAGTGCCGTCTGACCGCCGAGCGTCGGCAGAACCGCGTCGGGTTTTTCCCGGGCGATAATTTTTTCGATGACCTCGGCTGTGATCGGTTCAATGTATGTCCGATCAGCAAATTCAGGGTCCGTCATGATCGTGGCCGGGTTGGAGTTGACGAGAACTACCTCGTAGCCCTCCTCTCGGAGCGCCTTGCAAGCCTGAACGCCCGAATAGTCGAACTCGCAGCCTTGGCCGATTACGATGGGCCCCGATCCGATGATAAGAATTTTGTGCAGCGATGTGTCTTTGGGCATGGCGAGATTGACCGCTTTGTTTATCTGCCGTGACGACTTTGTGCAATCCACGGATTAAGACCGATCAATTGAGCCTTGCCGGAACAATAAAGCGGGCAGAAAATCGCCGGTAATGATTGAAATTGAAGTCTACGCAGCCGGTCTGCGCAGTCCGGATAAACTCATGGGGTTGGATCTGGAGCTGGGTGCCATTTCCGGCCTCCGTTACAAGGTTGACGCGCTGCACGACATCATGTTCCTCGAGTCGGATGAGATGCTCCCTTCGCTCGAAGAGATTCGCTGCATTTTCAGCAAGCTGGGTCTGCAGGCCCGTTTTGTTGGCCAGACGCACAGCGCCGCCCGTTCCACCACGGCAACACGTCTGATCAGGCCTTAGCACCGGGAACCATGACGCTGGCTCGATATACCGGGAGCATTGTCTTCTCGTTCGCCCGCTACTTGGGTGAGCTTTTTTTACTGGCCTCAGAAACTATTCGCGGCATTGCGCATGGTCAGGTGCGTTACCGCCTCGTTATTCATCAAATCTACGAGATCGGCTACCGCTCTCAGTTGGTTGTGCTTATTACGGGGGCATTCACCGGCGCCGTGTTCGCCACCCAGACCTTTTTCCAATTTCACCGCCTGCAAATGGATACCGCCGTGGGCCCCGTCGTCAGTGTCTCGATGTTTCGCGAGCTAGGTCCAGTGCTCTGCGGACTGATGGTTGCCGGCCGTGTCGGTGCCGCCATGTCGGCAGAGTTGGGCACCATGAAAGTGACCGAACAACTTGATGCCCTGCGCGCCCTCGCCGTCCATCCAGTTGACTACCTCGTCGTGCCGCGATTCCTCGCCATGCTTGTTTCGATGCCGCTGCTAGTTGCCGAGTGCATCGCGATCGGCATCGTGGCCGCATATGTCGTAACCACCCAGATTCTGGGCGTTTCCGAGGTTTACTACCTCCATAATATGCTCCACTTCACCGGCGGAAGGGATGTGGCGATGGGCTTGATCAAAGGAATGGTTTTCGGTGTCGTGATCGTGTTCATCAGCTGCCATCAGGGGCTCAACGCCAAGGAAGGAGCTGTGGGTGTCGGTCGCGCGACAACCGAAGCCGTTGTCATCGGCTCTCTTTTCATTCTCATCGTGAACTTTTTCCTGACGATGACGCTCAACATTTTCTTTCCCGCAGGCAAATGAGCCAGCATAACCAACCACGCGTTGCCATCTCGGTCGAGAACCTGGTTCAAACACTCGGGGGACAAGAAATCCTGCGCGGATTTAGCCTCAAGGTTTATGAGGGGGAAACCCTTGTTCTTCTCGGCCGGAGCGGCGGGGGCAAAAGCGTGTTTCTCCGGCACTTGATCGGCCTCATTCAGCCCGTCAGCGGCTCGATTATTGTTGATGGCCACAATGTCGCCCAACTCAAGGAAAGAGAGCTCACACCTGTGCGGCGGTGCATGGGCATACTTTTCCAAAACGGCGCACTCTTCGACTCGATGACTGTTGCTGACAACGTGGCTTTTCCACTCCGGGAGCGCGGGGAAACCGACGAGACTCTTATTGCGGAAAAAGTCAAAACCGCTTTGCAAATGGTTGATCTCCACGGCCAGCAATCAAAAATGCCCGTCAACCTCAGCGGTGGCATGCGCAAACGGGTCGCCCTCGCCCGCGCGCTC
>Ga0207937_1000070_pt1 | contig 30766 bp, 11 predicted proteins | sample LakMenEpi04Sep11_FD_150668 | JGI IMG/M metagenome (GOLD analysis project Ga0207937, IMG submission 150668) | Freshwater microbial communities from Lake Mendota, WI - 04SEP2011 deep hole epilimnion (SPAdes) | ecosystem: Environmental > Aquatic > Freshwater > Lentic | place: Lake Mendota, Madison...
TTGATCCTTGGGCTACCGTGATCTGGTCGCTTCACTCTGGGAATCGAATCTCAGCCAAGACAACGCTCCTTTTTTTGAACCACGAATAGTTCGAATCATACGAATGTGGGATTCAGTGTATTCTTATTCGTGGTATTCGTGTTATTCGTGGTCAAGCCATCACTGCAGCCAGTGGACGATTCTCTGGTGTTCGAACGATACTGTTTGCCTTCGTCTATGTCTCAGATTGTTTATTGTTGGGATTGTTTCGCTCGATCGACCAGGTCGCGAGCCCAAAGTTTGTCTTGGAATAGCTCGACCATCGCATCTAGCCATTTGCGCTTTGTGGCAGGATTCAGATTTGCATCGGCCCAATCCATTTGTTCTTTCAATGAGTTGTATGCTTCGCTGGTCGATAGTTTCTGTGACGCGTTGAGTTGTTCCAGCGAACGTTGAACAAGATCCACGAGCCGCTTGTGTTTCTCTTCGACTTGGCCGCCTGAACCAAAGACTGTCAGAAAAGCTTGAAGTTTTTGCTTCCCCATAACGGCGTCGATCGATTGCGCCTTCAAGCATTCGAGATAGGCTTGTTCGATGGCAGGAAGTTGGTCAGCGGTACCGCGCCGCGCTTTGCGTTGAAGGGATCGCACGGCTCGTATGGATTCGATCTCAGCGATCGCAGCATCGACATCCGCAATTCTCGCGTCGTTAGGATACAGCTCTTTGAATCGCAATGCACTGGTTTCCGATGCAAGCCACTGTTCTTCTTCGTTCGCTTCGATCGCTGCTGCAACATCTGCATATAATACGTTCGCGCTCGGTGACTGGAGTAGTACAACGAGAGCCGCGATACAGGCCAAAAGCGCAATCGAAAGCGTTGTGATACCGATCCATTGGCCCCAGGAAGTCGTTTCCTCGGATGGAGCAGGTGCAATCGTGGATCGGCGACGATCCGTATCTTGAACTTCGGTGAATTTTGTTTTGCCTATAAACTCAATGCCGCTCGGGGGACCATCGCTGTCCGCTTCTTTTGAAACCCTATCGCTTTGCGAGTCAACAACTCGCGTTTGGTCGTCCGGGCCAGCCACCGAAGAGCTCGTGTTCCTATGCTGGGCGAGCGATGGATCGACAAGCCTAGTTTTGTTGGTGGCGACAACCGTACCTTCGTTTTCTGGGCCAGGGAGTATCGATGGATTGTCGTTTAGATCGATGCTTGTCAGTTCTTTGAGATGACTGACGTCGACATTCACTCGCGGGCTTTGAGGTCGATTCGCGAGCCCCATCTTGAGTGATTGGAACCTATTTCCAACAACGAGCCCGGTTGGCGGTCGAAGCGATGGCTCACGAGCCAGCAGTTCTTCGACTAGATCACATAGTTCCGTGGGGGTATCGGGTGCCAGAGAAGCGATGGGAGTGATCGATCCGTAGCGAACGTTGAACAGAACCTCGGGAATCGTTTTTCCTTGATACGGAGCTCGCCCCGTTAAGGCTGCGTAACAAACACTTCCGAGAGAATACAAATCGCTTCGCACACTGACGGGCTTTCCTTCCGCTTGTTCAGGTGGCATAAAGTCTGCTGTCCCCAAGACCGAGCCTTCCACGGTCGAATCAGAACCACCGAACAGTTTCGCGATTCCAAAGTCGGTCAGCTTCACTCTCCCCTGGGAGTTGAGCATCAAGTTTGCCGGTTTCAGATCGCGATGAATGATTCCGAAATCATGTGCATGTTTTAGTGCCGAGCAAATCTCAATTGCCATATCGATAACCCGGGGCCACGCCATGCGCTTTTCGCGTCTTAGCAATTGCTGCAGATTCTCTCCATCGACGTACTCCATCGAGTAAAAGAGGAGGCCTTTCTCCTCGCCGAAGCCGATGAGTTGCACAATGCCTGGATGCTTTAGTTTAAGAAGGGTCTGAATCTCGGCATCAAATCTGCGACGAAATCTCTGGTGTTGCGCCATGCCCGCGGAAATCACTTTGATCGCGACCGGGTCATTGGTTTTGTTGTTCACGCCATGGTACACGGTCCCCATACCTCCCTGTCCGAGAGTCCGCACGACGCGATACGGACCGATGTATTCAAATTCGGGAGTTTCCATGGTTTCTATGAAGGCTCGTGGAGGAGAGTTTCGATTTGAGTGACTGCCAACAAAAGCGACTTAGCAGCCATGCGGAAGTTCATGTGCCCCGAGACTTCCGGCTGGATATCGAGAAATAATTGAGTCGCAGCTTTTAGTTTACTCAATTTTTTGCGAGCCAAATGAAGGTATTTTTCCGAGTCGCCACTTTCAAAAGAAGGACCGAGCGCGAGCATATAGTCGTAGAGCTCACGATGTACCTCGGCCAGTTCTTCGTCGTCCGTGGATTCATCGGAATGTTTCAGAAACGTTCGAACCATCCAAACATGGCTCAAAACAGCGTCGATCTGTGCCATTCGGTCTTTTTCGTGGGTCATGAATCGATATCTCTTGGCTAGGTTACACTGGATGGATGAGGCCGTTATCGCGTGTCTGGCTGGACTTTTGGTATCATAAGGCAAGCGGCAGTTGGAAACATCCCAACCCGAAGCGTAATGAGCTGGTTGCCTTGATGGATTTGCCGTAAGGCAAAGTAACTATCCCAACCCGAAGCGTAAGCGAGGGACCCACAAACCCTGCCTCATATTGCGGGTGGGTATGGCAAAATTTCATTCGCTCGCCTAAAGGATTACTTTCATTTGAATTTTGAGTTATTACCAAGTATCAAGTTCTATCCATGCCAGATTTGATTGCCCAGGGACCAACGTCGACGGATCGTTGGCGTCGGTCTTTGTCCAAAACAGAGAATGCATCGGGCTCGATTATTTTGGGTCGGACCGCTGCGGGCTGGGCCATCCCATGGGACGACCGTATTTCGCGAAATCATGCAAAAATCACTTGGACTGGTAAGCGATTAGAAGTCGTCCGATTGATTGAATCCAGGAATCCTATTTTCTACAAGGGCCTTCGGAAAGACGAGTTTGATATTGCAGTCGGCGACCACTTTGTGATCGGTCAGACCACATTCAGTTTGGTCGACCAACGATTGCGTGTTATGTCTCAGTCGGATGAACCGCCAGCGCTCACCGAGTTGACATATGCACCTGCTCAATTGCGACAAATTCGATATCGGGATGCGGACCAACGGATCGATGTACTAAGTCGATTGCCCGAAATCATAGCAGGCAGTAGTTCGGACGAGGAGTTGTGTGTTCGCGTCGTCAATGTTTTGATGCAGGGTATTCCGCAAGCCGGTCTTGTTGCAATTGTGGCGGACCCGCGGAAGATTGAAAGCTCCGCCGCTGGTACGAACCTCGGACAAGCATTCAGGGAAGGAACCGACTCAGCCGCACGTCCCTTCGGTGAACCAACGGATTCGGGAATCCGGTTACTCCATTGGGATTCGCGAAATGCATTGGGGAATCAGTTCTCACCATCGGCTCGGCTCATCGAACAATCCGTCGAAACTCGGCAAAGTATGCTTCATATTTGGAATCGTACGCAAGAGAAAAGTACGACAACATACACTCAGAGCGAGAATGTTGATTGGGCATTCTGCACCCCAATCGTCAGTGAAGCCTGTCCTGGGTGGGCGATTTATGTCGCAGGCGATTTTTCAACATTCTCGGATCAAAAGAGCATCCAAGAAGCAACTACCTCTTTTGAATTAGAATTGCAGGACGATTTAAAGTTCACAGAATTGACTGCCACTACGATTAGCTCACTGCGTCAGATGCGACTATTGCAACGCCGACAGGATTCGCTGCGCCCGTTCTTTGCGCCTGTCGTACAGCGGGCTTTGGTCACGAGGGATCCTGACGAAGTCTTGGCACCGAGAGAAGCGGACGTATCCGTATTGTTCTGTGACCTGAGGGGATTTTCGCGGCAGAGCGAAGAGTCTGGAGATAAGCTTTTGGATTTGCTGCGGCGAGTAAGTGACGCGCTCGGGGTCATGACACACCATATCCTTGCACGAAATGGAGTCGTTGGAGATTTTCATGGCGATGCTGCGATGGGATTTTGGGGCTGGCCACTCGGTCAAGAAGATTCGGTGTTGCATGCGGCGCAGGCGGCGCTAGCCATTCGCGCGGAGTTCGAAGCCTCGGCAGCGATCAAGAATCACCCATTGTCTGGCTTCCGTGCGGGGATCGGAATCGCGACAGGCAAAGCAGTTGCGGGACGTATAGGGACTGTCGATCAAGTGAAAGTGACAGTGTTCGGACCTGTGGTGAATCTGGCTTCGCGACTGGAGAGCATGACAAAACAAATTCGTGCACCGATCCTTATTGATGAATCGACGGCTAGTCGATTTCGACTGCAAATGCAGCCTGGGGGCCCTCGCATTCGGCGTGTCGCGCGGGTCCTTCCGTTTGGGATCAGCACTCCCTTAACCGTCAGTGAACTATTGCCGGCCGCAGGGGAAGGCGAATTGCTAACCGACGAACATATTCGAGCTTACGAAAGTGCCCTCGACAGTTTGCAAGATGGAAATTGGGGAGAGGCGTTTCGGTTCCTGCATCTCGTACCGGCGGAGGATCGTGTCAAAGACTTCCTCACCGTATTCATAGCCCAACATGGGCGAACACCGCCCGCCAATTGGCAAGGTGTGATTCCACTTCCGGACAAGTAAGACAAGTAAAGAGTCTTGATGACACTGACGGCGATTGCTACACCTAACTTCAAGAACTCCGTTTTTCATTGGTTTCAAGCTGCGCTGATCTGCGGTTGTTTCTTGATAGCCCTACCGGTCGCTTTGTCGCGAGGGTTCTTCGGGAAATCGGCCATGGATAAGTATTTGACATCTACGGTTCAACCGATGTTTTTGTTGTGCTTTGTTTTGCTGTGTCTCGGGTTTGTTCTTTTTCGGCGAGAGCAACGGGGCTCCGCGATTGTCGTCTGGTTGATCGTCGCGTCTATTTGGTTCATTTCTTGCAGATTGGTTCGAGACGAAATCTATCGTCGTTGGGAACAACAGATCCCATTTACCTCACTCGAAGAACTGAAACCTTATGACTACGTTGTGGTATTGGGAGGTGGAACCGGTATTCGACCCGACGGATTCCCTCAGTTCAACGAACCGGGAGATCGAGCAGCGTTGGCTGCTCGACTCTATCATCGCGGTCTCGCAAAGCGTCTGGTCACGACAGGTGGGACGATGCGTATGAAGGGAAGCTTCAACGGCGGATTTCAAGAGTCCGACACTCCGGCGTACCAAACCGCGGTTCTATGGAATGAGTTGGGTATACCCGCCAGCGTGGTCGAGAAAATCGGCGGCGAGAATACGATCTCGGAGATGAAGGAACTAGCTCAACATACGGAATGGTGGGCAGAGAAAAGGTGTGCGATCATAACCAGCGCCTATCACATGCCTCGTGCTATGCGATTGGCGAAACAAATGGGCATTCAAGCAGATCCGATTCCAGCGCACTTTCGATCTCCATCAAAAAATCAACCGATAACGTTGGAAGATTTCTTGCCAAAAGCGGATCATTTGTCTGACGTCCACGATCTCTTCAAAGAATGGATTGCGGGACTAGTGGGTCGATAGACGCATCCTTTTGGCCACGAGTTAGCAGACTTCGAAAAGTGAGTGTGCTATACTCCACTCCACTTCGGTTGCTTGCAGTCACGCTTCCTCATCATAATTTCTATGTTAACAAACCTCGAAAAAGCAGACGAAACCAGCTCCAGCTTGCTCACACCCGAGATGATGAGCAAACTGGAACGGATGGAACTGGTAAGTCGCAAAATCTTTCGCGGCAGAATGAAAGGAGAGCGTCGAAGCAAACGCAAAGGACAAAGCGTGGAGTTCGCCGACTTTCGCAATTATGTGTCAGGGGATGATCTTCGGTTCATCGATTGGAATCTTTATGCACGCATGGATCGACTTTACCTGAAGCTCTTCTTGGAAGAAGAGGACTTGCATTTTTTTACGTTCGTGGATGATTCGCTTTCGATGAATTTCGGAGAACCGAGCAAGTACTATGTGGCGCGACAGATAGCCGCCAGCTTGGCCTATATCGGATTGTGCCGCGGAGACCGGGTGTCCGTTTCCACTTTCTCAACGGCTGGTTCACCTGTCGTTCTTCGAGGTAAATCCAATGTGCATCGTTTGCTCGGATTCTTAGAAGGAGCTTCGGCGAGCGAAAAAAGCCCACCCATGGAAGAGGCAGTCAAGAAATTCTGTTTGAGAAACTCTGGCAAAGGAATCGTTGTCGTTATTTCGGACTTGATGAATAAATCGGGCTACGAATCGGCAATGCGAATGCTGGTTGCACGAGAGATGGATATTTTCTTAATCCACCTACTCAGCCCTGAAGAGTTGAATCCAAACGTTCAAGGAGATTTGAAGCTGGTCGATTGCGAAGACGGAGATACGAAAGAGGTTTCGGTGTCGGCAGTACTGTTGCAGCGTTACCAACAGACTCTTGCCAACTTTATTGAACAGGCTAAGTCCTTTTGCAACAAGCGATCCATCACGTATGTGCCAGCTAGGAGCGACCAAGCGGCAGAGGTGCTAGTCAATGAGTACTTGAGAACGCGAGGGCTAGTCCGATGAATTGGATCAACGCACTTTCCTTGCCACAATGGTTGTTGCTCGCTACGATACCACCGGCTGTTCTAAGCCTTTATTTTCTCAAGTTAAAGCGAAAGCGATTAGAAGTTTCGAGTACGTTGCTATGGCGCAAAACTCTCGAAGATATCCATGTGAATAGCATTTGGCAGCGGCTGCGAAAGAATTTGCTTCTCTATCTTCAGCTCGCATTCTTGGCGTTGTTGATTCTTGCATGCTTGCGACCAGGATGGAGCGGACAAGATCGAATTGGCGAGCGACGGATTTACGTCATCGACAATTCAGCCAGTATGCAAGCGACCGACACTAGCCCCTCTCGGTTGGATCTAGCCAAGGAGAAAGTCAAGAACCTGCTTTCCGAAACAGCCTCCGATGACGTCGGCATGGTGATCGCTTTTTCGGATCGCGCCGACGTTCGACAAGGATTCACCAAAGACAAAGCTCGACTCTTGGCAGCCGTCGATTCGATTCAACCGACGAATCACCCGACCGATATCTCGGAAGCATTGCGAGCCGCAGCGGGATTGGCCAATCCAGGCCGCTCCAGCTTTGACAACCTGAGCGATATCCAAGTGGCCGACGCGATTCCAGCCACCGTTTATCTTCTGAGCGACGGAGGATTCGGCGATCTAGGGGACAGCGAATTAGGGCAACTCAAGGTGGAGTTCCTACCCATCGGTGAAACCGGCACTGCGAACGTCGGCGTTCTCAGTTTCGCCGTGCAAAGGAACGAAGATAAAAAGAACAAACTGGAAGCATTTGCGAGAATTGGAAACTTCGGTGACGCGCCTGTCGAGTTCACCGCATCTTTGGAGATCAATGGAGAACTGGTAGATGCCTCGACGGTCAAGGTCGCCGCGAAACAAGAGACTGGACTTCTCTTTGAGTTGGAGCAGATCGAAGAGGGTGAGCTCAAACTCACGCTTGATCACGAAGATGCATTGTCGATCGACAACACAGCCTACGCAGCGATCCGTCCTAACAAACCAATCAGTGTACTTTTGGTAACTCCGGGGAACTCGGCACTTGAAACTGCGTTGACCACGGGTAGATGTCAACGCATTGCGAATGTGCGTGTGGAGTCACCAACCTTCTTGAAGGACGCAGCTTACCTGGCGAACGATACTGAATCGCTCTTTGACCTTATCATTTTTGATCAATGTGCGCCGACGAAGATGCCGGAATCAAACACCCTGTTCATGGGTTCTAAGCCTCCTTCATTGAGCGAACTCAAAAAGGATTCTGACGATTCGACCAGACCCACGGATGTTGCCTCGGAAGAGTCTACAATTTCGAAAGATTGGCAGTTTGGCCCGTCGTCGGGGCCGGTCATTATTCTCGACGTGAATCGTTCTAACCCGATGACGCAATACTTGGAGATGGGGTCGGTAGTTATCTTTGAAGGCATGTCGGTGACTCCCCCAGAGAGCGGTACTGTTTTGATGACGAGTGACTCTGGTCCTGTGTTTGCGGTAGCTCCGCGCGGACCATTTCAGGATGCAGTTCTAGGGTTTGGTATGCTGCAAAGCACGAGCGAAGGGATCGAGGTAAACTCCGACTGGAGCATTAAGCGAAGCTTTCCCGTCTTCGTTTATTCAGCGGTCGAATACTTAGGCGGAGGGATCACCGAAGCGTCCGCGCCGACAGTACTACCAGGAAATGCGATCGGATTAACGTTGTCCAATCGCTTTGACAACTATCGCGTGGTTTCGCCGACAGGGCAAAGGATCGAATTGTCGCGAAACAACGAATCGCGATTTACATTCACGCAGACCGATCAAGTTGGAATGTACTCCGTGTTTGCAGATGAGATGGAACGGCCCATGGAGAGATTCTGCGTCAATCTTTTCTCTAGCCGCGAAAGCGAGTTGGCGATCGCATCGGCAATTCAGATGGGAGCGGACAGAATCGAAGCGACTTCTAACTTTGTTCGGGCTCGACAAGAACTATGGAGATGGATTCTTGGGTTGGGATTGGTGCTGTTGATGATCGAATGGGTTATCTTCAATCGCCGAATCTTTGTTTAGTTTTTTGAGTCGCCTGCACTTTTGGGCATCCTCTTATGCGGATAAGATTTTGATGGGCAAGTGACATTTTCAATTAGCAGCGTGGATATAAACAATGAGACAGCTTTCGCCGCAGGGCCAACAAGTCGTGAACGACCTTTCCCAGCGGCACGGCTTTAGCCACGATGCGGTGACGCACATGATGTTCGCCGTTCTTAATGGCAATGGCAGCATGGCGCAATTCAGTCATCCAGATTTTGGCGGTTCGGGTCAATGGATGCGAGGCGGCATGATGATGCTCGGTGATATGTTCAATCACGGGCTGAAGAGTCGCGTTGACGCTTTATGCCAGGACATCTCCAACATACTCTCTAACCAGCCCGGTCTGCTGCAATCGGGCAGTTTTCAGTCACAAAGCCAGAATGGTAGCGAACAACAAAACCAAACCGCTGGCGCACCAATGGGGCAATCGACTTTGTTTCTTCCTGACCCCGATGAGAATTGGTGGCCGATAGATCTTGGTACACCAAACGCCACCGGCAATCAGAACCATGTGCGTTATGCGTACTTTGCAAACATCCATCGCCTAGCCGTGAAGACGGGTAACCAAGTGTGGGTATACGACACGCTCAACCACCTGATTGGCGGCTTCTCCCAGCAGCAAGGATCGGGCAGTTCGATTGCATTTTCAAGCCAGTTCGGAACAGTCGACCTATCAAACCTACCAGTCGTCTCGCGTGACGGGCAGCCATTTCCAGCAGCATCGAATCCCGTCGCTTCAACGCACAGTGATCCCGTCGCTTCAACGCACAGTGATCCCGTCGCTTCATCGCACAGTGATCCCGTCGCTTCGTTAGGGAATGCACCGATCGGAGTGGATGTGTTGACGATTCTCGAACGGCTAGGTGAATTGCGAGAAAAGGGCATCGTGAGCGACGAAGAGTTTAAACAGAAGAAGGCTGACTTGCTGAGCCGATTGTAGACGGCAATGCATCCGTCCATCGGTTGCGGAACGATCTGTCCGGGTCAAACTCTCTGCAGAAGAAGCTCGGATTGGATTGGCGAGCGGTAAGGGATAAAGTGAAACCTGAATCGATCAGCAAACTCAAACGATAGATTCCCCTATATTGGCAGCCGCCCACTTTAAAGCCGCCGTATACCGAAATCATGCGTTAGGTCCACTTCGCCGGCATCTAGGGATGTCAAGCGATCCAAACCTTGGTTGTCCGCATCGGAATCTCGTTCGTCGGATCCGACATTGGGTGTAGTCGGACCGAATCCGGCCGGTAAGGTTGTCAAATCGAACTGGATGTAGTAGGTGCCGGGTTGAAGGAGGCCGAAGAAGTACCATCCGAAGCTATCGGTCAACTTCTCGCCGAGCAGAATGTCGTCGCCGCCGCCGATTTGACCATCCGTTCCTGGCGAATAAAGTCTGACTAGTATTCCACCGACTCCACTTTCGTTAACGTCTTGTACTCCATCTCGGTCGACATCGTTCCAAACAAAGTCGCCGATGGCCGCCAAACTACCATCACCCGTTTCGATGGGTTCGTCAGGATCATTGTTGGGATCTTCGTCACCGTCATCGTTATCATCGTTGGACGGACCGCCGCCAGGATTGTTCGTGTTGGTTGTATTCCTAGTCGGGTTTCCGCCAGGTGGACCTCCACCTGATTGGCCAGGGGTTGGCAGATTGCGAGGTACAATGGTTGCAAAACCAACAGCCTTGACTGCGGCCTTGGGATTATCGGTTTTCCGAGCGTAGTCGACCTGCACGGCTGTCTCCCAATCCTCGGCGGATGCAACCCTGGCGATCAATGCTAATTGCTCGGCCACTCCCACATAGATGGCAATGTCCGCAGCAATCACCAGATGCGGACCTGTGGCTGTCGACTCGACCAGGAATGCAAACTCATCTCGATTAGGCAGATTGGGGATCGCTGGCAGATCCGCCCTCTCGCTACTGAAGCTCGGCGCATAAGCGCCTGGTCCCTTCAATTCAAACTTCGTCTCTCCTTTGCTATTGAGCTCGACGCTGTCTTCAAATTGCCCCCAGGACTTTGGGCCCACTTCTCCCTTGAGCTTCACGGAGAACCCATCGGTGCCGGCGCTCGCGGAAACCGGTCCTAAGCCTCCGGTTACATTGGCTTTTAACTTTTCAGAGCCGACGGTGCCGCCGAGCTTCAACTTGCCGTTCGTTCCAGGGACCGGAGCACTGTACTTGAGTTTCGTCTCAGGATCCGTTGCACCGGAGATGCCGCAGGCACCCTGTTTGCATCCGATACGAAATGTAAATGGCTCATCGCTGCCATAGTTCAAGGCAAAGTCTGCATAGTAACTGACAAAGGCCATCAATCCCCCACCCTCGGACATCGCTTGCAGCCCCATCGGATCCGTGTTGTTCACTGGATCATTGCTGGCGTATCGCTTGAGATTCGCATCACCTCCATTGAAGACCAAAGGATCATCGCTGACAAAACGACCTGTCGTCGGATCGTAATAACGGGCTCGATTGTAATAGAGCCCACTCACTGAGTCTAACTCGCGTCCGGTGAACTTGAATCGGTCTCCACGCGATGAATTTGTTTCGTTTAGTACATTTCCATAACTGTCGTACTGGACTTGATTGACTATCGCACCTGTCCGGTCGGCGATATTGGTTACGCTTCCAAGTCGGTCAACCAGATACCATGAAACTCCTTCGCCTGGCCGATATCGGGCCAGCAATTCGTCGATTTCATCTCCAGGCAAATACCGCGCCATTAGATTGCCGGCACCATCGAAGTCTACCCACGGCGAGTCTCCTAAGTACACGGTGGAAACCTTGGTTCCATCGGTTTCAATGGAGATACGTCGATTCAAAGCGTCGTATCCATAGTTAACGACATTCGTGGTAGCTCCCGAAGCCGCTCGAGACTCGGCTCGCGTCATTCGGTTCCGATGGTCGTAGGTGTAGATCCACTTCTCGTCGTTTGAGATACGAGTCTTCTCAACGAGGTTGCCTTCGTTGTCGTAGGCATATCGGAATGTTCCATCGGCCAAGATTTGATTGCCTGGCCCGACGACCATCCTTGCCCCAACCCGATTGCCGTTGGCATCGTATTGATATGATTCTGAGCGAACGGCTTCCTTGTCTACCGATACAAGCTGTCCAGCATGATCGTATCCGTATTGCTTAGGACCAAACGTTCCCGATTCTTCGGTGAGTTGGAAAAGAGCGTCGTACTGGTAGTCAAAGTCGACTAGGACGGCATCGAGTGCATTGAAGTGAGTCAGGTCCGTCAGTTGCCCTTGCGCGTTATAGAGCCGGCGAGTCGATCCCACTTTTTGATTCCCGGCAAGATCTGCGAATCGAGTTTCGGTAGTCTTTTGGCCGCGTGGGCTATACGTGAAATCGACGCGCATTGGGTCAGCTTCACCTCCCTGCAACATGCTAGAGATAGCTTGGTCGCGACGGTCTAGCGTGCGAGAAAAGTTGGCGCCCAAATTGTCGGTCACGTTCAGTAAGTTGCCTATCGAATCAAAAGCAGCGGTCCATTTCACGCGAGGCATCCCCGATGTTCCGGCGTTGTCCTGTGTCGCGACGCGATTCAAAGTATCGTAGGTAAATTGAAGCGAGCTGCGCGCGTCATTCAATGTAAGCACATTCCCTACGGCATCGAAGGAGGCATCCATATTGTTCACTTGGGTTGCTCCGGAATACCATGCCTCGGAGGTTAATCTTCGAGCTGCATCGTAGGTATAACGTATCTCACGACCATTCCGGTCGAAACGTGAAATTTGACTTCCGACTACGTCATAACCTAGGGTTGTGGTATGCATTAGCGGGTCGATGCGACGAGTCAATCGATCGAGCGCGTCGTATTCCATCCTTGTCGTGTTGCCAGCGGGATCGGTGTATGCGATCTCATTTCCCACGGCATCGTATTCTTTTCGAATGATGCGTCCTTCGGTGGTCGAGATCGACTTGATGCGATTCATCGCATCGATTTCGAAGTTGCTAGTTTGACCAAGCTCGTTCCGAAAACGAATCGTATTGCCGAAAGCGTCCAAGACTCGACTGGTCATATTACCTTTGGAATCTCGCGTGCTGACTCCACGATTGGCCGCGTCGTAAAACAATAGCGTTGTGTCGCCAATTTCATTCGTAACGCTGATACGGTTTCCGAAGTGATCAAAAGCTTGACGGCGGACAAAACCTGCTGGGTCCGTGGCCTTGATCAGTCGATCGCGATAATCGTATTCAAATGTCGAGACCCTACTTTTTGCGTCCGTGACTTCGATTGGGTTGCTGTTGTCATCGTACGTGATGGAGGTCGGGTTGCCCTGTGCGTCGACAATTCTGACCACGCGATTCAGAGCATCGTACTCATAGCGAGTCGAGTTGCCGTTCGCGTCCGTGATAAGCGTGTTGTTTCCAATGGCATCATACGTATATGTCGTGCTTGCCCCGAGAGGATTTGTTTCGCTTAGCAATCGCCCCATCGCATCGTAGAGATAGGTCCAACGATGCCCTAGCGCATCGACGACCGCCGTACGGAAGCCGACTGCATTGTATTCGTAGCGAGTCACATTGCCCAACGGGTCCGTTTCGGATTCCAGCTTTCCGTCGGCTCGGAATTGATAACGGGTGGTTCGTCCTAGTTGATCGGTCGACGAAGTAACCTGATTGCTGGCATTGTAAGTTGCCGATTTGACTCCACCGACTGGATCGATTTCGCGAACGCGTCGACCAAGATTGTCATGCTCGTAACGTGTTGAGCGTCCTAACGGGTCGATAACTTCGACCAATCGGTCTCCTAGGTATAGGTATCGATACTTATTACCAAGCGCGTCGCTAGTGGAAACAGGTCGACCGACCGCGTCATATTCGTAAGTCGTCGTGTTTCCATTTTCATCGGTCTCACGGATGGTCTGACCAAGTTGGTTGTATTCAAAGTTTTTCGTTGGAGCCCCACTTGCAGAGGCCGTGCCCCCCGTCGCTGACGAGGCTGGTTCGAAGGCGATTCGTTCTGCCTTGAGACCATTCCCGTAAGCCATTCGCAGAATTGCCCCCTTTCCATTGGTCGATTGGGTGACTCGGCCCTTGGCATCGTATGAGGCGGATGTTGTTTGACCCAGCGCATTCACAACCTTGATTAGGTTGCCGGATTCGTCATAGACAAACTGAACGCTTCGACCCAACGGGTCCAATGTCGAGGTGATTTGTCCAGCGCTGTTGAATCGACTTGTAAACATCTCACCGAGCGGGTTTGTGATGGCGATCAAATTGCCGCCATCGTCAAACGTTTGCGTAACGATATTTCCAGCTTCGTCGGTCGTCTTGACCAAGTTATCATTACTGTCGTACTCCATCAGAACAACACTACCACCGGGCCGTTCGACCCGTTGGATGTTTCCGCGGTCATCGAAGACGACTGTGGTCTTGTGACCTAGTGGATCGGTCGTGACCTCTTTATGTTCTGCAACAAAGAACTCGTTTTTTAACGAAGCGCCCGCTGCGTTGATCGACGACGTCAATCGACCTTGGCTATCGAATTGGGCCTCAAAGACCTTTTCCCCATTGGGATCGACGATCGTGCGTAGGAAGTGGGCTGGCGTGCTGAAGTAGCGGTACTGCCTCGACAATCCAGCTTGATCGGTAAACTTCGAAAGTTCGTTAGCCGCGTTGTAACTGTAGTGGAGCACGTTGCCAGCCGGATCGATGATTCTCGCAATTCGTCCTTGCGGATCGCGAATGAACTGGATCGAAGAGCCACTGGAACTAAAGATTCCATCAGGTCGGAATTCAATGCGATTGCCATTGCGATCGTACACATTGGCAAGGCCTCCGAATTGACCATACTCATAGACCGTTTTCTCCTTGGTCGTCAGACGATACGCGGGCGGATTGAAGGGCTCGCCAAGGGAGCTTCCATAAAATGCTCCGTTGATCTTTCGAAGCGGTACGGAACCCACATCGAGTAGGTCATAGACTCCTGGATCTGCAACAAAGCGTGGAGTCCAAGACCCACCGCCAAAGAGACTGAATGAAGGTGTAGGTCGAAACGTAAATCCAACCCGCTTGCCTTCTGGATTGGTAAGATAAACGCGTGTCCCCTCGCGAAAGGGATTTGCCGCGAATGAAACTTGCTCCTCCAGCGGATTGACAGGTATCGACTCACGAATTTGTGCGTTTTGAGTCGATAGAGTCCAGCCAAATCCAAAGTCACCTGATTCGTTTGCGCTTCGACTGTTGTAAGTACGCCGAATCGAAATGGGAATACCGCTCAGCGGAACGGTCAAGTCAGTGAACTCGAGGTTGTACTCCCCGAGCTTTAGTTGACCATCCAGACTCAGCGGAAGTACTTTCGTTGATACGTTGCCGCTCAAGTCTTGAGCAAAGACTCGAACAACATAATCATCGTTTGTTAACATTGTCGGATCGAAGGTTGCCAATACGCGATCGGTGGCAGCGACATTGCTGGTGGTGATGGTTCTATAGTCGGGGTCATTCAACTCAGGCTGGTTGATATCGACCAAGTCCGCACGGCCGTAGTCGATGCGATAGAACTGCAAGTTGTCGTCGGTGATCGAACCGACAATGTCCGTCAGGGTCGTGATTGCCGCGTTCGGCTGTGGAGAAGTGATCCGAATCGTTGGACCTTGCGTGTCGGCTGGGTCAAAGACTCGCAAGCTGACATTCGATGTTCCTTCATTCCCAGAGGCATCGCGAGCCGTGGCCTTTAACTCGTAGAGTCCAGCGATGTCGCCTTGAAGTGTTACAGAGTGATTTGTATCCAGCACCAGCGGCCGGCCGTTCAAAGTCAACCGCACGCCTGCGACCCCAACGTTGTCGCTGGATTGCACCACAACGACGGTATCCTGTCCCAAGGCAACTGGGTTTGCACTGAGCCGCAATTCGACACGCGGCGCTGCCGTATCCGGCGTAACCGACAAAGTATAAATTTGTGTGGCTACTCCTCCATAAGAATCGGTCACTCGCAGCGCAACTGGATTGGAAACAGGAACCCCCGGTTCCGTTTGCCACATCAATCGACCCAACGAATCGATCGTCATGCCGGACGGTCCCGTTGCCAATTCGTAACTGAGCGAATCTCCCTCAGGATCGGTGACCTGCACGTCGTAATAATACTTCTCGCCAAATGCTACGCTGGTCAACGCTTGTGAGTTGATAACGGGCCTTTGGTTGATGCGAGCCAATACTGCAAAACGCTGGATGCTACGACCACCTGCCGAATCCCGTACGGCGACTTGTACCAAGTGACTGCCGGCTTGCGCGACCGTTGGCGTCCAGGTAATCACGCCACTTACTGCGTCGATCTGCATGCCTGTTGGGGCTGAGACGAGTGAATAAGCGATGCTGTCCCCCTCGGGGTCGATGGCATTGACGTCGTACTGGTACACTGCATCGACTCGCGCTCGGAAGATGGCACGAGAGGTGATGATGGGTTCCTGATTACGAACCACTTGCGTCACATTGATTTGAAATCGTTGAGCCGATTTGTTGCCGCGAGAATCGATTACTTCGACGGTCGCGTTGGCGTTGCCAAGTTGCCCCAATGTCGGTGTCCAGCGAATGATGCCGCGTGCGGCATCGATAGTCATCCCCGTTGGGCCGCTTGTCAGCGCATAGTTGAGTGGATCGTTCTCGGGATCGACTGCGCGAATTCCATACACATATCGATCATCGACGACGGCTTCGCTCGGTGCACGCGATAGTATCGACGGTCCGAGATTCGCCCCCGAGACATTCAGCGAAAAACTCTGCAAGGCTTCGAGTCCTAATGGATCTTTCGCAGAGACCACAAATCGTTGCAGCCCAAGCTGGTCCAGTGTCGGTATCCATCGCAGCGTTCCATAGCGACGGTCTAGCGACGCTCCCTGGGGCGCCTCGATGAGCGTCCACTCGACAGGATCACTATCGTCATCCGCAGCTCTCAGGTCGTATTTGAAAGGCTCGCCGACGGTAGCTCGAAATGCGGATGGCGGCGACACAATGCTCGGCGTAGCGTTGTCGGAATTAGAAACAACCTCGAGCGTCACGCTCTGCGAAGTGTTCCCGCCCCGTCCGTCTGTCACATTGAGCACGATTGAATGCGAACCGAGCTGCGAAAGCGTGGGTGTCCAACTGACCAATCGCAGCCCAGCATCGAGAGTCATGCCGTTCGGTGCCGTAGGCAGAGTCATCCTGATCGGGTCGCCGTTGGGATCGCCGGCGGAAACGAGATAAACCCAAGTCTGCCCCGCGGGAACCGTTAACCGAGGAACTGAATGGATCATCGGTGCAATGTTGGCTGCAGTGGCTACGATTTGGACGGCGAACCGCTGCTCGGATCGGCCGCCTCGACTATCTTTGGCGACCAGAACTACATCTACTGAGCCTGTAGCCGTTGGCGTAAAACTCAACACGGCGCTTGCATCGGAGTTGTTCGATGACGATAAGCTCATGCCAGAAACCGGTGCCACGAGCTCAAACATCAACGGATCGTCATCCGCGTCTTGCACGTGCAATCGATACTCCCATGGATTGCCTACCGAAGCGTTCGTTACGGGCGATGAGGTGATGACCGGCGCCGTGTTGGTTGCATCTACATCGATCTGAAACGATTGCAGCCAAGTGCCACCTTGTCCATCTCTGGCTCGAATGACGACCTGCTGCTCTCCTGATTGATCGGCTGTTGGCAACCAGCCAAGCTGCCCTGTCCTTGAATCGATTCGCATTCCATTGGGACCAAGCGGTAGATCATACGTCAACGTATCACCGTCAGGATCGCGGGCTTGCACATGGTACGTGAGTTTCGTTCCGACGGAAGCTCCCGATGGTGGCTTACTCACAAAAACCGGATGGATGTTGAACGCTTGACTCTGACCGCCAGTGACAGCAATGATAAATTGCTGCGATGCCATGCCGCCACGACCATCGAAGACGGAGATGGTCACTGGCTCGCGTTCGTAAGCGGACTCGTTCACGTCCCAAGTGATCAAACCCGACGATACGCTGATGGTCATCCCAAAGGGCGCGTCGGTCAATTCGTAGGACAATAGATCGTCTATCGAATCGGTCGCCATCACTTGGTAGGAATATGTCGTATTCAACCGTGCCGAAGTGATCGGTTGGCTAGTAATTGCCGGATTTTCATTGTCGAATACGGCCAGCGTAAAGCTTTGCGAATCTCGACCACCTAGTGTATCGAGCACTTCTATGGCCACCTGATGCGGCCCCAATTGGCCTGATGTCGGTATCCATTGAACGAGGCCCGTGGGACTAATCGTCATGCCAGCGGGTGCGACTGCCAATCGATACGCAAGTGGCTGGCTATCTCCATCTAAAGCGACGACTTGGTACGTGAGTCCACTCCGTTTTATGGCTGTTGGGGCCGAGCTAACGATCACCGGCGCCGCATTATCCGCAGGAGAGAGAACCAATAAAGAGAAAGACTGCTCTGCCGACCCGCCACGTGAGTCGGAGACTTCGATGATGACTGGCTGTGCACCCAGTTGTTGCGGAGTCGGGATCCATTGGATTGCACCGCTCAGGGCGTTGATCGTCATGCCCGTGGGAGCGTTTACAAGCCGATAGCCGAGCACATCACTGTCGGCGTCGACCGCTTGGGCCATATACGGATAGGAACTTCCGACGTCGGCCACGGCAACTGGAAAGGAAGTGAAAACCGGAGCTCTGTTGGCAGGTGTAGGTCGTGCGGAGAGAGTAAACCGCTGCGTACTAACTCCCAAGCGTGTATCCGACACCCGAACGTCGACAGTATGCAAACCGACGTCACTGCTGGCAGGGGTCCAGCGGATTTGACCATTGGTGCTGTTGATGGTCATGCCCGCGGGGGCTTCGACCAACTCGAATATGATTGCATCGTTGTTGGGATCGATGGCCAAAACATCATAGCGATACTCGCGATTCAAATCCGCTTCGGTCGGTGGCAGGCTGTGGATCTGAGGTGGCTCATTGAGCTTGCCGTAGAAGACCAAATCGTAGGTGAATTGTGTTTTGTTCGGATTAAAGAACTCGGCCGATAAGAAGCCAGTCTTCCCGCGCGGCGTCAGTGTTCCACCGGTCGTTAGGCCTGTGAAATCATAGTAAGGGATACCATCGGGCGTTTGTCCGTCGGAATCGCGGACCAGAATCATCGGGTCACTAATGTTTGTAATCCCAACAAGCAATGGGACGTCGGTTGGGAATTGGCCAACGTTTTCGATGGCGGTTTCGGCCAGGAACGACCGCTTCGATTGATTGAACGACGATCTCGCATAGGTCTCTTTGAAACTGCCTGATACGTTTGCAAATTGCGTGAAATCAATCTTCGATGGATCGCGTTGAGTACCACGGATCTTGATGACTTGCGATCCAGTGTTGCCGTTGGAATCAATGGCCGCGAATTCGAATTCATTCTCACCTGGACCGACAAACAACTGGGCAAAGAAGTTGCCTGCGGCGTCAATACTCGTCAACGGAACTCCGTTGACCGTAACTAAATCCAAAGTAGCCGAAGGAAAGTCGGCGATAGCGATTCCGGTAGCAAAGAGCGTGGTACCGGCTGCGACCGAACTGCCGTCGAGGGGAGCTGCCACGAGCAGTTGCGGAGCGATCGCGGCCGCTCGCCAGTCGACAATGGAGTCATCGAGCAGTTGCCCAACCGAAGCGGTCACAATATCTCGGCCTTGATTGATACCGCGATAACTGAACTGAACGATGCCATTGGCATTCGAGAATCCGAACCCACGTTGCGGATTGACTCCCGCGACATCGAAGTCGACACGAACGCCTTGAAGTGGATTACCAGCGATATCAGCGACGGTAGCGGTCAATCTAAACGAATTGCCGATCTGAGGACTTGCAGTGGGAGGCGTTAGTAGCACGGATCGAACGGAAGCTACGGGCGATAACGATTGACCTCCGACGTAGCCATACGAGTCAAACGACCCAAACCCATAAACAAAGGCTCCGAATGGTAGCGGCCCGGCGAGTTGGTACGATCCGAGTGCAATTGGTATTTGCGCACCATAAAAGCCACTGGTTCCGATGGCGACGAACTTGCTGGCATCGACCGCCACTCCATTGACTTCAATGAGTCCTACTGCTGCTGCAGTCGCTACGATATTGATATAGTTGCGATCAAAGCGCTGAGCATTCAGGATCGAACTTTGGACGGGCGTGGATACGGTGTAATTGGATAGGAACTGCTCAAAGGGTGGGACGATCATCATAAACGGATCCCCTAAGAAATTGGGGTTCCCGCCTGGATCGGTGCGATAGTAATTTTGAGAGTGCGCGTACTGCGCGACCAAGATCGGTTTGTTTGAGACGACATGCGTTGGTCCAATCACGACTTGCTCATAGAACTCTGCGCGATTTAGCGACGCAACTACCACTCCATCAATCGACACCTGCGTGCCGTCAGCTTGCGCCAAGAAACGGAATCGATCCCCGCGGGTCGAATTCGTGACCAGCGGCATTGTCACGAACTCGCGCCCCCAAGTATTGGTCGGCGGCAATTGCTCGACCAAATGATCGGCAGCAAAGAACTGACTAGGAACAAATGCAGCTCGGTTCCCTCCATAGACAGCCACAGGTTTCGTGCTTGTGATCGTCGAACCTGTCAGGTCCGAGGCACCACCAACTCGTCCAAGTGCAAGATCTCGCAACAGGTACGTTTCACCTTGGTTGAGAGTGACCGTCTGCGTCGGAATTGCAAATTCGGAGCGCATGACGTTGAGATAGACGAGTCGCCCCGTAGGTGCGCTGAATGAGTACTGCTTCGACTCATGCTGACCGACATTCAAGTCGACCGGTGTATTGAACCCAGTCAGAGGTACGACCGGACCAGGGGTTCGCGTTGCTCGAAATCGAAGGGTGATTGGACCGCTATTCTGCCGACCGCTGATGGCGAGATAGTGCGTGCCGGAACTGAGAATCCCTGCAGAGAAATCCAATCCATCGTAGTTGCCACCGCGAAACTGAGTGACCGGTCCATTCACTTCCCAATGGAGCGGCAGGAACGAGCCAAGATTATCGAGTTGAATCGTTTCGCCTGCCGTCGCATCGAAGCGAAAAACCTGTGCTGCGTTTCCTGGATTGAGCGTCACTTCCAAATCGCTATCAAACGTCAACAATGGGGCAAGTGCTAAATCGTCGAGGAGAAAGCGAAAATTGGCCGGCGTCGATTGTCGGCTTAGAACAGAGAAAAAATATTCGCCCGACTCGGGGACAAAAATGAGGCGATTTCCAGGGGGGGCAGAGTCATCTTCTTGATGCAACACTACCCTGCCGCCAGAATTCGCAATGCGGAAACTGATATCACCGTTGTAGGGCAGAAGATTATCGAACCGAATTCTCTGCCCGGCAGTAAGCTGCATGCGATAAACGACTTGGCTATTGCTTGCTACCGTACCGCTCGTTTCATTCCCAAGCGCCAAACTTGGGGCGGCAGACAAGTTGTGAATCTGAAAACTGAAGTCCTTCGGGATGTACAGATCGCCATGGAATAGTACATAATGACGGCCGGATCTCAAGACTCGCCCAAGTCCGTCCACTTCGGCGGTTAAAGCCGCACCAAAGGCGCCTCGCCCATAAATTGAGTTGAGCTCGGCACTATAGATGCCAAAGATGAACGCGCCCGATAAGCCATCAAAGAGGAGCTTATCCCCGACCGTGGCGTCAAAGGTATAGACCAACGCCTCGCGCCCCGTGGGGAAATTCCCGCTGATGGGCGTGTTGAAAGCGAGCGGTATACCGGCCGTGTCCAAGTCGAGAACTCGGAACTTGTAACTCCCCGCGTCTGTTGCAGAGATGCCACGCACTGTGATGGTATAGGTTCCCGATTGCTGCAAAAACGCGGGACCATACCGAGGAACATCCTGTTGGTCGTTCGCAAACCCAAAGCCAGTAAAAAGTCGCGTTCCATCAGGTGCGTTGAATTCAACGTACAAGTTCTCGCTTGCCGTATTCAATCCATCTACGAGCGCACGTGTCCCGGCAGGCGCAGTAAATGAATAGGTTGCACTACCCCCTGCGGTGATCGTTAATGTTTGAGTGGTATTGAAACCACTTTTGGGGACGATTGGATCGCTGACGAGACTTGGCAAGATGGTAACACTACCACCCTCTTGGACAGTCAATGCTCCGATCAGCAGTGTGTAGGAACCGCCCGTCATCAGACCTGCCGAGAGCTTGTTACCGATTTGAGCTAATGTCACTGCGTTGCCGGCTGGATCAATAAGCTGATAGGTAACGCGAAAGAAAGGAGTCACACTTTGGATGTCGAAACTGAAGGTCTGTGCTGCTGCGCCCGAAAATCGATAGGGAGTTACATGCCCTGCCGACACGTTGGTCGTTGTGGGACTCCCCAGAGCAAATGAAGGAGCCGATTTGAGGTCAAGAAGTCGAAATGCAAAGGTCGATACCCCAAACGAAGCACTGTCGACAACGATGAAATACGTGCTTGTTTCCGGAAGGACCACGACTTGTTCATCGGTCGAAGTGGTACCAACGATCTGTTGGCCACCCGGGCCATAGATTGAAAAGGTACTCAGACGGTCTTGATTGAACGAGTCATAGTAAAGGACTTGTCCCGCACTGCCGTCAAGGCGAAAGATCTCGGCTCGACCCGCGGGATTGAAGGTGCCGCTGTAGTCCGTACCCAAGCTGACCTTGGGTGCAGCATCCATGTTGATCAATCGAAATGAAAAATCGAACGATGACGTCTGTTCCCCGGTAATCACAAAGTAATACTTGCCACTTTCCCTGAATGACAATGCTCCAAAAAAATTACCGAATGAATTATTGTCGGTTTGCGTTGAGAGATACCCAAGCTCGCCAGTGGGTGAGAGTAAGTGGACGGTTGCATTAGGAGCGGGGCTGGGATTGATGGCATCGAAATACAAATGTTGGCCAGCGAGAACGTCTAAGGACACGACCTTCGATTCACGACCAATCGGGAAATTCAGGGTGACTTTCTCGTCAAGATTGGCGGGCACGGCTGCCGTCGCAACGTCGATTAGCTCGAACTTGTAGGTTCCGCTATAACCATCGACAGGTGGTTTGACCGTCAGGGAATTGGTTCCTTCCAAGTAGGTCACAAAGGGGCCAATGTCGAGTCCATCGGCACTTCCTAGATTGAAATTGGTCGAACCGTTAGGCAGCGTGATAACTGCATTGCTCGTTGAAGTCACCCCCGTGTACTTTCCAGGGGCCAAGGTGACTTCAGTATTATCCTGTGTCGCAACGACTAAAAGCTGAGTTCCCGTCACGTAAGCGATGGAAGCGTACGTGTTCTCGTAGCCCAGATTGATGTAGTCGAGCCCGAGAGAATTGACCGGTAGAGCCAAGAATGCGTCGGACGTACTGACTGCGAGATCGAGTCCATACACGCTAACGGGTTCTTGCGTGACAACGTGGATTCCTTTGCGTTGCACCTTGGCAATGAGCTCGACTTCCACATCAAAATCGGTTTCGTTGTCGTTGTCGTCGCCCACATCCATGCTGGGAAGTTCGACGACGCTGACTTGACCTGGATTGACGATAAAGTCCCGATGAAATGGCAGGCTGGTCTCAGGATCAATCAAACCTGGAATATCGACGACTCCAGTCGTGGCCACATCGCCGGAAATGTAAAGGACTTTCTGTGGCCGATTATTGCCCTCGAAAAGATTATCGGGGAATCCAATCCAAAACTCTTTACCGCGGGATTCTATCGGTCGCGACGAAGAGGAATCAAAAGCAGAGAAACCATCTTCGGGGCCACCCTTCGTTGCGCCTCCGTTCGGGTTACCACTTGCCGAAGCGTTGGAACCTGACTGCTGGCGAGCGGTTACCGGTCGACCAGGAATGGATTCAGTATTCGGAAAGCCCGAGAGTGGCGAACCGGATGGCACGGAACCTTTGGCAATGGAACCTTTTCCAAAAGAGCCGGCTCCAGCAGAGCTCCCAATTCCGGAAGCCCTCAGCGGCCCCATCCTTGGTGGCATAGGTTCGAAGCGAACCGATGCCACGGTGACGGCTGTAGTCGTATCGCCGTCGTTATTGACTAGCCGCAAGACAAGCTTAGCTTTCGTTCCAGGCAACACATCGACCAAAGAAAGTGAAACCTTGTTGTTGTTGACAACGACGTCCGACGTTGTCGTTGCATCTATTCCTTCGGATATGTTAAAGAAGGAATCCTTCCCATCACCCAGCGTTCGGACCAAGGAACGCCCTTGCTCATCGAGCAACGCGGCTTCAAGGGCATCGTGAGCTCGCCCGATGCTGGAAGTATCGAACTGCAACGATTGAAATTCGAAGCTTAATGCGTCGAACGCTTCGGGAATGATAACATCGGAAATGAGCGATGTAGTAAACGAGCTTCCTTCTCGAATCCGAGGTTTGCAACTGTCGCCAACAAAACTACCAATGCCACCAGCCACACCTCCCGTTTGATCGAATCGCCATCCTGGCTCCCACGTTCCTCGATTGATCGCATTGATCACAATCAAGGCGTCGATAGGTGTAACCAAATTGTCGCAATCGACATCAACAAAAGGAGGGGGGGTGATTCCATTGGAGCCCACGGGGGGAAGTGGCGCTGAGCCCGAACTTCGAATCCGAGGCCCATTCAGTTCATTGATGATTGACAATGCATCCAATGCGTCCACCGACTGAAACTCGTCGCCCGTAACATTCAGCGGCTGGAGAACATTGTGCCAATCCGATGCCAAAAGATGTCGCGCTTCCAACCTCTCCCAGCATAAGAAACGTTGTTTCCGCCTTTTCGATCGCCGCTTGCGAAGATAATGACGAATTGATTTCCTATTGGACGACATATTGTTGCCTCGTCATATCCCCACTCGTGTGATCTTTTGGAGTAACATGGACAAAAGGCTGCAGGCACCCCTTATAGCTGCGTGTGAAGTTCACACACCAATCTACAAGTGCGCGAGGTTTTGATTCCTTTCAGGTAGTTCTTGGTTTTCGCCAAAAACATATTATAGTCTCGAAAGTCATGACCGAAGACACACCCATCAGTTTGCTTCAACGACTACGACACCGACCGCATGACGCAGATTGGCGACGATTAATCGACCTCTATTCCCCTTTGATTAGCCGGTGGCTTCTCGGATTCGGCCTGCGTCAATCCGATGTAGACGATTTGTCGCAAGATGTCTTACAAGCACTGGTTCGCGAGGTGTCTAGTTTTCAACACAACGGGCATTCCGGAGCATTCCGTCGCTGGTTGAGAGTCACGATGGTTCATCGTCTCAAGGGCTTTTGGCGTAACCGCCGAACCGAGAATCAACTCAACGGATGGGACGCGGAAACGACACTAGAACGAATGGAGGATCCGAATAGTGACCCAAACCTATTATGGGATCAAGAGCATGATCAATACGTCGTTCACAAACTACTTCAATTGGTAGAACCTCAATTCACCGCGTCCAGTTGGGCGGCTTTCCAACGACAAGTTCTGGACGGATGCAAAGCGAGCGCGGTGGCAGAAGAACTCGGTATCAGCGTCAATGCAGTTCTCATCGCGAAGTCGCGAGTATTGCAAGCTTTACGACAGGAAGCGAAAGGTTTAGTGGAACTCGATGGATAATTTGAAAGGATTTGTATTGTGGCGCACTATAGACGTTACGAGTCAAGTGTCTTAAGAATTCTTGCTTGTCTCTACCCTGATTTCAGAATAGGAGGGACAAATGAAAAGGGGAGCTAGACAGTGTGATGCAATTGCTCAGGAGATTCTTGGATAAACAATGATCCCTTCAACCGCGACCGTAGATTCAGACAGCGATCATCCAAGCGCAGAAGCGTTGTGTGCATTTGCGAATGGCCTAGCCGACTCCGATCAATCCACTTGGATCGAAGAACACGTTGCGAAATGCGATACCTGCGCTTCCAATCTGGAAAACGCCCCTGGGGACGGACTGGTCGAGCTCCTTCGCACTCCTCGCCGCGATGGACTCAGCCCAAGCGATCCACTTTGGCCAAGCAAAACATTTCAAGGAAAAAGGCAAACTGCCTCAGGCTTTCAGATGCTAGAGCCACTTGGACGCGGCGGTATGGGGATCGTGTATCTGGCCTGGCAACCATCCCTACAACGTCATGTCGCTCTCAAAATGATGGCTCGTGGAGGCTTGGCCCAGCCAGAGGACATACGTCGCTTTCAACGTGAAGCGGAAGCGGCTGCGTCGCTGAAGCACGAGAACATCGTGCAGGTCTATGAGGTTGGCGAGCTAGACGGCAGCCCGTATATTGCCATGGAGCTAGTCAAGGGGTGTACGCTTTCTAAGTACCTCGCTGGTGGTCCGATGCCTGTAGATTCAGCAGTCCAACTCTCCATCCAAATTGCTCGAGCGATTCAACATGCCCATTCCAAGTCGATCATTCATCGTGACCTGAAGCCATCCAACATTCTACTCGAGGGATGCTATCTTGATGAGGAATCAAACACCAATCGGGACTCAAAAAATGACCTACACCCAAAGATCGTCGATTTTGGGCTCGCAAAGCGAGTTGGCCAGTTAGATAACGCAACTCTTACAGGGGATTTGATCGGAACCCCGAGCTACATGTCACCGGAACAGGCCTTCGGAGATACACAAGCCATCGGTGTTGGATCAGACATTTATTCTCTAGGGGCAATACTCTACGAAGCACTTGTGGGACGTCCTCCCTTTCAAGGTTCGGGTCCCCTTGAAACAGTCGAACAAGTTCGTTCTCAGGAACCAGTCCGGCCGACGCGTCTTCGCGCTGGGATTCCCCGCGATGTTGAAACGATTTGTTTGAAATGCCTGGAGAAGTTGCCCGCTCAGCGATATGCACGGGCTACCGATCTGCTAGAGGATTTGTTGCGTTTCCAAGGTGGTCTTCCCATTGCAGCTAGGCAAACGGGCTGGATGACGCGGGCCACCAAGTGGGCTAAGCGACGACCTACTTTGGCTGCTCTTGTCGCTACGCTAGCCCTCTGCGCTGCTGGATGGCTAGCTACCGAAATCGTACACAACCATTCCATGCGATTGGCCCTCGAAGGAACTCAACAGGAAAAGGCACGAGCCAATACCAACTTCCAATTCGCCATTCGATCCATCGAACAGATGCTGGACAGAGTCGGCTTCGACCAAATGATGGATCGTCCTGCGATGGAAGAAGTTCGAGCCGACTTGCTTACAGACGCAGTCAACTTTTATTCGGAACTCCTTTCGACTCAACCTGAATCCGATGTCGATTCAAAACGTCTCTACTACCGAGCTCTTTCAAGGCAGGGTAGTATCCTCAGAACGCTGGGAAGAAATGATGCGGCTCGAGAAAGCTTGCGACAAGCCATCGACCTGCAATCTCATTTGCTGAAAGAGTATCCAAAAGATTCGGAACTCCAACACGAACTCGCGGTCAGCCATACCAACTACGGATTGGTCGACCACAACGCCGACAGCTTCCGTAGTGCGATCGAGCTGTTGTCCGAGATCCAATCGACCTTGCCTATTTGCCGTCGCGACTTGGCTCAAGCAATGTCCAATTTGGGCACAGCCACGAGCACGATGGACGAACAAGAGTCGCACCACCTTAACGCATTGCAACTGCGACAAGAACTGCTTGCAGAAGCACCAGAAGATTCGCAATTGCAGTTCGGACTGGCACAGACATATTACAACCTAGGCTTACTCTACATTCGAACGCATCGATTGCATGCAGGAGCCGAAACGATGGTCAAGGCGATTGGCATTTTTGAGAAATTGGTAGAGCGCCATGGCTCCGTGTCGGATTATCAATTTTCCCTGGCAGAGTGTTACGCTAGCTTCGCAGTCATGCAGCAGCATCTCGGACAGTTGGATGATGCAATTCAAACGAGCGACAAAGGGATCAACCTGCGAACTGTATTGGCCGCTAGATTCCCCAAGGTTCCATCGTTACGGCAAAGCCTAGCTCGAAGCTACATGACGCACGTGTCGCTTCTGTTGCCCGTCAATCGGTTCCCAGATGCAATGATACTAAGTCAGAAGGCGCTAGACATTGCAGAAGAACTGAATCGAGAGTCAGCAAGTCGCGATCATCGTATATTTGTTGCTGCCTGCCTAACGATCCTGGCGACTTCGGCCTCAGGAATCCCGGATATCTCAACTTCCAAGTCGGCGTTTGAAAGAGCGACACGCCTGTACGACGAGCTTTTGGAAGAAGTTCCCAGTGACGACTATTGCCTTACAGAAGCTGGCGTTAACTGCATGAACTTCAGCAACATTCTTCGCTCAGAGGATCCATCGACAGCGATTGAGTACAACAACCGATCGGTTGAAATACTTGAAAAATTATATTCAGGAGATCCCAAGCGACAGGATTACCAACTGTACTTATTCAATGCACACGGTGCTCGAGCGCAAACACTTGAGACGCTGAAGCGGTATCCTGAGGCTGCGAAAGCATGGAGCAGGCTGGTTGAGCTATCTTCATTAACAGATCGAAGCCAATATGAGTTGCTCGAAGCGTTGGCTTTGGCCCGGGCAGGCGCCACCTTCGAAGCAGCAGCAATCGGGCATAGGCTAACGGCAACACAAGGACTTACGGGCGCCGATCTTTACAACCTTGCGTGTCTTTTCGGAATACTGGACGCAAAAGAGGACGGAATCAAGAGAGACCCAACCGATCCAACAGAAGCTCCTACCTCCAACAGCGAGATGGCTTTGAATCTCCTGAGCCAGCCATCGACGTTGCAGTTTTTGCAAACGGACGCCAATCGTCAGCAAATGCTCTCCGATCCCGATTTGGAAACAATTCGCTTGCATCCCGGTTTTCTTGAACTCTGCGAAAAGCTAAACCAATGAACGCGCCGCGATAAGCCGCAGAACGTCAGAACAAGTATTGGAACCTTCTTTATCGCCTAAAGCACTGGCGGTACTGGGCAGCCAAGCGCATCTGCGATGACGCGAAGTAATTCGGCTTCTTCAACTGTCATTTTGCGATCGGTAGCAACGCAAGTAGTGAAACTCGACAGCATTGTTTTCTTCGCCGCAGGTGAGGCCGATCCAAGGTTATCCAAGGCCTGATCCAGTCGTTTCAAAGTGCATTGGATGGTGGGCAGTAGCAAAAGATTCTGGATGCCATTTGGCAGTAGTTTAGTACCCGCTGAAAAAGCTACGTCTGGGTTGCCTGGACTACCGTAATTTGCCAATGTTGACAGTACAACTTCAAAGTCATCTCGGAACTCGATAAGACTCTTGGCTGTAATCCGCTTGGCCGGTGCTCCCTGCAATCGAGGCAACAGCGTTTTGCTGATGAATCGATGGATCGCAAACTCGAACAGTGAAACTTTCTGATCGACGTGGATCAACTCCCTGACGATGTTTCGAAATTCCAGGAGTTGAGGAGGGGACATCTGGTGAAGCGAAGGAAGTGCTAAGCACGCTACTGGCAGTCGTTGTTCGGAAGCCAATGCCTCGACTGCCGGATGGACGCGTTTCAGTTCAGACAAAACGCGTTGATCCGTTACCCGATTGAGCATTTCAATTTGTGCCGATCGAAACGTTGATTCCTTAGTTGCCAGCAACAACGCATAGATTACGGCTACTGCTCCCAATGGATCTCGCACATTTTCTGCCAGTCGAATGTCTAAATCGTCAACGAGTTCATGAACATGTTCCACATGGACGGCACGCGGTTCACCCACACTTTCGACCAACTGGGCAGGCTGGTCGGCTATGCGTTGAGCTCCCTGGACGGCCGCTTCGTGCGCATGAGAAAAACCGCTAGTATGTTTCCTCGCGAGCGATCGCGAGTCGATGATCTCGTTACCGGTGTGAGCCACTGGTAGCGTTTTTTGAAAAGGGCCTGTAAAGGTTGGCTCGATTCGGTTCACACGTTCGAGTAATGGTGGATGTGATGCAAAGAGGCTCGACACCAACCCGTTGGCGAAGAACATATGGCTCGACTCTTCCGCCATTGGCGAACGAATTTGCGAACTGTCTTTCCAGCCGCCGATCTTTTTCAAAGCACCGGCGATGCCCGATGGATTGCGAGTAAATTGAACGGCTGAAGAATCTGCCAAAAATTCTCGCTGTCGTGAAACGGCCGCCTTGATGAGCTGGGCAAAGAAAACCCCCACGTATCCAATGGCAATCAAGGCGACTCCGCCCAGCATCAGCGCAACGAGTCCGCCATCCTTCTTGTTGCTCGACGAGTTCGAGGAACGCCCGTGGGGCAAAGTCCGCACGATCAAGTAGCCGATCATGGCGATCACCGAAATGCCGTACAGCCAGCCCATGAGACGGATGTTCAGTCGCATATCTCCGTTAAGAATATGGCTGAACTCGTGGGCGATTACCCCTTGAAGTTCGTCTCGTGAAAGAGTCTCGATGGCACCTCGCGTAATGCCGATAACTGCGTTTTGCGGACTCGTGCCAGCGGCAAAAGCGTTGATGCCCTCTTCGTCTAGTAAATAGACTGGCGGCACCGGAGTACCGGATGCCAAGGCCATTTCCTCGACGACATTCAGAAGAATTCGCTCGGCAAGATTGCTCGTGTTCGACGGAAGCTTCTTGCCGCCCAGAGAAAGGGCCACGTTTTCGCCACCGCTTCCGATCGTCGCGATCTTGTAGACGCTCCCGAAGAAGACAACCAACAGCGTTGCCCCCGTCGCGACGACAAACAGTTCTGGCATCCACCACTTGATCGGAAGCTCACGGCGTACTTGCGTAAATGCCAAAATTCCAATGGCTGCAAGATAAACAGTCAAGATAACGCCTACGATGGCCAAGACAAAATAAATCACGAGCAGAAGCGTCTTGCGACGCGCTCGTTCTTGATGCTCAAAAAAATCCACTGCTTGTACTCGCGTCGAGAGGTATGCGGTTTTAGAACTGAACCTTTACCGGTTCGCGTTCGATAGGCGAGGACAATTCAAAAAGAGTAGCTGGCTGAAACCCACCGAAGCCTGCGACAATGTTACCGGGGAAAGTTTCACACTAAAAGCAAATAAAGGACAGGCAGTTTTTTGTTGACCAGCGTTTGTTTTTGGGGTATGATTTGGCCCGTTGCGACGATTGACGCCTCTGCAGTTCGGGAAATGAATCTATGACTACGGCTCGATTTCGGCTTGTGGATACGAAGGTAACTCGCTGGTATCATTTGCTTTCTAGATGCGTACGTTCCGCGTGGCTCCTCCAAGACGACGGAACCAACAATCGGAAAGATTGGATCGATCAACGTCTCA
>Ga0207937_1000071_pt1 | contig 30744 bp, 26 predicted proteins | sample LakMenEpi04Sep11_FD_150668 | JGI IMG/M metagenome (GOLD analysis project Ga0207937, IMG submission 150668) | Freshwater microbial communities from Lake Mendota, WI - 04SEP2011 deep hole epilimnion (SPAdes) | ecosystem: Environmental > Aquatic > Freshwater > Lentic | place: Lake Mendota, Madison...
ATGATCTCGCAATAAGGAAAGCTCTTCCTATGGTTGTTGTAACTAACCGAGAAAGAGTTCTCGTTTGAAAAAGGATCTCTCCATACATTCCCACTAGCGGCAGCGAATACCCCGAAAACTCGAAGGTTCGTCTTCTCAACCTGAACCTTGCTGCGAAAGCGCATTTTTGAAAGCCAATCGATAAGCGACTGAGCCTTTTCTTTGCTTACGATTACAAGGAGGTCATCTCGCTCACGAACTACTTTGAGTTGCTGCTCTATTCGACCCTGAGGGTCCAGCAGCAGAGCTTCGGTGGATGAACCATCTTCAAGATTGAGGATGTCTTGACTCACTAGAGCGTGAAGCCATGATCTTGCATCATCGCCTGAAAGTCTTATGACCTCCTGGTCTGTTCGCTCAACATAGGCTTTTCCCTCTTCGAGCATTCTTTGCTCAAGCAGTGGATTTCCAAAGTGATCTGTCACTTTCTAACCAGCCTTGCTGATGCATGAGACTTGAGCGGCTGTCCAAGAGCTGCCATATCCCAAGCCCACAGAAGAGCTCCTTCAACCAGTCCCCACATCCTCTTACCGGATGCATATTCCTTAGCATTTGGTGAACGGAGAACAGCATCTGTTGCCATGTCAATTCGCGCACCTTTTATATGTCCAAAGTAAAGTTCCGCGACGCCACTTGGCTGAACAATCAGAGCCTCGATGTCAAAGCCTCCGTCGCTATTGCGCCAGAGCTCTAGGTCCTCACGGACTGTGATTGCACTCACTCCGCTTCCTGGAACAAGACCAGGCCCGGCATCTGACTCATCGCTTGGCCGAGAGAGCATCCAGTAGCCACGCTCGGAAGAAATTGGTTTACCCGATAAATCAGTAACGGTTGATTGATAGTCGAGCCTTCCACCCGCAATCGGTTCAAAGCTCAGGCTTTGGCGAAATTCAGTTTCAGTTTCACCAAAGGAAATAACACCTGTACCGTGCCAATTGCCAATAAGAAATGCAAATGGGGTTAGCTCGATTGGGAGATCCTCGGGAAGGACAAACAAATTACTGCTGGCCCTTGAAGAGTTTGTAGAGCACGAGGGCGGAAACTGCAGCAATCGCCAGCGAGGCAAGAATCAAAAGGCCGGTGAAAACAAGTTCGATTGCGAGGAGCATGGGTCAAGTCTAACTAATCAGGGAGAGCAGGGTGAACAGTCCGAGGAGTGTGAGTGTGCCGGCAGAGACATAGACCTGCTGACGAACGGTGTCCTTAGATTTTGAAGAAATCAGATGCTCGAGGCTAACTACGGCAATTGAGCTTGCCGCAATTGCACCAAATGCTGCATACCGGGCCTCGCCATCCAGCCACATAAATGACAGCAGCGCTGCCACCAAGACTCCCGCCCAAATCAGCGAGATCTGAAGCCACTGCTTGCTCATGAAAAAGACTCTATCCAAAGGCGGTTGGTCTGCCAGTATCATTTTGGGCAAGTAAAGGGCGGGCAAATGGCAATCATTCTGTGCATATCGCCCGAGCGCGAAAACCCGCTACCGCCCCTAGAGGTCCTCGGTCATCAGGTTCACCTGCGGGACTTTGACCCCCAATCTCTAGTGACAGCTCCAAGGCATGATCTGGTGCTACTGGATTGCCGACGCGATTTGGCAGGTGCGAAATTAGTTTCACGAATTATTCAAGCTGCCAGCTGGCAATCGCCGACGATACTTCTGGTGAACGAGGGTGGCCTTCCCGCCATCAACTCCGACTGGGGTGGTAGAGACTTCATCCTTGAAAGTGCATCCTTGGCCGAAGTAGATGCGCGCATTCGACTGATTCAGGGACTGAAGATTCAAAGAATTGCTGGAGGTCAGAGCAGCGGTCTGGTCATTGACACATCTACTTATACAGCGAAAGTCAGTGGCCAGACATTGGATTTGACATATAAAGAATTTGAATTGCTTCGCTATCTAAATGACCACCCCAGCCAGGTATTCACCAGGGAACAGCTACTCAGTGAGGTTTGGGGATATGACTACTTTGGTGGCACTCGAACCGTGGATGTCCATATCCGTCGCCTCAGGGCCAAACTTGGTGAGCACGAGGGGCTGATTGGAACCGTTCGGAACGTGGGATACCGGCTGGATCCGGGCAGTTTAGCTGATTAACTATTTACCTTTGATTCAGAGAATCCTGCCAAGATATTCCCTATGTCTGATGAGACAACAATCGTTTTCACCCACCAGGGTTCTCCTGACCTACCCGAGGACAGGTTCTTAGAAAGAGAACTGAGCTGGCTGGACTTTAATCAACGAGTGCTTGAGCTTGCTGAAGACAAGAGTTTGCCGCTTTTGGAACGGGTGAACTACACCGCAATCTTTGCCTCAAACCTCGATGAGTTTTTCATGGTGCGCGTTGCGTCTTTGAAAAGAAGAATTGCCACAGGAATTGCCACTCCTTCGCCCTCCGGGCTTAGCCCTCTGGAAGTGCTGCAGAGGATCTCTGAAAGAACCAGGGAGCTGCAGCTAAGACATGCTGAGTTGTTTACCGCGGAGCTAGCGCCTGCTTTAGCCCAGGCGAAAATCAACATTGTTCACTGGTCAACCCTCTCCCCCGATGAGCAAAACTCCCTGCATGATTATTTTCAGTCGCAGGTTTTCCCAGTTCTTACTCCTCTTGCCGTTGACCCAGCTCACCCATTCCCCTACATTTCTGGACTATCGCTGAATCTGGCAGTGGTGCTGCGTAATCCCAAGTCAAAGGCTGAGCACTTTGCCAGAGTAAAAGTCCCGCCTCTGCTTCCAAGGTTTGTCCAGGTTCCAGGCTCAAGCTCACGGTATGTGCCGCTGGAAGACGTAATGGGTGAGTTTCTCGGTGAGCTTTTCCCCGGCATGGAAGTTCTTGAACACCACACATTTCGCGTGACCAGAAACGAAGATCTTGAAGTTGACGAAGACGAAGGCGAAAACCTTTTGATTCAACTTGAAAAGGAGCTTCTTCGCAGAAGGTTTGGACCTCCGGTTCGACTAGAAGTTGCTCAAGACATGGACTCGAAAGTTCTTAGCCTTCTTCAACGTGAGCTCGATATTGACGGCAGTGATGTATTCATGCTTCCTGAGCCGCTTGATCTGAGGAGCCTAAGTGCATTCTTTTCTCTAAAGCGTCCAGAGCTGAGATTTGAACCACACCCAATCACCACTAACAAATATCTTGAAGCCGACGAGGATGAGGCTGCCGACATCTTTGCAGCTCTTCGAGAACGGGAAATTCTGGTTCATCACCCGTATGAGTCCTTTGCCACGAGCGTTCAAGCATTCTTAGAACAAGCTGCCCAGGACCCTCAGGTCCTTGCTATCAAGCAGACCCTCTACAGAACCTCGGGTGACTCACCAATCATGGATGCACTCATTGATGCTGCTGAGGCTGGGAAACAGGTGCTTGCCCTGGTTGAAATCAAAGCCCGCTTTGACGAACAAAACAACATTGGTTGGGCTAGAAAGCTGGAGAGTGCAGGTGTTCACGTCGTTTATGGACTCGTCGGACTCAAGACTCACTGCAAGCTCTCGCTGGTGATCCGTCAGGAAGAAAATCAGCTGCGCCGCTACTGTCACATCGGAACTGGTAACTACAACCCAAAAACAGCAAGGTACTACGAGGATCTAGGTCTACTAACCGCTCGACCAGAGGTCGGCGAAGATCTAACCAAGCTGTTCAACCTGCTATCTGGCTATGCGTCTGAGCCTCAATACAAGGCCATGCTCACTTCTCCAGTTGGAGTTCGCGAAGGTCTGACAGAGCGGATTAGGCGTGAAATTGAAAACAAAAATGCAGGTAAGGCAGCAAGAATCGCCTTCAAGCTCAACTCCCTGGTGGATGAGCGCATCATTGATGAGCTCTACCTGGCCTCTAAGGCAGGGGTGGAAATCGATATTCTTGTCCGAGGCATGTGTTCTCTGCGCCCAGGTGTTCCTGGCCTCAGTGAGACGATTCGCGTCAACTCTGTTCTTGGACGCTATCTGGAGCACTCCAGAATCTTCTACTTTGAAAACAGCGGCGATCCCGATGTGTTTATTGGTTCAGCTGACATGATGCACCGCAATCTGGATCGAAGAGTTGAGACCCTGGTGAGAATTGCCCAGCCTAATCAAATTGAGCAGCTGAGAAGAATCATTGACATTGGCATGAGCAAGGAAGTCGACTCGTGGAGCCTAGATAACCAAGGGGCCTGGCAAAGAAAATCTTCCTTAGACCCAGAGAACAAATACCTCGATTACCAAGATCAGATGATGAATCTGACTTTGGAAAACAAGCGATCTCGATAATGGCCATCTATGCAGCCGGCATTATCTGCTGGCGAGAAAATAAAGGTGCACTGGAGGTTCTGCTAGTGCATCGCCCAAAGTATTCCGACTGGACTTTCCCCAAGGGAAAGCAAGACCCGGGTGAATACCTCCCAGAGACCGCGGTGCGGGAAATGCGCGAGGAGACTGGTATCTCGCTGAAGCTGGGTCGTCCAATTGCACAAGTCTCCTACAGCGTCGAAAACAACGAAGAAAAAACGGTCTTCTACTGGAGCTCCAAGGCGCGAGAGAAAGCTTGGAAGAAAAAGAAGTTCCGTGCCAATGATGAGATATCGGAAATCAGTTGGGAAAAAGCTGACGAAGCAATGTCAAAGCTCACTTACCAGCACGATAAAGACTTGCTGAGCGATGTGGTCAAGCTATACAAAGCAAAAGAGTTAGAGACTAGAGCACTTGTTCTTCTGAGGCATGCCGAGGCCACTCCTCGTGCCGATTGGAAAGGCCAAGAGGCCAAGCGGCCACTGCTTCCCGAAGGTAAGCAGCAGGCAAAGAGACTGGTGAGCCTGCTGAGCGCCTTTGGACCAAAGCGTCTGGTAACCAGCCCTTGGAAGAGGTGCGAGCAAACTATTGAACCTTATGCAAAAGCTGGAAAGAAAAAAATCATCGAGCGCTCGCAACTTACGGAGCTGAGCTCAAAGCTAAGCCCTAGAAAAACTAAGGTGGCGGTTGAGGCTCTGTTTGATCAGTCCAAGTCGGCGCTTCTCTGCTCACACCGACCAGCCCTTCCGACTATCACGCAAACTCTGGCAGCCAATGCCAAAGCAGCCATTAAGGAAGAAATCCTGGCCGCCACAACCCTCAGCCCAGCTGAATTCGTTGTTCTAAGGATGACCATGGGTAAAAACCCAAAGTTTGTCGCCATCGAGCGCTGGGGAGTCTGAAAACTACCGGATGATTTCAGCCTGAAAAGGGGTTGTTCTAAAGGTGATCGAGACTGTAACTTCTGACCTTTCCACCCTCATGGATAAAGATGGCAAGCCCGCCAGGGTGCTTGTAACGGGGGCAACTGGCTATATCGGCGGTCGGCTAGTGCGGGAACTGCTGTCTCACGGATATCGAGTGAGGGTTTTGGTTCGAGATGCGCATCGACTTCAGGACTACCCCTGGCGTGAATCAGTAGAGATATTCGAAGGTGACGCCACCAAATTAGGTGTTCTTGATAGCGCACTGAAGGACATTGATCTTGCCTACTACCTTCTTCATGCCCTAATGGTCTCTGACGACTTTGAAAAAGTAGAGGAGCAGCTCGCAAGAGATTTTGGAACGGCTGCAAAGAAAAACAATGTAAAGAGAATTGTCTATCTAGGTGGCATAACAACTGGTGATGAGAAGCTCTCTCCGCACATGTCTGCACGTGCCATAACTGGGGAGATTCTTAGGGCAAGTGGTGTACCTACCATTGAGCTCAGAGCCGGGGTTGTGATTGGTTCTGGCTCTGCGTCATTTGAGATGCTTCGACATCTGACGGAGCGACTTCCAATCATGGTTACGCCCAAGTGGCTAAAAAATAGAATTCAGCCAATCGCCATCAGGGATGTCCTTCGATACCTGGTTGGCAGCGCAACCATTGATGAAAAGATCAATCGCGATTTTGATATCGGTGGCCCAGAAGTGTTCACCTATATGGAAATGATGCAGATCTATGCATCCGTTGCAGGACTCAGAAAGAGAATCATCATTCCGCTTCCAGTGCTGACCCCCAAGCTAGCTTCCGGTTGGATTGGACTGGTAACGCCCGTGCCAGTCACGCTCGCAAAAAGATTAGTTGCATCGCTTAAGCACGAGGTAGTAGCAAGAAACGATGAGATAAGAAAATACGTTCCCGATGCTCCAGGTGGTCTAACCGATTTTCGTAAAGCTGTGTCTCTAGCTCTAACTAGAGTTAGGGATTTAGAGGTCGAGACGCGTTGGTCATCAGCTCAGACCCCGGGCACGCACTCCGAGCCTCTGCCGACCGACCCCTCCTGGGCCGGTGGTTCGCTCTACACGGATGAGCGAAGGTATGCATCTAGTGATTCGATCGAGCAGGTTTGGGAAAGAGTAGAGGCTATCGGCGGAGATAACGGATACTCAACTGCCACGTGGGCTTGGGAGCTAAGGGGCTTAATGGATCGTTTTGTTGGTGGAGTTGGGCTTCGAAGAGGGCGCAGAGATCCCCTCAAGCTCAGAGAAGGCGAGTCCTTGGACTTCTGGCGCGTCGAAACAATTGATAGACCACGCCTTTTGAGATTGCGGGCAGAGATGAAGCTTCCTGGACTTGCCTGGCTCGAGTTCCGAGTTGAACAAAGAGCGGATGGAAAGACGCTATTGACGCAAAGAGCTTTGTATCATCCGAGAGGACTTTTTGGACATCTCTACTGGTGGGCAGTCTTTCCAATGCATGGAATTGTGTTTCCATCTATGGCCAAGAAGCTAGCCGGACCATCGGCCACCAAGGCCTGAGCTAGTCTGTCTCGATGACCAAAATTCGACTTGCCGTACTTGCTCTTTTTGGCGTCGGTTTTGTTTGGGGTGCTGCCTTTGTACTGATGAAGGATGCAATTCAGCAACAGCCTTATATGGACTTTCTGGCAACCCGGTTCTCAATTGCTTTTCTCGCAATGCTTATTTTGAGACCTCGTATTGCAGTTGCTTTTGAGAAAGGCGATATAAAGTACGGGGCTATCCTCGGAGTTTTTTTGGCGCTTGGCTACATAACCCAAACCATCGGACTTGATCTAACGACTGCTGCAACTAGTGGATTTCTGACTGGTCTATATGTGATCTTCACTCCCCTAATTGCCTGGCTAGTCAAGAGAGAGAAAGTCACTAAGAAGGTAGCTCTTGGAATCTTTATCGCTCTCACAGGACTAGCGATTTTCTCTGGAGCTGCCACGGACATTGAGTTTCAGCTTGGTCAGATTTGGCTGGTGGTTTGCGCGATCTTCTATGCCATACACATTCTCCTGCTTGGCCACCATGGCAGAGGTAGAAACTCATACCGCTTCGCTATGACTCAAATCGGTTGGATGGCCGTTGTCACCTGGGGGTTCGCGCTGTTAGATGGGTACCAAGCTCCACCTAACTCTGAGGTTTGGTTTGCACTATTTTTCACCGCTCTTCTATCAACGGTTATCGCATTCTGGGTTCAGACGTGGGCACAGACTTTGATTGATCCGGCACGCGTAGCGCTGATTATTACTTCAGAGGTCGTGTTCACCGCACTGGTTGCGGTTGCTGTTGGCCAAGAGCCAGTGACATTCGCAATGATTTTTGGAGGTGGATTGCTCTTCACAGCCATGCTGATTGTTGAATGGCCAACCAGGAAGGAAAAACTTCAGCTACAGACCCAGCTCCACGAATAGTGACTGAAGCTCCCTGTTTTCCTCAATTTCCTTTTGGGATCTTGCCATGCTGATCGGTAGCCTTCGACGAAGGAGGTCTTCCCTGGTCACAACATGTTCGGTCTTAGCTATATGTCTAATTTCTTGGGCAGTAATGCCGAGTCCGGGAAAGAGATCGAAGAGTTTTTGATCGCCAATAATGGAAAAAGCATCCTCTCCATGCCTTCTCCATAGACCCTCTGCAATTTCCTTACTTCCAGAGCTGGCCCTTTCTTTGACAAGGCTGAAGAACTCATTCTTTCTGAGCTGAGAGCCTTCGCCAAACCATCTGCCTGGAACTTTCACTTTCTGACCAAAGCGATTTAGCTCGCCAATGAGCTCTTCACCCACGTTTAGACAGTCCGTTAGCTTGCCGCCGAGAATAGTGACAACCTTGCGTTCTTTGTTTCCCTCAATCACATGTTTACGAGAGAGCTGGTGCCAATCTTGGGTTGATCCCTGCGCGGGGCTGTCAACCACGAGCGGCCTAACTCCGCAGCGAGCTGAAACTATTTGGCTAGGAGTAATAGGCTCATTGAGTTCTAGCTGATCGTTTATTTGTCTAAGCACAAAGGAAATATCGTCATCGGTAACTTCCGTCAACGGGTTTTCAACTCTGGTGTCAGTTGTTCCAATCATGCTTCTGTCGCCCATGGGCAGAACATAGAAAAGTCGCTCCTGCTCATCCCAGAGCGCTAAGACCTGATTCTGGTTGGTAAGTCTTCTATTGATGACAAAGTGGACTCCCTTGGAAAATACCAGCTGAGATTTTGTCTTTGCACCAAGCATGTTGGCAACATTCGCAGCAAAAGGACCAGCCGCATTAATGACAGTCTTCGCCCTAACTATCTCCTGTTTCCTGCCGCTTCTTAGCGTAAGTTGCCAAGAATCCTCAAAATGTGCATCAATGAGCTCTGTGTAGTTTCTAGCATCGGCACCTTTTGAAACTGCCTGCGCGATGAAGTCATAGACAAATCTTGAATCGTTGTCAGGTAGCTCAGCGTCAAAATACTTCACTGCTTTTCTGCCAGTAATCAGGTTCGGCTCCAGCATCTTTGCCCTCTTTGCCGAGTAAGAGCGAGGCGGGAGTGTTCCAAACAAACCAATTGCCCAGTAGAACAAAGTTCCTAACGTGCCCAGGGTCCTACCAAAAGGAGCATTAGGTCCAAGTGATGCCAAAAAGCCGATCTGCTTTATCCGATTTGGATAAGCGCGCATCAATCGATTCCTAGCCAGACAGAGCTTGAAAACTAGCAAGAACTCATAAGACTGCAGGTATTTGATTCCACCCCAGACCAGATTGGAGGACTCCTGCGAGGTGAAGGAGGCAAAGTCCCCCTTGTCGACTACCAGCACTTTCAGGCCAGCAGCCGTCAGAGCGGCCGAGGCAACGGCCCCATTGATACCGGCCCCGATTACGGCAACGTCAAACTGTTCGTTTTTGTTCGATTCAGTTTGATTTTGATTGGTCACAGTGCAAGCATAATTCGAGAATTCAAGGGTAGGGTCCAACTCACCTGGAGGTGAATCGATGTCGATTATGGCCATTGATGCTGGCACGACCGGCGTGACAGTTCTAGTGATTAGCGAGACCGGTGAAATTGTTGCCCGCGGTTACAGCGAGTTTGAACAGCACTTTCCTGAGCCCGGCTGGGTGGAACACGATCCCGAGCAAATTTGGCAGGCCACGCTAAAGGCAGCAAAGTCTGCAGGTGTTGAGCAGCTGGAAATCAGCTGCATCGGCATTACAAACCAGCGAGAAACTGCGGTTGTGTGGGATCGACAGACCCTGAAGTCACCGACCAAAGCGATTGTTTGGCAAGATCGACGAACTTCAATTTTCACTAGCGAACTTAGTGAAAAAAATTCCGGTGATTGGATACGGAAGCGAAGTGGACTCAATATAGATCCCTACTTCACGGCAAGTAAGTTTTTGTGGTGGAAGCGCAACCTACCTGAAGTTTGGTCTGGTGTTGAAAGTGGCAGGTATGCGCTAGGAACAATCGACAGCTACCTAGTCGCAAGACTTTCAGGTGGTAAGTACCACATAACGGATGCCTCTAATGCATCAAGAACTCAACTTATGAGTCTTGAAACGGCAAGTTGGGATTCCCAGTTGCTCTCAGCATTTGAAATTCCAATGTCGGCTCTCCCTCGAATAGTTCCCTGCTGGGGAGACTTGGCTCACGCTGACCCATCTAGTTTCTTTGGACTATCCGCACCAATCACGGGAATGGCTGGGGATCAGCAGGCTGCGCTCTTTGGTCAAACAGGATTTGATGTCGGGAATTCCAAGTGCACTTACGGGACGGGTGCATTTATTCTGACGAATACCGGTAAGGACATAGTCATCAGCAACCACGGCCTATTGGCCACTGTTGCTTGGCAATCGCCCGGTGGTGAAATGACCTATGCCTCAGAAGGTTCAGTATTTATTGCAGGTGCTGCTGTTCAGTGGCTTAGAGACCAGCTTGGCATCATTGAAAAGTCTTCAGATGTTGAAGGCTTGGCAATGCAGTCAGGTTCTAGTGATGGCGTGACATTCGTTCCTGCCCTTACCGGATTGGGTGCACCTTTTTGGAACTCTGAAATAAGAGGAAGTTTGCTAGGGCTTACTAGAGGATCTTCTCGCTCGAACATCGCCTACGCGACACTGGAAGCTATCGCTTTTCAAGTAAATGCTGTTATCTCGGCTATGGTCCAGGACTCCGCGAAACCAGTTCAGCAGCTAAGAGTCGATGGCGGAGCTGCAGCCAACAGTCTTCTGCTTCAGTTGCAAGCAGATGTGATCGGCGCCAGTGTGGTCAGAGCAAAAAATCTTGAATCTACTGGGCTTGGTGCGGGACTGCTTGCTGGTCTTGGCGGTGGGATCTGGAGCTCTCAGCAAGAGCTTCGGTCATTGAACCCTGAAGCCGAGAGGTTTGAACCAAAGACGGACAGATCTGCTGATTACAATCGCTGGCTGACTGGGATGCAAGCGACTTCTAAGTTCTAAGCTTTGAGGTATGTATGACTCCGAGTCAAAGCTGGCTGCACAGGCACTAAACGCAGGCTATTCAGCTGAGGCTGTCATAAAGAATCTGGACCTTGAGTTCTCTGCCGGTTCTATCACCGCAGTGGTTGGAGCAAACGGCGCTGGCAAGAGTGCGCTTCTAAAGGCTTTGGCAAGGAAAATAAAAGCGTCAAAAGGTGCCGTTTTACTCGATGGAGTTTCAATTAGCACCCTGAGTAAAACCGAGCTAAATGATGCAATTGGATTTCTTGGAACTATCCCAGCGACACGCAATACCGAAAGTGTTTTTGATCTGATATCTCGAAGTGCTCTCCTGGCAAATCAAATCTCTCGAGTCAGCCCCCGGATAAAACAGCAAATCGATGACATTCTGCAAAGAACTGGACTCCAAGCACTTCAAAAGAAAAAGATTGGTGAACTTTCTTCTGGTTGGCGCCAAATAGCTGTGATTGCCGCAGCTTTGGTCAAAGATCCACAGGTTCTGCTTCTCGATGAGCCAACTAATTCTTTGGACTACTCTCACCAGCTTCAGGTGATAAACCTGCTTTCATCCCTCAAGAAAGAACGCGGGATGACAGTAATCGCAGTTATACATGACCTAAATTTGGCGGCACGATTTGCTGATCGGATTATCGTTTTAAAAAACGGAAAGATTATTTCTCAGGGAACTCCCAAAGAAGTCATTACCCCTACAAATCTGGGGGAAGGATTCAATATTTTGGCCCGGGTAATAGAAGACCCAGTCGCGAAAACCCCGGTGGTTGTGCCCATCCGTCAGCTTGTTGACTAGCGAATTTACGGGCTCTCAGGGATAATTAGAGGGTAGTTCACCAGGTGAAGGCACGGTTACTAGCTGTGACGCCAAAGAGGCTTGTGCCTATCGGTGGATGAGGGCAGAGACTGGGCCCGTCTAAAAATTCGGTCAACTTGTTTGGTTGTGAAAATCAATGCGTATCTTGCTCATTGGAGCAGGCGGCGTTGGCGACGCTATCGTCAAAATTGCTGCTGAGCGTAACTTCTTCGAAAAAATGATTGTCTCTGACTACTCGCTTGAGCGGGCCCAACGGACAGTCGACTGGGTCAAGAAATGGCATCCTGCGGAAATCTCAAACAAATTTGAGGCAGCCCAGATTGATGCCAGTGATCCAAGTTTGGTGGCAGACCTTGCCATCAAGCATGGTGCAACCCACGTTCTCAACGCCGTGGAGCCAAAATTCGTTCAATCTGTCTTTCAGGCATCCCTGATGGCAGGGGCGAACTACATGGACATGGCTCTGAGCCTGAGCCATCCCCATCCAGAGGATCCATACAACAAGCCAGCTGAAAAGCTTGGTGACTGGCAATACTCAAAACACGATGAATGGGAAAAAGCAGGACTGCTTGCGCTGATTGGTGTTGGTGCGGAGCCTGGAATCTCAAACATTTTCGCTAAGTATGCCGCTGATTATCTGTTTAGCGAGATTGATGAGATTTCGATTCTTGATGGTGGAAACCTGGTTGTGACTAACGATGAAGGCGAGGAGATTTTTGCTCCTTCGTTCTCCATTTGGACTGTCATCGAAGAGTGTCTAAATCCTCCGCTGATCTGGGAAAAGGAACGTGGATGGTATACAACTAGACCATTTAGCGAGCCAGAACTTTTCGAGTTCCCTGAAGAGATTGGACCGATTAAGTGTGTGAACGTTGAGCACGAGGAAGTAAACATGCTTCCCAGAACTATCGATGCCAAGCGCGTCACATTTAAGTACGGACTGGGTTCAGAATTCATTAGCGTTCTCAAGACTCTAAACGCACTCGGTCTGGACAAGGTAAACCCCGTTTGGGTTCGCTCACGCTCGGGCAGGGCGGAAGTGTCGCCTAGAGATGTGGTTGCCGCAGTCCTTCCAGATCCAGCATCACTGGTAGATCGCATGACTGGAAAAACCTGCGCCGGGACACTTGTTACTGGAAAAGGTAAGGATGGCAATGACAGAGCTACCTTCCTGTATCACGTAGCTGACACGGCTTGGACAGCAGCGGAGTTCGATGCTCAGGCCGTTGTTTGGCAAACAGCACTTGTCCCTGTAGTTGCCCTAGAGCTTCTGGAAAAGGGTGAGTGGGCAGGCAAGGGAGTTATGGCACCAGAGCAGTTCGAGCCGAAAGTCTTTCTCGATTTGATGTCGACCGCCTACAAGCAGCCCTGGGGTATGCAGGATAGAAACCCTGAAAACCCGAGCGTCATTGATGACGACTGGGAAGACTAGTCAAAGAAAACCTATAGTGAGGACCGAGGCGACTTGCCTCGGTCCTTTGCTATCTGGTGAATTTTGTTGCCCTGTTAGACTTCTAGGCTGCAGGGGCCTCTAGCTCAGTCGGTAGAGCAACGGACTTTTAATCCGTGGGTCGTCGGTTCGATCCCGACGGGGCCTACCAAACCACTAACTCTCTAGAGTGAACTCGTTGCGCGAAACAATAGGCTTCCATGGTGCGCTTTACCCTAAAAACTGAAAGGTTGTCCCTCCGGCCTTTGGCCGCCGAAGATGTTCTCGCCTTTGTGCGCTATCGACAGAGTCCTGAAGTTGCAAAGTACCAAAGCTGGGACGTTGGCTACTCGGCAGAGGAGGGAATGAAGTTGGTAGAAGCACAGGCTGGCATTGATCTTCCTGCCGAAGGCGAGTGGCTGCAACTAGCCATTCATGAACTTAAAACTAACTTCCTAGTCGGCGATGTGGCATTGCATTCGCTGGATGCAACGAACGCCAGCTTTGAGCTCGGATTCACCCTGGCGCCGGAATTTCAAGGTAAAGGCTTTGGGCGTGAAGCGGTGGGCAGTGTCGTTGAGTATTTGGTTGATGAAGTTGGCGCAACTAGCCTCGAGGCCAGCACCGACAGGCGAAATATTCAAGCGAGCAAATTGCTCATTGCATTAGGTTTTGAAATCCAGCCTGAAAGAAGCTGGGAGGAAGACTTCAAGGGTGAAAGGGTAACTGTCGATGTTTATGAGGCGAGTTACCCGCGGCTGAAGTGACTTGCATCAGGTTGCTTCGAGGACTTGCCTAAAATCCCAGAGATGGCAAAGTAAAGCATCATGCCAATCAATAAGGTTGTTGGGATAGTGGCCACTACAAGAATGACCGAGCTTTCATTGATGGGAAATTCCATTGCATTTCTCTCTTTAGGCTTGCAATAACATACCCAAGAATCCTTATAAATCCCTGAATGGATTTACTCGCCACTGGCGGGAAGATTGTGCTTTGTTTTCAGGTTGCACCAGAAGTGACCAAGTACTCTCGAAAACTCATAGGTGTGTATAAGGCCGATGGGGGTTTCCTAGGGGAGTTGAGCTATTTCCTGGGGCACCTTATCGGAACTCGCGAATGCAGTTTGTGCGATATAACCCACTCCCCCGTGAAGAAAAAAGGTGAGTTCAAAGCCTTCGAAAAGAGACTGATTGCTGACTTTGATATCTCTGTTCGACTCGTCCACATGAATGAGCGAACTGAGGCAGAGCTAAAAGCCTCGGCAGGACGAGAGCCTTGCGTCCTGCTGCAGAATGATGACGGGTCCTTGTCCATGTTTCTTGACTTCGTCGAACTGAAAGCATTGGATGGCAGTGTCAGGTCCTTTGAAAAGCTAGTTAGATCGCGTTTAGATCTGTTCAGCTAATCATTATTTAGAATCGTCAGCGGCTCGTGAGAGCCTCTGGGAAACATAAACGGGAATCAGCGACAAAACGATAATGACCGTAGCTACCACATTCACTACGCTCGCCTGAGTTGGCCTAGCCATTTCCTTCAATATCCAAAGTGGAATGGTGTCAACCCCAGGTGGTGCTGTGAAGATTGTGACAACTACTTCGTCAAAGCTCAGCGCAAATGCAAGCAGTGCACCAGCACCAAAAGCTGCTCTGAACTGAGGAAAAGTGACTAACCTAAAGGTTCCCCAAACCCCCTGCCCCAGATCCATCGAGGCTTCCTGGAGATTTGGATTCATTCGCCTAAGGCGAGCAATGACGTTGTTGAAGACCATTACTATGCAGAATGTGGCGTGGGCGACAATCATTCCAAAGTAGCCAATTTGAAATCCTGCAGGCGTGAGGAAGTTGCTGTAGGTATTGCTAAAGGCAACGCCTGTGACTACACCCGGCAGGGCAATCGGCAAGACGATCAACAAATTGACTGTGCTCTTACCGAAGAAGCTAAATCTGGACAGCGCAAAAGCAGCTAGTGTTCCGAGGATCGAGGCCACAACCATGGCCCCTAAAGCCACAAGTACTGAGTTCAACAGTGCATTGCGAATTGCCTCTAATTCAGCTGCGGTCTCCCACCACTTCAGTGAATAACTTTCTATTGGCCAAGAACTAACCTGAGCTTCATTTAGCGAATTTAGAATCAAGATAAAAAGCGGCACATACATAAACGCCAAAATTAAGCCGATGATTGCAAGCATTACCGCTTTGGATAAACGAGAAAACCTAAGCATTACATTCGCTCCAATGATCCGGTTCTTCTTGCCACCATTAGATACATGACGATGAATGCGATTGGAACCATAGAAAACGCTGCGGCGACAGGTGGATTTAGGTTGATGTTTGAAGCAATGATTGAACCAATCATCTGAGTTGATCCGCCCACAAATCGAGCAGCTAAATAATCGCCCAAGCTCAGGGAGAAGGTAAATACTGAACCGGCGATTATGGCCGGAGTAATTAGGGGAAGAACTACCCGAAAGATTGTCGGCCATGCTTTATGACCAAGATCAGCAGAAGCATCGAAAAGATTGGTGGGCAGCTGCCTGATTGCAGTGAATACGGGCAGTGCCATGTAGGGGAACCATAGATAGGCCAGGGCGAGAATCACCACCGGAATTCCAAAACCAGGACCCGAAATTCCTAATGGATTCAGCAGCCAGTTCACGAAGCCGTTCTCAGTAAAAGTTAGTCTCATTGCCAATAGCTTGACCAGATAGCCAGCCCATAGTGGCAAGGTTATGAAAACCGCCAATAGGTTTCTCACCCAGGGGCGGGCAATCTTTGCCATATAGATTCCAAGCGGAATTGAAAAGACAATGCAGAGGGCAGTGACCCCGAGAGCAATTAGTAGTGTTCGAATTGAAGTTGCAATGTACGCAGGAGTAGTAAAAATAGCAACAAAGTTTTCAAGCGTAAAACCTGGACGAACCAAAGAGGTGAATGGATCTACGTACCAGAATGCTGTAATCAAAAGAAGAAACAGCGAAATGATGTAAACACCAACAATCCAAGTCATTGGCAGAGCTAAGAGCGCTCTGAGCCTAACTTTGGGATGAAGGTGCAAGTAGGAGGAGATTGGCATTTCAGTTTTTACTTTTGTAATTGCTGAAGTCATCACTCACCTCCCGAAAATGCTTGGGAATACTGGGTGGGGTTTCCCCCACCCAGTAACTCTCATTAGCCCTTAACTGTTGCCCAGGCGTTAGTCCAATCTTGGAAGCTGGTGCACTTGACGTCTGTACGTCCGTCCACACACTCCTCGATTGGGGTGGTCCATGGCCAGATTCTGGAGAAGAACTCCTCGTCTTCTGCGAAGAATTCGTCACAGTGAGCTTGAGCCTCTGGACTTGACTTGCAGAATGCGATGTTGGCTGGAGCCATACCAAAGTTCATGGCAATAGCGCCATTAACTTCTGGTGTGCTGGTGTAGTTCATCCAGGCATATGCGCAGTTTGGATTCTTCGCAGTCGAAGAAAGCAGCCATGCGTCATACCATCCAGTCGACCCCTCAATTGGAAGGGTTGTCTTGATGTTGTCCTGGGCTGCAAACTTGCGCAGAACTTCCCATGAGGTACCAACAACTACGTTGCCACCTACGAAGGAAGTGATCTGTGCAACTGGGTCTGCCCAGTACTCACCGATGATTGTGTTCTGCTGCTTTAGCAGATCGATTGCAGCAGCAAGCTGAGTCTCGTCAAGAGCGTATGGGTTCTTGATGTTGAGCTCTGGCTTGTGGTACATCAGATAGACAGCGGCGTCAGCGATGTAGATAGGTGCATCGTAAGCCGTAATCTTGCCAGAGTATGGGCTGTCTGTTTCCCATACAACGTCCCAGCTCTCAGGAGCCCCACCGGTCACAGTCTCGTTGTACTGCAATAGGTTGGCACCACGACCAATTGGCACACCGTAGGCCTTGCCGTTTACTGTGTCGTAAATCTGACCCTTCATACCCTCTGCGATGTCATCGGAGAAGTTGGGTACTAGTTCGAGATTCAATGGTGCAACGTCTCCACCAACAATTAGACGCAGCGCTGCGTCACCTGATGCAGAGACAATGTCGTACTCTCCAGTTCGCATTAGGGTAACCATCTCATCACTTGTTCCAGCAACGCGAGGGTTTACTTTGCAGCCAGTGTCAGCTGTGAACTTGTCTGTCCAGGCAGGCTCAACAAAGCCAGACCAGTTAATGATGTTCAGCTCTCCTTCATACTCACCAAGCTCCTGTTGCATAGGAACGTCTGGCACTGTCAGCGTTAGTCCCCCACTGTCAGCTGCACAGCTTGCCAGGAATAGTGATGATGAAGCAAGCAGAGCACCAAATGCTAGTTTTCTACGCTTCAATTTGTTTCCTCTCATTTTTCGGGAATGCCAATGACGTGGTCTTTTTTCCACTTCGCTAGCACTCGATCACCTACGGCAAACCCTTCGGTCTGACCGGGTAACTCTTCATTAACCTTGGTGGCAATCATGCGAATGCCTCCGCTTACCTCCAACACATAGAGTGTGTTAGCCCCTAGGTAAGCTGTCTCGACAACTGTTGCCTCAACTGATTGTTCATCACTGGCGACAGAGTTTCCAATACTTGAAATTCTTATTTTCTCTGGACGAATGTTCACAAGTTGGTTCTGGCCAACGAGCTTGGCCGCTTCGGAAGCGCCAAGCAGATTGGAGCCGCCAAGAAAACCAGAAACAAAGGCAGTCGCTGGTCTTTCATAAACTTCCCTTGGAGTTCCAATTTGCTCAATTTTTCCAGCGTTGAATACGGCGATTCGGTCACTCATACGCATAGCTTCTTCTTGGTCGTGAGTGACGAAGATAAAGGTAATTTGAGATTCGCGCTGAATAGCCTTGAGCTCAACTTGCATCTCTTCTCTCAGCTGCTTATCTAAAGCACCTAGGGGCTCATCGAGCAGAAGAAGTTTTGGTCGAAGTACCAGAGCCCGTGCTAGCGCAATCCTTTGACGCTGCCCGCCAGAGAGCTGGTGAGGTAAGCGATCGGATAGATGGGAAAGCTTGACCCGTTCAATAGCCTCGTTAGCTTTGCTAGTTCTTTCGGTCTTACTAAGTTTTTTTGCCCTGAGGCCAAACTCAACATTTTCCTGAATGGTCATGTGAGGAAAAAGTGCGTAGTCCTGAAAGACGGTATTTACTTCTCTGTCAAAGGGTGCAAGATCGGTCACGTCCTGACCATCGAGGAAGATTTGCCCGCTCGTGGCCGGCTCGAAGCCTGCAATCATTCGAAGAACAGTGGTTTTTCCAGAGCCTGAGGGTCCAAGCATGGAGAAAAACTCGCCCTGAGCGATGTCCAGATCGACATCGACGACGGCACCGACTGTGCCAAAAGTTTTGCTAAGGCCCCTGAGCGAAACGCCGCTACTTAGAGGTTGTGATTGCGCTTTTACCAAGCTTTAGCCACCTTTGATACCTGGCACATGTTCGTGCGAGAACGACTAGTCGTACTCCTATATGAAGCCTAATGGCTAGCAATTACCCCCATCCGAAGCTGGCCCAGGGCTAATGTTGCAATTTGGTTACTGTCTGAGCTCCAGACCCAGCATCCCCAAGGTCAGCGGTTGAGGCGGGAGACAAGGAATCTGACGACGTTGATTGCCAGATAGAGCGCAACCCCGGCAAGGATCACATAGGCAACCCATTCGACATATTGCGCAAATTGCTCCCCTACTTGCCAATTTTCCCCCAGGTTTAGCCCGATAGAGATCCAGATTGAGTTCCATGCCAGTGCACCAATAGCGGTGTAGAAGTAAAACTTGCCAAGATGCATCCTTACGTGTCCCGCCGGAATGCTAACTAAGCTCCTGATTATTGGAATCATTCGGCCGAACAAGACTAGAGCGCTTCCATATTTCCTGAACCAGTCCATGGTTTTCTTGAAGTCTTTTAGCGGTAGTCCTACATAGTGTCCATACTTGCCAATTATTTTTTCTATCTTGTCTTCAGGAAACATAAAGCCAAAAAAGTAAAGAAGAGTCGCTCCGAGCAGTGAACCGATAGTTGTGGCAATGAGAGCCTCAACGAAACCAAATCGTTCGAGTGAAACATTAAAACCTGTGAGCAGCAAGATAGCCTCACTGGGGATTGGGGGAACAACTACCTCTATGGCAATTAGAAGACCAGCGCCAATTAGTCCAATTTGGTTGATGACATCGACCGCAAACTCAATCACAGGTCAAGACTATCCAACATGCATTTTGTCGCTTGAAAGACTGAGCGAATTTACAGGTAAGTCTTGAAATTCGCTGAACTATGAATCTAATTGACGCGCAGCTGCAATTGAGACGCAGACTTGCTCACCACAGTGAGCTTGATTCCCTGCACCTCCACGCTCTCCCCGATCTGCAGAGCTGCGTCTTCAAAGGCCGGGCTAGTTGATCTAGCGGGGCGAATGACTTTCCAGCCTCCCCTAATAGACCCGATTTTCATATCAACTGTGTAGACCAGAAGCCCTGACTCATTAGTTGGAATGACATCGAGACCGGCGGTTGCCCTAAATTCAGCAACCAGCATCAAAGAATCACTCAACTTGACAAAAACGCTCTTTTTTCCAGCGGAGCTGGAACCAACCGGAACCAGATCGATTGATTTAGTTGCTCCGGAAAGTTCACTCGAACTAAAGCAGTCATATTGATCAGTCCGCAGCCAGTCCAAAATAAACCGATTCCAGGTGGTCAATTCAATTGAGCGGTTTGTCCAGTTCAGAGACATGATTTCCCATGACCCGAACGTGGCTGGAGTGGGATCTACTGTGTAGAGATCGTGCAGTCCAAACAGGTGCCCGGTCTCGTGAGCCATCCATTTCCAACCTGCTCCAGAAAAGTTTTGATACGCATCCGCTCCAGAGAAGGTGCCGTTCTTAACAAATCCATCGTTTGTCAGATATTTCTTTGGAAATGCAGGTCCATAAGCAATGGCGCTAGCGGCAATAGAGGGTGGGCTTACAACATAGACCACATCAAACTTCGAATAATCAATGTGTGGATCAGCTGCCTTGATTGCTGCTCGCCAATAGCCTTCGGCATCTCCCTGGCTCCAGTTACCCAGCTTAAATTGGCTGGGGCTAAATGGCATGCGTAAATACTTCGGAAGTATTTGAAAATTGAAAGTGACTCGGTTGTCGGATACTTGGCGGAAAAACTTGTCAGTGCCAACAGCCATGTCGTAGAAAGTTTCTGCGGGTGTTCCGAAACCAGGTGAATCTGCAAAATCAACTGGGATGATGATGGCTCTAATTTGCCCTTGTCGAACTAGGCGATCGGAACGAGCAGGGAAACCTACGTTCATCGCTAAGTTTCCGTCTTGTCCTCTGAGCTGGCACTGATTTGCAGGGGAGAACTCATTTTCTGAATCAGGAACATCTAAGGTCATTCCAAAAAAGCCCTTGGAATTTGCCTTCACGCCTTCGACATCAGCTTTGCCACCAGACATTGTCACCGAATAGAACTTGCGCAAATACTGCGCTGACTGGCCTGAAGGTTCAACGGTATCTATCGAGTATTCACCATCTGCTATCTGAAGATAGAGGCTGCCATCAGAGTTGGCTGAATAGAACTTCCAATCTGAAGAAGCAGACTTAAGAAATAAGCCTGGGGAATTAATCGCACGGGCAGTGTTTCTCGGATCATAAAGAAATATTCGAAGATTGGTGCCTGCAGTCTCGGCTTGTGGAGTGAAGTTCAGCTCTGGCGTAGCAAAGTCGTTAGCGCCATCTGCCGCGCCTGCACCACCGGTATAGAGGGCGAGCTGTGGTTTGGCGGGAAGTGTAGGTGCAGGTTTAGCCGCCGCTACCCTTACGCCCTTATTCCAGACGAGCTTTCCAGAGACTCTGACACACGTGTATGTGATTTGACGATAGGTAATCTTCTGCCAAAGTTTGCTGCAACTGGCCCCTGGTTTAGGAATAACTGCAGCCTGTGATGCCGAGGTTACAAGAGTGATACTGCCAAAGACCATTGAGCTAGCAACAGCGATTGAAGCGAGCTTGGCTAACTTTGAACGAACCCCCGTAGGCATGCTCTGATGCTACTTGAATACTTCTGATTATGTTCTAGAGAGCCATTCGGGCAAGAAACTCTTTAGTTCTGGGCAATTTGGGATTGTTGAAGAACTCACTTGCTTCATTTTCCTCATAGATTTGGCCTTTCTCGAGGAAGATGACCCAGTCTGCTACTTCGCGAGCGAACGAGAGCTCATGGGTGGCCATAAGGATAGTTGTTCCGTTCTGCTTGAGTTCTCGAATCAGGTCCAACACTCCCCCGACCAGTTCCGGATCTAAAGCACTTGTTACTTCGTCCAGCAGTAAGACCTTCGGATCCATGGAGACTGCTCTAACGATTGCAGTTCTTTGCTGCTGGCCGCCAGAAATCTTGTCAGGATACGAGTCCCCTCTATCTCCAAGACCAATTCGCTCAAGCCAGCGGTTAGCAATTTCAGAAGCCTCCGCTTCAGAAAGTTTCTTAACGTGGCGAAGTGCGAGTGTGATGTTCTCCCTGATGCTTAGGTGAGAAAAGAGATTGAATGACTGAAAGACCAGTCCTATTTGGGCCCTGATCTTGTCCTCATCAAGGCCCGGAGCAGATATTTCTTCGCCATCCAGGAAGATCTGACCATCAGTTAGTTCCTCGATCAGATTCACACATCTAAGCAAGGTGGATTTCCCTGATCCTGACGAGCCAATCAGTGCAACGATCTGGCCCGGAAAAACCTCAAGATTGACTCCATCTATTACGACTCGATCACCGTAATGCTTTTTGAGGCCCACGACCCTCAGACGAGGCTTTGTCCAATCAATCACAGGGTTACCCCGTTTTGCTCTCGCTCTGCATAACGCTTGGCAACAGCATCAGCAATCCGAATCGTTGGAATTGCCAAGAGGACGAAAAGAAGACCCGCCAATACATAAGGTGTGAAGTTTGCAAACTTGGCAACTTCTATTTGCGCTCCCCGAACAGCATCAATTGCCCCAAGGACAGAGATCAGACCAACGTCTTTTTGCAGAGCAACAAAGTCATTCATCAGCGGAGGAACTACCCTTCTAACCGCCTGCGGAAGAACAACCAGGCGCATCGATTGACCGTAACTAAGGCCAAGCGATCTGGCAGCCAGTCTTTGGGAAGGGTGAATAGATTCAATTCCCGCTCTAAAGACCTCTGACACATACGCGCTGTAAGTGAGCGTTAGGGCAATTGTTCCAAGCACTTCAGCTGGGATTCGACCAACAAATTCCAGTCGCAACCCAGGAATGCCGAAACCCACCAGATACAAAACGATGATTAGTGGTAATCCTCGGAACAGATCTACATAACCCTTCGATAAAACTCTGATGGGAAAGAACACGGGTGACTTCAGTGTTCGAAGGATTGCTAGCAGTAATCCAAAAAACAAAACCAGAATCGAAGCAGCTACCAGCACTCGCAGGTTTAGAAGAAGGCCGTCAAAAACTCTTGGAAAGGCCTGAACTGCGACTTCCCAGGTGAAAAACGAAGACTCAACCCTGGACCAGCCTGGGGTTGCAATAAGCCCAAACCAAACGATTAGAGCAAAAACAATCGTGCTGAGAAATGCCACCCAGACACTTCTTCGCTGCTTGGTTTTCCTATACCCACGGCGCGCAAGTTCAGCATCTGAAACTTGCTTATCTTCTAGCGCCATGCTCTACCTTGCTTAGAGAAATAGGTGGGGCGATTTTCTCGCCCCACCTATTGTGTCTTAGAACTGCTACTTAAGCACAGGAGCGCCAGCGTAATCAGCAAGCCACTTGGCTTCAATCTCCGCTAGCTTTCCGCTCTCACGCAGTCGGTCGATTGCAGCCGATACCGCTGCAGTCAAAGGTGAGCCCTTGTCTAGTACTAGACCGAAGCTGTCGCCTGACTCAGCACCTTCAAGCTGACCGAGAATCTTTCCGCCCTCAAGTTCAACTGCTGTGAGGTAGAAAGCTGTTGGCAGGTCAACAACGATTGCATCGACCTGACCATTTGCTAGCGCAGCCTTGGCATCATCGTTCGAGTTAAATGCCTGAGCACCAGCGGTTGGCTGAATGATGTCCTCGATTGCTGCCAGAGATGTGGTTCCAGTAGCGGCACCAATTAGAAGTCCTTTCAGGCCTGCTAGGTCAGTCACTCCCTCAGCTGCAGATCCAGCAACTGTGATGACTGTCTGAGTGGTCAGGTAGTAAGGCGATGAGAAATCAACGTTTGCTTTTCTCTCTTCAGTAATTGAATACTGCTGAAGGTTAAAGTCAAAGTTCTTAGCGCCTGGCTGAATTGCCTCGTCAAAGGTTGTGCGAACCCAGACGACATCTTCAGGTGCAAAGCCAAGCTCTGCGGCAATCGCGTAAGCAACTGCTGCTTCGAATCCTTCACCGGACTCAGGTGCATCTCCAACAACCCATGGCTCATAGGCTGGAAGTCCAGTACCGATAGTTAGCTTGCCTGGGGTAAGAGTCTGAAGCTCACTGGTCTCTGCCGGTTCAGTGGTCTCAGCGGTCTCAGTTTCAGCAGGGGCACACGCCGCCAATGAAACTGCAAGTGTTGAAGCCGCAATACCCGCCAGGGCAGCGCGACCAAGTTTTCCAAATTTAGACATGTTTTCTCCTGGGAAAGATTTGGTGGGTCGCTCATATTTTGCCCTATTGATGGGCATCAAAGTAGCCAAACCCTGAAGTATTGCGAACTGTTACAACCCAGAGGGTATTCTTTTGGTATTCGCAGGCCTGCGAGCACCCCCCAAATCATCGGAGCTGCTTTGCAATTGCATCAATTCCAGCAGGTCAAGCTAACTGACCGTGCCGAGGCACTGCTATCAGCTCTAGCTGAGCGCGTGGTGATTGCAGACGGCGCGATGGGAACCATGCTCCAGGCCCAAAAGCCATCGCTTGAGGACTTTCAGAATCACGAGGGCTGCAATGAGATTCTCAATGTCACAAGGCCTGACATAGTCGTTGGCGTTCATGACGCCTACTTTGAAACCGGAATTGATTGCGTAGAGACCAATACTTTTGGTGCTAACTGGTCGAATCTCTCCGACTATGGCATTGAAGATCGCATCCAAGAATTGGCCAGAGCTGGTGCTGAGCTGGCAAGACAGTCGGCTGAGAAGTTTCAGGCGCAAGACGGCAAAATGCGCTGGGTGTTGGGCTCCATGGGACCAGGAACAAAGCTTCCTTCCCTCGGACACGTAAGTTACGCCTACCTCAAAGAAACCTTTGCACTTCAGGCCAAAGGACTAATTGAAGGTGGTGCAGATGCCTTCATGATTGAAACCTCTCAGGACCTTCTCCAGACAAAAGCCGCTGTGAATGGCTGCAAGCTCGCAATCGTGGAAATGGGAGTTCGACTTCCCATATTTGTTGAGGTAACTGTAGAAACAACCGGGACCATGCTGATGGGAAGCGAGATTGGCGCAGCGCTCACAGCCCTCGAACCACTTGGTATAGACATGATTGGTCTGAACTGCGCAACTGGACCAGCTGAAATGAGCGAGCACCTTCGCCAACTCAGTCAGCGGGCAAAGATTCCAGTAATGGTCATGCCCAATGCCGGTCTTCCGATTCTTCAAGGCGATGGTGCCTACTACCCGCTAACACCAAATGAGCTTGCAACAGCGCACGAGCAATTCATCAAAGAGTTTGGTATTTCACTGGTTGGAGGCTGCTGCGGCACCACCCCAGAACACCTTAGAGCTGTTGTTGAAAGAGTCGGCGGCAAGAAGCTAATCAATCGAAGACAATCGATTGAGCCAGGTGTTGCCTCTCTCTATCAGCATGTTCCACTGAAGCAGCAGAACACCTACCTTGCAATCGGTGAGCGAACCAACGCCAATGGATCAAAGGCATTCCGCGAAGCCATGCTTGAAGAACGCTGGGATGACTGCGTTGAGATCGCTAAGAAGCAGGTGCGTGATGGGGCTCACCTGCTGGATGTATGCGTTGACTACGTCGGACGTGATGGCGTAAAAGATATAAAGGAGATTGTCTCCAGATTTGCCTCTGCCTCCACCCTGCCGCTGGTAATCGATTCAACAGAGCCACCCGTAATGCAGGCAGGACTGGAACTAATTGGCGGACGCCCAGTTATTAACTCGGTCAATTTTGAAGATGGCGACGGACTCCAGTCCCGCTTTCAAAAGACCATGCCACTGGTCAAAGAGCACGGTACTGCTGTTGTCGCCCTCACAATTGACGAGCAGGGACAGGCCAGAACTAAAGAGGACAAGGTAAGAATTGCCTCGCGCCTGATTGATACGCTCACCAAAGATTGGGGCCTGAGAGTCGAAGATGTGATTGTCGACTGTCTGACCTTCCCAATTGCAACTGGACAAGAGGAAACCCGTCGCGATGCAATCGAAACGATTGAAGCCATTCGCGAAGTCAACCGGTTGTATCCAGGAGTCCACACCACACTCGGTGTTTCCAATGTTTCATTTGGACTAAATCCTGTTTCAAGAGCGGTCCTCAACTCTGTCTTTCTTCACGAGGCTTACGAGGCAGGACTTGACACCGCAATCATTGATGCGGCCAAGATAGTTCCACTTTCTTCAATTGATGAAAACCAGAAAAAGGTTGCTCTCGATCTGATTTATGACAGACGTGAATACGATGCAGACGGCTCAATCACCTACGACCCGCTATCAGCAATGCTTGAAATGTTTGCCGGAGTCAATTCCGCATCGCTAAAGGACGCTAGGGCAGCCGAACTGGCCGCTTTGAGCGTCACTGAGAGGTTGCAGCGAAGAATTATTGATGGAGAAGCCAAAGGGCTAGATGCAGATCTTGAACTTGCCATGTCAGAGGGCCTCAGTGCTCTGTCAATAATTAATGACCATCTCCTCGAGGGCATGAAGGTCGTCGGTGAGAGGTTTGGCAAGGGTGAGATGCAGCTTCCCTTCGTGCTTCAATCAGCCGAGGTCATGAAAACCGCAGTTGCTCTACTAGAGCCGCACATGGAAAAGACCAGTGAAAGTGGCAAGGGAACGATGGTCCTTGCAACCGTCAGAGGCGATGTCCATGACATTGGTAAGAACCTGGTCGACATCATTTTGACAAACAATGGCTACAGGGTCGTGAACATTGGAATCAAGCAGCCCATCAACGACATTATTTTGGCAGCAGAGGAAAACAACGCGGATGTAATTGGCATGAGCGGTCTGCTTGTGAAATCCACACTGGTCATGAAAGAGAATCTTCAAGAGCTAACCACTCGCGGACTGGCCAAACGCTGGCCGATAATTCTTGGCGGGGCTGCGCTGACCAGAACCTTCGTTGAAGACGACCTTGCCGGCGAATTTGATGGTGTGGTTCGCTATGCCAAGGATGCTTTCGAAGGTTTATCACTTATGGAGCCGCTGGTGAAAATTGCCAGAGGTGAGAGTCCAGATAATGCGGGACTGCCTCCACTAAAGAAGAGAATCCACGCCAAGACTCAGCTAACCCTCACAGACGAAGCAGATCTGCCAACCCGATCAGACGTAGCTAGCGATAACAAAGTTCCGAATCCGCCATTCTGGGGAACCAGATTGGTGAGAGGCATAAAGCTAGCCGACTACGCAAGTTTTTTGGATGAACGCGCTACCTTCATGGGACAGTGGGGACTAAAGCCCTCACGTGGCGATGGCCCCGGTTATGAGGAGCTGGTTGAGAAAGAAGGCCGGCCAAGGCTTAGGTATTGGCTCGACAAAATTCTGGCCGAGGGCATCTTCGATGCCTCGGTTGCCTACGGCTACTTCCCCGTCTACTCCTCTGGCAACGATGTCGTAGTCCTTCACCATGCGGATGATCCAACTGGTGTGCTTGGTAGAAAGGGCCTACTTGCTCCAGATGGCGCTTCGGGAAACATTGGGCAAGAACGGCTGAGGTTTAGCTTCCCAAGACAGAGAAGAGATCGTCACCTATGTCTAGCCGACTTCATTCGCTCGAAAGAGAGCGGAGTAATAGATGTGCTTCCAGTCCAGCTGGTAACGGTTGGTTCTCGAGTAGATCAGTTCACACAAAAACTCTTTGAGGAAAACTCCTACCGCGAGTATCTAGAGCTGCACGGGCTTGCAATGCAGCTGACCGAAGCCCTAGCTGAGTTTTGGCACAGCCGCATCAGACACGAGCTAGGTTTTGGCAGCGAAGACCCAGAGAATCTCGCAGGCTTTTTTGGACTTGAATATCGCGGTGCTCGATTCTCGCTTGGTTACCCCGCCTGCCCAGAAATGGAAGACAGAAAGAAAGTTGTTGAGCTGCTAAAGCCTGAGAGGCTGGGCATCGAGCTCAGTGAAGAGCTTCAGCTACACCCCGAGCAGTCAACGGATGCTTTTGTTTTCCATCACCCTGAGGCCAAGTACTTCTCGGTTTAGATTTTTGCTCGTTGGAAAGTGCGAATCATTGCCTTTCCAAAAACCAAGATAAACACCGCCACTGAAACTGCCCGAACGGTGTCCCAGGTGAGTGTTGAGGAAAGTAGTGAATAGGTCAGGAAATTGGCTAGGTTCTCAACGCCAGTCAGGTTTGCCGAATAGGAAATTGAAGTATCAAAGCCTGTTGCGTAAGGCCAGAACCAGGCATTCATGATCAAACCGAACAGATAGCTTGCAACCACCGCGTAAGCAGCAAGAAGCGGAACGGAATACCTTCGGCTAGTTGCGAGCATTCCAGCCCCTGCTCCCACCCAACCAACGGCAAACATCTGGAACGGTGTCCACGGTCCGATGCCACCAAAAAATAGTGATGACACCAGAATCGTCATTGCTCCAAGTAAAAATCCGAAACGCGAACCAAAAGCAGCGGCTCCGAGAATCACAATCGCAAAGACCAGCTCGAAGCCACCTGTGCCGCCCGTTGCAATCCTGACTGCAGCCCCTAATGCAGATAGGAGACCCAAGAGAGCTATTTGCTTGGGGCCAATTAGATCCCCATCAAGAATCAGAAGTGCTGCCCCCGCACACAGAACAATTGCAGGAATAACAAGTATCTGAATCAGACCCTGGTCAAAGGCAAAGCCGAGGGTCCAAAACGGCCATAGAAAAATTGACAGTGCGACTAGAGACAAAATCCAAAGGTAAATGCTGCGCCTCATTTGGCACCTACCTCAGCAGCTCTATTTGTGACATCAGTCAGAGATATGGTTTTGTCTGCTAAAGACTTCGCAAAGAAAAGATCATGAGTGGCAAAAACGATGGCACAGCCGGTTTCCTGAACGCAACGTAGTGTCTCGGCCAGTTGAGCTCTGGATCTGGAGTCAAGGCCCTGAACTGGTTCATCCAGAAGCAAAAGTTGCGGCTTGTGACTTAGCTGCAGGGCGGTGGCAAGTGCTAGTTGAGTTCCTATTGATAGGTCTAGTGGGTGCCTAACAAAGTCGCTACCGTCAGGTTCGACAAGGCTGAGAAAGGTTGTTTTTGTGTAACCCTTGGCCACAGAAGCAACCTTGTCTGCGCGAGCAAGCTCTTCATCAAGTGAGCCGGTGACAAAGTAGTCGCCAACTTTGTCAGGGACAAGCGCAACGATTTTTGGATTGGGACCAACAAATTTCTCTCCGTGCACATAAACGCAATTTTGTGCCGTGGCTATGGCTCTGAGTATTGTCGTCTTACCCGAACCGTTTGCTCCAGTAATCGCAGCAATCTCTCCCTGGCGCAGCTCCAGCTTGAACGGTTTAATTGTTTTGTTATTTAGTGCGATCTCTGGCAACTCAATCTCAATCGATTTCTCTCGACCAACAACCTGATTTTTCCGAGCGATTGGAATTGGTTCTGCGAGGGCCATGCCCGGAAGCAGTTTCCCGCTTTCGAGATACCAGTAAATTGCCTGCAATCCGGTGAAAGATGAAATTCGATGTTCAGCAATAATCACCGTGACACCAAGCTTGGCCAATTCCTCACATTTACTCAGAAGTCGAGCCAGACGTTCTTGGTCCAAAGCTGCCGCGGGTTCATCCAGTAAAAGTACCGACGGGTTTCGCTTTAATTCTTGCTCAAAAGCAAGCTCATATGCCTCACCGTGAGACAGTCCATACCCAAATCGATCTGAGCCATGAAGATCTGCTTTGGGTATGCCATCCTGCGGGAACTGAGGAACAAAAGAGGTGAGTGCGGAGGCGTTGGCAAACGACCTAAGGCTGACTTCACCCAGTTGAAGTTCGCCAGTTATTTCTCTACCGAAATGCTCTTGGGTTTGACCAGCTATCGCTTGTAGGAGAGTCGACTTGCCACTGCCAGTGGCACCGGTTATGACGTGAATGGATCCGGCTTGAAATACCACTGAAATAGGACCTAGTTCGCCTACCCTCAGGTTAGAGATCCTTACATCACAAACGATTCGGGGCCGCGCTTCGCTCCTTGCAAGGCGCAGAGCAATTGCACCGGCCTTCACGATAGTTCTCTCTAGAAGCGGAACAAGGCTCGACCAGCGCGACTCACCGCGAAGTTTGCGCGCAAAGAAAACCTCTCGAGCAGAATCAGCGATGCTGTTTATGCTCGAGAGGGAAATACCAATTGACGTCAGGACTTTCTTTCCATAAGGAGCCTTGGATGAAAGATTAGAGAGGAAGCTTTCCGATAAAAGTAAGGAAAGAGTTCCAAACACAAGTATTGCTAATGCAAAAGGAACTGCCAGTTGAACGTTTCTCAAAATTCCCTCGAGGGAAACTTCTCCAAGTAACTCCACATGCCTAAACGGACCGGAAAGACGCAAAGTGGGTAAATCGAGAATTATGGTCTTGCCATCCAGGCCAGAAAAGATAAATGCGTAAACCAAACGCAGAACAATAAAACTGACAGCTAGGACCGCCGTCAGAATTAGTCGCGATTTCTTAGAAATTACTTGCCCTCAGGAGTTGGAGTTTGGCCAGCGAGAGAAAAAGCAAGGCCTACGGAATCACCGGCCGACAGCTGTAGAGAGCCGACACCTTCGGTGGCGTATTCCCATTCCGAGCTGCCACTTTTCTTTACCCAAAGTGCCCAGTAGGCAAAAGCCGGTGGCATGTCCTGGCAAGTTTCAAAATGAGGATCATTGCCCTCAACTTCGAGGGGCTCATCCGCCGATGGAACATTATTGACTCGGCAAACCACCTGATCACCGTAAGTCGCGGTTCCTTCGGTGATTACCGAAGCTGCCTCAAGAATTGTCTTAGTCAGCTCACTTTCCCCAGAGAAAGTGACGCATTTGGCGATGTTTTGACCTTCGCCGGAAAAGTTCACGAAGACGCTGACGCCTGCGCAGTCTGAGCCCAGATCGGTAGCCGAAGGCGCTGAAGTGCAGCCCGCAATCAGTGGTAGAGCGAGCAGAAGAACCAGAAATTTACGCATTTGACCTCTAACTGGACCAGTTTAGTTGCGAAATAACTCAGGGGGGATGGTGGTTAGGAAAGGGATGGAAATAAAAGGAAAGACTTTTCTTGTTTGCGGAGCCTCTGGGGCACTTGGATCCGAGCTTGTCAAGATTTTACGGGAGCAAGGTGCCACGGTTTTGGGCACAGCTACTTCCAATGAAACCGCGGCTGCAATTCCAGCCGGTGTAGAGGTTCGCCTGCTTCTTGACTACACAAAGCCGGAGAGCATCAAGACACTCACCGACTATCTAATAGCCTCGACGGAAATCGACGGCATCATCAATGCCAGCGGCGTTGTCGCGTTCGGAGAGGCGACGCAACTTGAACCAGATATCCTGAAAAAACTTTTTGAGATAAACGCGATTGGACCAATTCAGCTGTTCAGTGCTCTTTCTCCACTACTGGCAAAGAAGTCTGAGAGTGTTGTTGTAAATCTGACAGGCGTAGTTGCCGAGGCAGCACTTCCTGGAATCGCTGCTTACTCAGCTTC
>Ga0207937_1000072_pt1 | contig 30734 bp, 31 predicted proteins | sample LakMenEpi04Sep11_FD_150668 | JGI IMG/M metagenome (GOLD analysis project Ga0207937, IMG submission 150668) | Freshwater microbial communities from Lake Mendota, WI - 04SEP2011 deep hole epilimnion (SPAdes) | ecosystem: Environmental > Aquatic > Freshwater > Lentic | place: Lake Mendota, Madison...
GAGCGACAACGAGAGCAAGACAAGCAACAGACCACGAGGTCGTATTCCCGAAAGCACCAATGCCCAACCCGCAATAGTTCCAATTACCGCTGATGCCGCAGTTACGCACGCTGCCAGCACCACACTGCGTGTAACAACTCTCAACGTGGACGAGCGAAAAATCTCCTGCAATGCAGTGTTCAATCCACTTGCAACTGCAGTATCGAGTAGATACCAAATTGGAACAAGACTAAAAACAGCAGAAACAACAGCAGGCACCAAAAGAGATTTTGGCACCCGCCGCGTTGAACTCATTTTGTAAGAAGTCCTACTTCTTCAAGCATTTCCTGCGTGAGAGCAATTGACTTCAAGTCCGACAAATCAATGTTTGGCAAATTGAGATCAGCAAGAGCTGGCAATTCTGCATATTGAGCAATTCCAGCAACTAGTGGATACTCATACGACTTCTGAGCGAAGTAATTCTGTCCTGCTGGTGAAAGCAGATAGTTGATGAGTGCAAGTGTGGACTTTTGATTCTTTGATGACTGCAGCATTCCCACGCCGGCAACATTGACAAGACCGCCAATATCCCCATTTGTGAAGTAATGGTTTTTAGCAACCACTGCGGCGGCACCTTCAGCAACGATCTTTTCGAACAGGTAGTAGTGATTTACCAAACCAAGAGCGACTTCGCCAGAGTTCACCGCATCGCGAACCACCCCATTTTTCTCGTAAGCAACAGGCTTGTTGGCAGCAAAGCCCTTCAGCCAAGCGCGAGCAGCATCTTCACCACGAGTTACACGCAATGCAGTCACAAACGATTGCCACGATGCATTCGTTGGCGCATAACCAATCTTTCCCGACCATTTTGGGTCGAGTAAATCGTCAATGCCTGCAGGAGGCGTGTCAACTAGCGATGGGTTGTACACCACCACACGTGCCCGACCACTTGTTCCAATCCAATTGCCTGTTTGCGATGAATACTTGGATTCAACAAGCGACAATGTTTCAGACGGCAAGGTTGCAAACAATGACGCTTCTTCAACAGCGCCGAGTGCGCCAGCATCTTGAGAGAAGAGCATGTCGGCAGGTGAGCTTGACCCTTCGGTCAAAACAAGCGCAGCCATTTCGCCACTATCTCCATAACGAACATCGACTTCAATTCCCGTCTCGTTGGTAAACGCAACAAAGAGTTCCCCAACCAAAGCCTCGCTCCGCCCGCTATACACAACTACAGGTGCCGAGCTCCCTTCGCCATCAACTGATGAATCGGTTTCTGAACCGCACGCGCTGCCAACCAGTGCAAGCGCGACAACAGCAACCAGCCCCTTCATTCCACGCGAAACCTTGTTCATGCTGTCTCCTTCATTCGTAAGGGTACCGAATTGTTAGGTACTCCTAACATGTTAGGCATGCCTAACAAAACAAGTCAAATTGGTGCGAAACCCTTACTGGGAACGGCGGGCCTGCAAAATGGCCGTTACAACCTTGCCATCTGCCTTGCCCTGGGACGCCTTCATGATCGCGCCCACAAGTGCACCCATGGCCTTTTCTTCGCCGGCACAATACTTCGCCCAGGCATCGGCCTGCTGAGCGATCGCCGCATCGACCATTGCTTCCACTGCGCTGGTGTCGAGTGCTTCGAAACCTTTCGCAGCTGCAATGGCAACTGGGTCTCCTCCACCGTTAGCCACCATTTCAGACAAAATCGTTTTTGCTTGCGTGGCAGTGATTTTTGCATCGCGTTCCATTTGCGTGAGCGTTGCAATATCTTTCGCTGCAACTCGTGGAGCTGAGCCTTCTTCTGCAAATGCTTGTTGCACGTACACCAATGCACGCGCTGCGTCGCCACCTGCTTGTGCAACGGCAGAAACATAATCGTCTTGCCCACGCTCAACAATGACGTACACCGATTCGCTTTCCTTATTTGCGCCGGTGAGCGTTGCCAGTTGCGCGCGACGTGCGGCAGGCAACATTGGCAACGATGCACGAATGCTTTCAATCCATTCCCGATCTGGGTCGAGCAACACCAAGTCGGGCTCTAAGAAGTACCGGTAATCGTCAGCGTCTTCTTTCGTGCGCAACGTGTGTGTGCGACCTTCGCTGTCATCCCAGTGGCGGGTTTCTTGGCGAATGGTTCCGCCCGATTCCAACACATCAATTTGACGGCGAGCTTCGTAGTCAATTGCTTTGCCAACAGCGCGAATGGAGTTGACGTTCTTAATTTCGCAACGTGTTCCGAATTCCGCGCCAGGTTTGCGCACCGAAACGTTTACGTCGCAGCGCATGGAACCCTCTTCCATCTTTGCGTCGCTTGCTCCAACAGCCAACAAAATGGAGCGCAGTTCTGCAACGTACTGACGAGCCTGATCGGAGTTACGAATGTCTGGGCGTGAAACGATTTCAACAAGTGGAACACCTGCGCGGTTGAAGTCGACAAGTGAATAGTCGCTGCCATGAATGCGGCCGCTCGTGCCACCGATGTGTGTTGACTTTCCGGTGTCTTCTTCCAAGTGAGCGCGTTCAATGCCAATGCGCACATCGCCAGGAAGCATCATGAAGCCGTCAATGTTGATTGGCTGGTCATACTGACTGATTTGATATGCCTTTGGCATGTCTTGATAGAAGTAGTTCTTGCGGTGGAACGTGCTTGGTTGCACCGTGCAATTCAGTGCAAGACCCAAACGAATCGCTAGTTCCACTGCGTGCTTGTTCAGCACTGGCAGCGCACCAGGAAGGCCAAGCGTTACAGGGTCGATGTTGGTATTGGGCTCATCGCCGAAACGGTTTGGACTAGCCGAAAACAGCTTGGTTTTCGTATCCAATTCCACGTGCACTTCAAGACCAACGACCATCTCCCAGCCGTTTGGCAAATCGGTGCTGTGCTGCGGTGCAGATGATGCGTTGCTCATGACGCACGCTCTAATTCGGCTGCAACACGGAACATGGTTTGCTCACCAAGTGCTGGCGCAAGCACCTGCACACCAACAGGCATGTTGTGCGCACCAGTTCCAAACGGAACACTCATTGCGGCATGGCCTGCAAGGTTGGTTGGAATGGTGAAAATGTCGCACAAATACATGGTGAGTGGATCACTTGTCTTGTCGCCAAGCGGGAACGCCACAGTTGGCGATGTTGGCGTAAGGATCACATCGCACTTTTCGTATGCTGCTGCAAAGTCGTTTGCAATCAGGCGACGAACCTTCAACGCTTTGCCGTAATAGGCATCGAAGTAACCAGCCGACAATGCGTACGTTCCAAGCATGATGCGGCGCTTCACTTCTGCGCCAAAGCCTGCAGCGCGAGTTGCTCCATACATTGAGTGCAAGTCACCAGTTTCAACGCGCATTCCATAACGAACACCGTCGTAACGAGCCAAGTTGCTGCTTGCTTCTGCAGGTGCAACTAAGTAGTACGCCGTGAGGCAATACGACAGCGATGGCAACGAAATGTCGACAATGGTTGCTCCTGCTGCTTGCAACGCAACATATGCAGCATCCATCCGTGCAAGCACTTCTGGTTCACAACCATCTGGCATGTCAGTGAGGCGACCAATGCGCATGCCCTTCACGCCTTGACCAAGCACGCTGGTGAGCGAAGGCATTGGCTGAGGTAACGAAGTTGAATCGAGCGGGTCGTGTCCGCCGATGACTTCCATCATCAGTGCAGCATCGGCAACGGTGTGCGTGAATGGACCAACTTGGTCGAGACTGCTAGCAAACGCAACGATTCCTTGACGGCTGACAAGTCCATACGTTGGCTTCACACCAACAAGACCACACAGCGATGCAGGCTGACGAATACTCCCACCAGTATCTGAACCCAAACTTGCAGCAGCAAAACCCGCAGCAACTGCAGCAGCGCTACCACCACTTGAGCCACCAGGAACACGCGATGTGTCGAGCGGGTTCTTCGTTGGGCCGAATGCAGAGTTCTCGGTGCTTGATCCCATTGCAAATTCGTCGAGGTTGGTCTTGCCAACCATGACCGCGCCTGCTTGTTGCAACCGTGTCACCACTGTTGCGTCGTACGGCGGCTTCCAGCCTTCCAGAATTTTTGACGAACATGTGGTTTCAATGCCGCGCGTGCACATGTTGTCTTTCAACGCAACAGGAACGCCGGCAAGTACACCGACAGGTTTGCCAGCTTTAATGTCGGCATCAACTTGTTGCGCGGTTGCACGAGCCTGCTCGGTTGTCACCAAGTTGAAGGCGTTGATTTCTCCTTCACGCTCAGTAATGCGTGCAAGGTGTTGCTCTAACACTTCAACAGCAGAAGTTTTGCCCGAAGCAATATCTTGGGCAATGTCAACAACAGTGGCGAAAGACTTCGTCATTACTGTTCACCCAAACCAAGTGACGGCGGAACGCGGAATCGGCCATCTTCTGCAGCAGGTGCAGCAGCCAACACTTCGTCGCGGTCAAGACCAGCAACAACAACATCTTCACGGAACACGTTCTTCAACGGAAACGGCTGAGCAAGTGGCGCAACATTGTCGAGGTCGAGCTTGTCAATGTCGGCGAAGTGATCGAGCATGCCCGAGAGCTGTGTGGTCATCAGCGCCAGTTCGTCATCACTTAATTGCAGGCTGGATAGCTTGGCGACCTTGGCCACTACTTCAGCGGTAATTCGTGCTGGGCTTGAACCTGACGACGGGGTGCTCACAACCCTTAATGCTATTGGCTAAGCAGGCAAATCAGATTTAGCGCGTCTCGGCAATACCAACATGCTCACCGACACAACAAACACCACCAAGGACACCCATTGATTGAGTCGTAATCCGCCAGCCGAATGCGCTGGGTCGATGCGCAGCCCTTCGATGAAGAAGCGAAACAACGTGTAGCCAGCTGTGTAATAGAGAAACAAATATCCGGGACGCTTCTCTGCTTTATCCAGGAGCAACAACAATCCGCATAACGCTAAGCACGCAAGTGATTCATACAAAAATGTTGGATGAAATAATGTGCCCACCGGATAGCCAGCTTGTTTGGTATTGAACGCGGAAACTTCCAACCCCCACGGCAGCGTTGTTGGTTTGCCAAAGAGTTCCTGATTGAACCAATTGCCCCATCGACCGATGCTTTGTGCAAGAGGCAGCGCAGGCGCCACACACGTCAGTAACACCGCAGTGGAAATTCCACGTTTGCGACCTTGCCAAATTCCCACGACAACACCTAAGAAAATTCCACCCCAAATTCCAAGACCACCTTTCCAAATCTGGAAAATGCGTTCCGGGTGATCACTAAACAATTGCCAGTCGGTAATGACGTGATACATGCGCCCACCAATTACTCCTGCAGGCACAGCCCACAACGCAATGGTGCTCATGTCTTCACGAGTACCAGCACCACGCTTTTCTAAACGTCGACCCGAAAGCCACACGGCAGCAACAACACCGAGTGCGATCATTGCGCCATAAGCATTAAGCCTTAATGGGCCGAGTTCTAATACTCCCGTGCCAGGACTTGGAATGAGGGCGAGCACATTCACTTAGGCAGTAACTCGCTTCGCGAACTCGAGAGCTTTTGCATTTACGGTTTCCTTTTCAACATCTTGTGTGGCTACGTGAAAGCTTCGCTCGAGAGTTACTCGCTCAACACTTCCTGCGTACTTGCTTACCAGGAAATCACTTTCATTTGGGTTCACCACATGATCGTTCGTCGCCGTGAACAACAGCAACGGAACTTTGATTGATCCATACTTCTTTGACAATGGCTTCAGACCGTCTGCAAACAATGAAACTGCAGCAGCAAGTGGTGTTGCGTCGTAGGAACTTTCCTTCACAGCAGGGTCTGAAATATCGCTTCCTATTGCCGGCAATGACTTCTTTCCTGTTTTCACCGCAAGTCGAGCACCAGCAAGTTTTGATGCAGATGATTTTGTCGTTGGATTGATGCACACAATTCCTGACAGGTCTGCATGTCGCGATGCAAGCCACAAGGTGATTGCTCCACCCATGGACAAGCCCACGACAACAACTTTTGAGCAGCGCTTGCGAAGTTCGCTCAATGCTTGTTCTGCATCGCGAGTCCAGTCGGCCCAGCGCGTGTCCATCATTTCCGCAACATCAGTTCCGTGTCCTGCCAATCGTGGCAATTCAACATGGAAACCTGCTGCAGCGAATACTTCTGCGATCTCGCGCATTGATGACGGATTGCCCGTGAATCCGTGCACCACGAGTGCGCCAACATTGCCTGATCCCACGTGTGACCACGCTTCTGCACCTGGAATTACCGCGTACGACATACCTATCCCCCTTGTGCTGACGACGATAGTTCACACGGTGGTTGAATGAACTGGTGACTTCGTCCAAACGCAGAGTTGAATACTCCGCAGTTACTGCTTTTGCGCCAGTTCTAGCCCTGTTTCCCGTGTGGCTAGCAGCAGTCGCATTGTTATGGATTCCGTGCAAGTGGTTGTTCGGAGTTCCATTCACACATTTTGCTATTGGCGAATTCCTCTTTGGAATTGTGTTGTTCTCGCGACCAGTACAACGACTGTTGTTTGTGCGACTTCTTGGCGCACGCCAACCAACAGAAATTGAACGTGCTCACTTAGAGTCGGCGTGGAAAGTCGTCGAACAACAAGTGGGTATTCGACCTGGAAGATTCGTGCTCTCTGTTGCCGACGTAGACGACATCAACGCGTTCGCATGTGGCGGACACATGTTGGTGGTGTCAGCGTTTTCAATCGAACACCTCACTGAAGATGAACTCACTGGAGTATTGGCGCATGAACTGAGCCACCACCTCGGTGGACACACCGTTGCACTTACTGTCGCTCAATGGATGAGCATGCCAATTCTTGGACTCGCGCAACTTGGTATCCGCGCACGTGATATTGGTCTTCGAATTTCAAAACGACTTGAAGGGGAGTACCCAACATTCAAACTTGTTGGCTGGATCATCAACATTGTTCTCACTTCCCTCTCACGTGTTTTGCTCATCGGGTTTTTGTTGGCGCAATCCCTCGGGGAAATTGTTGGGCGCAGTGCAGAGTTTCAGGCAGACCGCCGTGCGCATGCAATGGGTTTTGGTCGCGAATTGCGTTATGCGCTTACGCGCGTCATTCATCGCACCCCAGCAAGTGAGCCAACACGGTTCTTATCTCGCGTGCTGTTGTCACACCCGCCCGCAATTGACCGCGTGGCTCGGCTTGACGCAATGCTCAACAGGTAGCGTTACGAACGATGTCGGCCACTAGTTCCCCTACCGCGTTCTTGCAGGTTGCAAGCGGCAAACCCGCAGAACATACACCTGTGTGGTTTATGCGCCAAGCAGGACGAAGCCTCCCTGAATATCGCGCTGTTCGAGGCGAAGGCAGCATTCTTGACGCCATTAAGCAACCGCGTTTGGCCGCAGACATCACGTTGCAACCAGTTGCTCGATACGGCGTTGATGCCGCAGTGTTGTACAGCGACATCGTGGTTCCAGCACACGCTGTTGGGTTTGGAATTGACGTAGCGCCAGGCACTGGCCCCGTTGCAGAACACCCATTTCGCACCGTTGCAGACTTGCAGCGCCTTCGCCCACTCGACCCCGAAGCCGACACACCATATGTATTAGAAACCGTGCGCATGCTTGCGTCGGAATTAAAAGTGCCACTGCTTGCATTCGCTGGAGCACCATTTACCGTTGGCAGTTACCTCGTTGAGGGTAAACCAAGCCGCGATCACCTGATTACTAAACAGATGATGCGCGAAGAACCCGAGTTGTGGAATGCACTCATGCAACGCATTGCAGAACATTCAGTTGCATCAATTGCAAGTCAACTCAATGCAGGCGCAAAAGCATTCCAATTGTTTGACTCATGGGCAGGAACTCTTACTCACGAGGAATACCGAACCATGGTGCTGCCACATTCGGCATACGTGTTTGCGCAACTTGCAAAGTCGCACCCACATGCTCCGGGAATTCACTTTGGGCTCGGCTGCGATCACCTCTTGGAAATGATGAAACAGGCCGGACCACAGATCATTGGTTTGGACTGGCGCACATCAATTACCGATGCACGTCGCCGACTTGGCGCAGACACCATCGTGCAAGGAAACCTGAATCCCGAACTTGTTCTTGGCGATATTGCAACTGCTCTTGCCGGCACCGATGCCGTGCTTGCCGACAACGGCAATAACCCTGGACATATTTTCAATCTTGGTCATGGAGTGCAGCCACCTACTAACCCCGACGTGCTTGCTGCAATAGTTGAACACGTTCACAACACAACGAAACGATAAATACATGAGCACCAAAACTGCCGTATTACTCATGGCCTACGGAACACCCCGTAGCTCAGAAGAAATTCTTCCGTACTACACCGACATTCGTCGTGGTCGACCACCAACCGAAGAACAACTCTCCGACCTCAAGGCCCGTTACGACGCAATCGGAGGTATTTCCCCGCTTGCTGCACGCACTGAAGCACAACGCGATGCATTGCAACGAGCATTAGACAACATTGCACCCAACAAATTTGATGTGCAACTGGGACTAAAGCACGCGCACCCCATGATTGAAGAAACGGTGGACAACATTGCGCGCCAAGGAATCAAAAACATCATTGCGCTCGTACTCGCCCCGCATTACTCGTCGTATTCAATTGGTCAATACGTTGGTCGCGCACAAGCCGCTGCCGAGCCACATGGCATCACCGTCGTTGGCGTTGAGTCCTGGGCGATTGAACCTGCATTCATTGACTTTCTAGCGACAGACATGGCGGCAAAAAAAGCTGCCATGCCAGAACGTACGCGCGTGTTGTTCACCGCTCACTCATTGCCACAGCGCATTATTGATGGCGGCGATCCGTACCCGCACGAACTTCATGCAACTGCCACTGCTGTTGCGAACAAACTCGGCCTAGTTGAAGGCGACGACTGGGCAATTGCATGGCAGTCAGCCGGCAGAACCCCAGAGCCATGGATTGGCCCAGACATTCTTGATGTAATTGACACCATTGCTGCAGACAAACAGGCAGACGGCGTGTTGGTGAGTGCGTGCGGTTTCGTTGCCGACCATCTTGAAGTGCTGTACGACTTAGACATTGAAGCCAAGCATCGATCCGATCATCACGGGCTCAAGTTTGATCGCACCACATGCGTCAATGACGATGCTGCAGTCATGGCCGCACTCGCGCAACGGGTAATTGCCGCCGCCCAATCATGAACGACAAACACGTTGTCGTCATTGGGGCCGGTATCACCGGTCTTGCTGCAGCGTTACGCATTCTGAGCGAGCCAAACCCACCTCGCGTCACCATCTTTGAATCGCTCGACCGCGTTGGTGGAGTTATTCACGCGTCTCCCTTTGCAGGAATTGCATCGCTTGATGAGTCGGCAGATGCGTTTCTCACTCGAACACCCTCTGCAATGGACTTGATAAAGCAAGTTGGTTTGGGTGACGCACTCACTTCACCAGCAACCGGCGAGGCATACATCTGGCAGAACGCACTGCACCCCATCCCTCACGGAACCATGCTTGGAGTTCCCGGCTCACTTCGTGCTGCTTGGTCAACTCCCATTCTGAGCACGACAGGAAAACTGCGGGCCTCGCTTGAGCCATTGCTTCCGCGCCGCGTTGGCAGGAACACCGACAACCTTGGCGCAGCCATGCGCGCACGCTGCGGTGGTCAGGTACTTGAGCGAATTATCGATCCACTCGTTGGAAGCATTTATGCAACTGACACCGATGCATTCAGCGTGAAGGGCATGCCACAGATTGCCGACTTACTTGCGCAACCGCGCAGCCTGATGAGTTCAGTTAAAGATTCATTGGCAAAGCGTGTTGCGAGTGGTCCAATTTTTGCAGCACCGGTCGCAGGAATGCACGCATTCACCACGTCGATTGCAGACCGTATTCGTCAACTTGGTGGAGTTATTGAATTATCTGCACCAGTGCGATCGATTGAACAACCAAAACGTGGGCAGTACTTCATTCAGACCGACGATGGAACGGTGCTCTGTGATGCAGTTGTTCTGGCTTCTCCTGCACAACACAGCGCAACACTGGTTCAGTCGCTCAGCAAGGACGCAGCAGCACGACTAGCCGCCCGCGAACACGCGTCGGTAGTGATGATTGCACTTACGGTTCCGCGCAGTTTGTGGCCACAGCATCTCACTGGCAGCGGATACTTGGTGCCAAAGCCTGAACAAATTGCTGTTACTGCAGTGTCGTTTGCTTCAAACAAATGGTCGCATGTGCAAACCGCCGATAACTCCATGGTGTTGCGTGTCTCACTTGGCCGCGATGGCATGCCTATGCATCACCTTGACGATGACACGTTGTTGAAGTTGGCACTTGCCGACCTGTACTGGCATTTAGGTATCGAGTTCGCTACGACTGATGTGCGAATCACACGTTGGGTTGATTCATTTCCGCAATATCGACCAGGGCATTTCGATGAAGTCGATCGACTTGAACATGTTTTTGATGTGTCAGCACCGGGCGTGGTGTTTGCAGGTGCGAGTTACCGCGGCATTGGCATTCCTTCGTGCATTGCAGATGCAAATCGTGCAGCAGCACGCGTACTTGCCAAGATTGACGCATGACCCCGAGCAGTAATCGAGCCCGCTATTTCGCAGCACTCGGCTCGGGTGTCCTTGTTGCATTCAGCCTCCCGCCATGGGGTTGGTGGCCGCTTGCATTTATTGGAATCGCGATCTTTGCGCGAATCACCACAAGTGGAATCACACGCAAGCGCACTCAGTTTTTACTCGGCACCATTTTTGCATTCGGTTGGTTTGCGCCAGGCATGTGCTGGATGTGGTTCCTCACTCCGCCGGGTTACGTCATTGCGGTAATCCTGTTTGCCGCATTCCATGGCGTTGCCTCAGTCGTTGGGTCGCGCAGCATGTACCCACTCGTAGCTCTTCCGCTTGCGCACGCATTGGCTGAAACATTCCGTTTCTCCTTTCCGTTTGGTGGAGTTCCTCTTGCATCACTTGCAATCTCGCAATCTGCTTCGCCACTCGTTGGCATTGTCCGCATTGGTGGACCACTGCTACTCACCTTCTGCGTTCTGCAAATTGGTTTCGCTTTGTCACAACTTGTTGTTGCGCCAAAGATGAAGCACTTAGCAATGTTCGGCGCAATTGTCGCTCTTGTCGTCTGTGCAGGAATTGTCGCCCCGAACGGCAGCGACACCGGAGAAACTCGCACCATCGCTGCCGTGCAAGGAGGTGGGCCTCAAGGAACACTTGCCATCAATACGAACCCGCGAGATGTCGTTGAGCGCCACCTTGCAGCGACGCGCGCCATTACGAGCACAAACCTCGACATGGTGATTTGGCCAGAAAACGTGATTGACGTAGCCGACTTCTACGACAGTGTTGAACGCACTGAAATTGCAGAACAAGCAGCGCGACTAAATGCACCATTTGTAGTTGGCATTACTGAAGACATGAATGCTCGATACTTCACGAATGCGCAGATTGTGGTGAATGAAGACGGAACACTTGGTGATCGCTACGACAAAGTTCGTCGTGTTCCATTTGGAGAGTTTGTTCCGCTACGCGGACTGCTTGAAACACTTGGCGCTCCAGTGGACAGAATCCCTCGCGACGCTCTTGCTGGTTCCGACATTGCACAATTACAAGTTGATGACACCACAGTTGGCGTAGTTATTTCGTGGGAAGTGTTTTTTAGCGGTCGCGCAAACGAGGGTGTAGAGGCTGGTGGTTCGGTATTGGTAAACCCAACAAACGGGTCGAGTTACACCGGAACCATTTTGCAAACGCAGCAAATTGCGTCGTCGCGGCTTCGAGCAATTGAAAACGGACGTTGGCTTGTTCAAGTTTCGCCAACAGGGTTTTCGGCATTCATCTCGCCAACAGGAGAAGTGTTTGATCGCACCGGAGTAAGCGAACAACGAGTGCTTGAACGCACCATCAGTTTGCGCTCAGGTCGAACGTTGTATTCAAATCTCGGCGACCTGCCGTTCATTGTGCTGATGGTTGCGGCACTTGGTTCGCTTGCATGTATTGCCCGCAAACGCAGACTTTCCGCCCTGTCGTAGAAAGTTACTCACAGGTAGGCTGAAAGCCTTATGTCGCTGCCGTTTGATCCCAACGGCCCTCTGCGCATTGCCTACCTCACCTACCGAGGAAAGCCTCATGTTGGCGGACAGGGCGTCTACACACGACATCTCACCAAAGCATTGGCTGATCTTGGTCACCATGTTGAAGTGTTTGGTGGTCAGCCATACCCAATTCTTGATTCGCGCATTCCATTGCACAAGTTGCCAAGCCTTGACATTTTTAACGATCAATACCCCGGTCGATTCCCTGCGTATTGGGAGATCAAAGACTGGCCAAGTTTTGTTGAGACAGCACAGTTCCTGAAAGGAACATTTGGCGAGCCGCGTGCTTTCAGCATTCGCGCCTACAACGAACTCAGTAAGCGAGTAAACGATTTTGATCTCGTACACGACAACCAATGCTTGGGTTACGGAATTCTCAAAATTGAAAAGAAGATTCCCACCATCGTCACGTTGCACCACCCGATTACCAAAGATCGCAAGTTGGAAATGGAACACACCAAGACGTGGTTCAAGCGTCGAGCAATTAGCCGCTGGTACTCGTTCGTCAATATGCAAGGAAAAGTAGCGAGCAAAATGCCTCGCGTTGTTGTGGTGAGTGAAAACTCCATCGCCGACATTCACACCGACATGAAGGTGTCACTTGACCGCATGAAGCTTGTGCCGGTTGGAGTTGACCCCGATCTGTTCACACCGCTTCCGCACATTTCGCGCAAGCCTGGCCACCTCATCACCACTGCATCGGCAGACGTTGCGCTCAAGGGTTTGTCGTACCTGCTTGAAGCACTCGCAAAAATTCGCACGGAACGCGATGTGCACCTGACCATCATCGGTCGCCCGCGTGAAGGGGCAAATGCCGACCTCATTCGCAAACTTGGTCTGACCGATTGCATCACCCATGTTTCGGGCGTAAGTGACGAACGCATTGTGGAGTTGTACGCAGAGAGCGAGCTTGCTGTTGTGCCAAGCCTGTACGAAGGTTTCAGCCTTCCAGCAATTGAGGCCATGTCGACAGGAATCTGTTTGGTGGCAACAACTGGCGGTGCCTTGCCAGAGGTAACTGGTGTAGATAACGACACCGTCTTGTCGTGCCCAGCCGGAGATGCCGAAGCACTCGCAGCATCAATTCGTCGTGGTCTCAATGATGCAGAGTTGCGCAATCGCATCGGCGCAGCAGGACGAACACGAGTCGTGGAGCGTTGGAGTTGGAAGCATTGTGCGCAACTGACCGTGGATCAATATCGAGAAGTGCTGAGCATGCCCCACAACGTGGAAAAGCTTCGTAAACGGGATGCCAAATAGCCAATGTTGACCGTACGTTTTGACAAATTGCCAGTTGGCCCCGGTTCGATGTTTTTGGATGCCGGCGCTGGTTTTGGACGCCACGCATTTGAAGCAGCACGCCGCGGAGCACGCGTTGTGGCGCTTGACTACGCAGAAGAAGAGACCACGGTTACTCGCGCAACATTTGCTGCAATGTTTGAAGCCGGCGAAATCAAGTCAGAGAATCTGGTTGCCGTTCTACGTGGTGACGCCACTCGCCTTCCGTTTGCGGACAACACGTTTGACTGCATCGTGACATCAGAAGTTCTCGAGCATATTCAGAACGACGTTGCAGCGCTGCATGAGCTTTCTCGTGTGCTGAAGCCAGGTGGCGTTCTTGCTGCAACTGTGCCTTCATGGTTCCCCGAAAAAATCAACTGGATGTTGTCAGATGAATACCACGCACCGTTTGTGCAAGGTGGCCACGTGCGCATTTATTCGGGTACCGAACTAAAAGCCAAACTACGCGCTGCGGGACTTGTGGTTCAGGACGAGCACCGCGCTCACGGTTTGCATTCTCCGTACTGGTGGCTTCGTTGTGCGGTAGGTCCTGCGCGCGAAGACAACAAGTTTGTGAATGCGTATAAGAAGTTTTTGGAGTGGGACATCATTTCTGCACCAACGCTCACGCGAACGCTAGAAAAGGTATTGGCACCTGCACTTGGCAAGAGCTACATCGTGTATTCACAAAAGCCTGGGCGTGCATCGTGATTTTTCCAGGTCAATCCAACGATGAACTTGTAGACATCATCACCACCGACGAACTTGTAGCAACCGCGAACACCATCGCCGCGCTACAACTTCCAAATGGAATGATCCCGTGGTTTCCAAACGGCCACTGCGACCCTTGGAACCACGTTGAAACTGCGATGGCACTTGATGTCATGGGCATGCACGATGAAGCACGACGTGCTTATGCATGGCTCGCCGACATTCAACGTCCAGACGGCAGCTGGCACAACTACTACATGCCAGACGGTTCACTCGAAGACGCCAAGCTCGACACAAACGTGTGCGCCTACATTGCAACCGGCATTTGGCATCACTACCTCGTCACTTCAGACGAAGCATTCATTCGCGCCATGTGGCCAACCGTGAAACGTGCCCTCACATGGGTACTTGGCATGCGCAAAGACGACGGAACTATCTTGTGGGCATGCGAAGTGGACTCGCGTCCGTGGAATTACTCACTGCTCACCGGATCTTCCTCCATTCGCCATGCGCTTCATTCGGGAGCAAACATCGGTGCGATCATTGGCGAAAGCCAACCAGAATGGCGAGCAGCAGCCGACACTATTGACCACCTCATTGGCACTGATCAGACCGTGTTTGAGCCAAAACTGCGCTGGGCAATGGACTGGTACTACCCCGTGCTCACTGGTGCAACCATTGGCTCAGAAGCCAAAACCCGATTGCTCAATCAATGGGACGAATTCATCATTGACGGTCGTGGCGTGCGTTGTGTGAACGATGAAGATTGGGTGACCGCAGCAGAAACTGCGGAGTGTTCACTCGCCCATGCTGCAGCGGGAGAAATTGAAAAGGCAAAAGAGTTGCTGTCATGGACACGCGCGCATCGCAACGACGATGGCTCGTACTTCACGGGCATTAGTTACCCGGGCAGAATTGTGTTTCCAGCAGACGAACGAAGTGCCTACACCGCTGCTGCTGTGATTCTTGCTGCAGATGCAATTTCGCAAGCAACGCCTGCGAGCAAACTGTTTCTCAGCAGCACCGTGTTTGACTGATTCGTTACTTCACGCGGTTCAAAATGCGTAGCGAACCAGTGCACGAGGTTTCAACAAATTTTCCTGAGTTGATGGCAGCGAGGTAAATCTCTTCATACGGTGCTTGTCCACCAAGCGCTGGGTCGCTGAACACATCGTGAATTGCCAACGTGCCGCCAACTGCAACATGTGGTGTCCACGACACATAATCATTGCGGGCAACATCGCGTCCGTGTCCGCCATCAATGAACAACATGCCGATTGGTTCATTCCATGAACCCGCAATGACTGGCGAGTCTCCCACGACTGCTTTCACCACCGAAACCAAATTTGCACGCTGCATAGTGTGCTCGAAATGCGGAAGCGTGTTCAGTCGGCCAGTTGTGGGATCAACCAAGGTTTGGTCGTGCCATTCCCAACCCGGTTGATTTTCCTCAGATCCACCATGATGGTCAACTGCATGCAACACAGTGTTTGACAACCGCGCGGCCTCACCAAACCACACGGTGCTTCTGCCGCAATACGAGCCAATCTCAACAAATGGCAATGTTGGGCAATCTGCTCCTGCACGCAATGCAGCTGTAAACAGCGCATCGCCTTCGTTCTCGGGCATGAAACCCGTGGTGCTCAATGCAATTTCTCGCAGAACGCCACTCAACTGTGTCACAACATTTCACGCTACAGCAGTTCGATACGCGGTCTCTTTACTGGCAACATAGAGGCATGGCTTCTCCCCTTCAAGACCTTGTCACCCTGCTCGACCTCGAAGCAATTGAGGTCAATATTTTTCGCGGACAATCACCGGACGAAAATCGCCAACGAGCTTTCGGCGGACAAGTTGCCGGTCAAGCACTGGTTGCTGCATCGCGCACGATTGACGAACCTGGCCGACATGTGCACTCATTGCACGCGTACTTTCTTCGCGCGGGCGACCCTGGCGTGCCAATTCTGTATGAAGTAGATCGCATTCGCGATGGCAAGAGTTTTTCAACACGACGCGTTGTAGCCATTCAGCACGGCAAAGACATTTTCAATCTGCACGCCAGCTTTCAAAAACAGGAAGAAGGTTTGGAGCACCAAATTTCCATGATGGAAGGCACGCCAGAGCCTGAATCACTTCCCGATTTCAAAACTCGGATGGAGCCGTACAAGGAAAAACTCGGCGAATGGTACGACAGACCGCGCCCAATTGACCAGCGTTATGTTGACGGCGACCCATTCCGCCGCAAAGGAAACCCGCTGCCGGGCCAGCGCGTGTGGATTCGAGCCGATGGCACCTTGCCCGACGACAACGTGTTGCACGCGTGCATTGTTACCTACGCCAGCGACATGACCTTGCTCGATACCGCGCTACTTCCCCACGGGTTGGCATGGACCGATGGTTCAGTGCAAATGGCCAGCCTTGACCACGCCATGTGGTTCCATCGACCATTCCGCGCCGACGAATGGTTGCTGTACCAGCAGTCGTCAATTTCCACTTCTGGGTCGCGTGGACTTGCTCAAGGCAACATCTTCACCAAAGACGGCAAACTCGTGGTCACCGTGGTGCAAGAAGGACTCACACGACTCGCTAAATAGTTAGCGACGACGGTCAGTTAACGGGCTCGTCGCTGTTAGCGACGACCTTCCATAAACATGCCGCGGAGGGCCGAGAAGTTTTCGACGCAGTGACCTGCACCCAAGACCACAGCCTCGAGCGGCTGATCGCTCATGTTCACCGGCACCCGAGTGTCGCGCTCAATTCGCTGGGCCAACCCGCGCAGCAACGCGCCACCGCCAACCAAATACATACCCCGAGTGAGGAAGTCTTGCGACAACTCTGGCGGCGCCACGGCCAAACAACGAATCACTGAAGCCACCATTTGTGCAACTACATCTTCAATGGCGTCACGAATTTCCTGTGCAGTCAAAATGACCGTCTTTGGTAATCCACTCACCAAGTCGCGGCCGCGTACTTCAGCGTCGCGGTCTTCGGCAGTTGCCATTGCGCTACCAATGCTGATTTTGATTTCTTCTGCAGTTCGCTCGCCAATTGCTAATCCGTGTTCGCGACGCACATGACTTTGAATGGCAGCGTCAATATCAAAACTTCCAACTCGGACTGCTTCAAGGGCAACAATTCCGCCAAGCGAAATAACTGCAGTTTCAGTTGTTCCACCACCAATGTCGATCACCATGTTGCCAACAGGTTCATTAATTGGAAGGTCTGCACCAATTGCTGCAGCCATCGGTTGTTCTAACAACTGTGCATCGGCTGCACCAGCGCGACGTGTTGCATCGGTTACTGCGCGACGTTCAACTTCAGTAATTGCCGACGGTACGCAGATCAAAACTTTTGGTCGCGAAAAACGCGAAACGCCTGCACGTTGCAACAGCAGTCGAATCATCTTTTCTGTAATTTCAAAGTCAGTAATTGCACCGCCACGTAGCGGTCGTACCGCAACGATGTAACCGGGTGTTCTGCCGATCATTCCCCAAGCTTCTTGACCTGTTGCCAGCACTTCTCCCGTTTTGCGATTAACCGCAATAACTGAAGGTTCGTTGATCACAATTCCCCTGCCCTGCATGTACACCAAGGTGTTTGCGGTGCCAAGGTCGATGGCTAAGTCACGTGCCATATTGAATTACCGCCTCTGTTGCCGATCGCGCGATTCCTGCAATTGCTGGCGCAAATGCGCCCGCGAATCGTCAGAAAGTGCGTCTAAGTGCCTGTGAAAAGCTGCCATTCCATTGTTCTTATTCACTCGCTGACCTTCTTGCCACACCAAGTACGCAAGTGTTAGCGCTGACACAACAGAAATTGCTACGAACAAAATGGTGAGTGGTGCCATTGCGATCATGAGAGTGACTTCGACTTCGTTATGTCATCAATTGTCGTGATGTGTTGTGCGCTTTGCGCCCAATCATTACCATCACCCCACGACTCATGTTTCCAAATTGGAACAGTTGACTTCAATGCATCAATTCCAAATCGTGCTGCTTCAAATGCTGCAGGTCGATGTGGTGATGACACCACTACCAACACCGATGATTCGGTGAGTTGCAACTCACCAATTCGATGCAACAGAGCCACTCGCCCAATGTCTGACCATTGCCGGCGCATCTCTTCAACAATTGAAACGCACTTCGGCACGACTTCTTCTTCATATGCCTCATAAGTCAGCGTGCGAACATCAGTGCGACCATCTGAATGGTCGCGCACCGTTCCAGAAAACACCACAACCGCCCCACAACTTGGCAATAGTGCCCAGTCGTATGTTGCCCCTACCTGCAATGGCTGCTCCGTGAGCTCAATCCATGTGTCGCCGTTATGGAGATTTCGGCGCTCGGTCACAGGTTCAGCGTACCCGAGGTGGGCGACGTGCCTTGTGAAGTTGACATGACTAACCTTCGCCTCGTGCCGAACAACCACCACGATGATGAACACTCGGAGAATTCCGATCCATCGGGTGAAGTTATTTTCAACGCGCCACTTCCACCGTACGAAAGGCAGTGGCGACACCCCAGCGAAGTTGCACAACAGGTGCAACTTTCAACACCAGAGCCACATCTTCCTTCGCGCACCTTGCGGTCAGTCGTGTCGTGCGCGGCAGTTACCAGTTTCGCTGTCTCCCTCGTGCTGCTCTGGGTGGTTACCCCCCGCTCAAACACATGGGCTCCCATCACAGCCAAACGAACTGCCCTCGCGACAACCCAACGGCAAGCCACACGAGCACCCCTTGCTCTTGGAACCATGTCTTCAGATGACGACTTTGTTATTCCACTCACCTCTACTGGATACTTCGTTGGCAGTGGAATAGGACTTTTGCCTAACGAGGAAATTGAAGCTTGGTTCGTCGATGGAACCACGGTGTTACTGCGCGTTCTTGAAGTGGACTCCAGCACCGGAATCGCATGGTTGCACTCCGTTGATTCGTCTACCCATCGATTTATCAACCTTGCGCAAAACCTCACGCCTCCATCAACTGTGCTGAGCGAAATGAGGCAAGGCCAGCGTTTGTTTATCGCTTCCCCTTCCGAAGGAATGAGTGATGCACGAATTGCAATTTCATCTGCACATTCAACGCAACACAATCTGTGGCCAATTGATTTCTTTATGCACGACCATTGCCGAGGAGCTGCTCTCAATTCCTTGCAACAACTCATTGGTTGGTGCGTTGAGCTCAATGGTGCATTTTGGGTAGTCCCCACTCGTCAATTGGTTGACGTGCTCCATAGGCTGGAAAGCAATGTCGGACAGCCCTAACGAAAACCCATTCTCTGGGTTGCCATTCTTTGGCGATATGGCAAAAGCCATGAGTTCTCAGGGCCCATTGCAGTGGGATGTGGCACGCCAAACGGCAATGATGACCGCACTTTCTGGCAACTCCACCGAGCCAAACGTAGACCCAGCCGCCCGAGTGGGCATTGAGCAATTGGTTCCGATTGCCGACCTTCATGTGCGTAACCACACAGGTCTCGATACCGCTTCAGCGGGCAAGTTGCCTCAGGTTGTTGTGGTGAACCGTTCGATGTGGGTGCATCACACACTTGAGTCATACAAACCGTTGTTCAACGAACTTGCAACATCGCTCAGTGGATCACCGATCATTCCAACCGAAGCACTGGACGTACATCAAGACGACCCAATGATGAACATGATGGCGTCGTTAAACAAAATGATGGCGCCAGCAATGATGGGAATGTCAGTAGGAACCATGGTTGGTCAACTGGCGCTGAAATCATTCGGGCAATATGACTTACCTCTTCCGCGCGAACCACGTGATCAAATGCTCATCGTTGCATCGAACGTTGACGAGTTTGCAAACGACTGGAGCATTCCCGTCGATGACATGCGCATGTGGGTGCTCATTCACGAACTCACCTCACACGCAGTACTCACAGCGCCGCATATTCGCACTGCAGTGAGTGCGGCAATCAGTTCATACATCGGCGGCTTTTCTCCGAATCCAAACGCGCTCATGGAACGCCTAACCAGTTTGGACTTGGGTACCAGTGACCCAATGGCCATGATGCAGAAATTTCTCACCGACCCCACCATCATTCTTGGAGCTGTACGTTCGGCCTCACAAGAAGCCCAAGCGCCATCGCTGGATGCCATGATCGCTGCCATCATTGGCTACATCGACCACGCAGTCGATACCGTTTCGGCTTCACTGCTTGGTGGCAGTTCTCAAATTAGTGAGGCAGTTCGCCGCCGCAGAGTTGAGGCTTCTCCAAGCGACACCTTTGTTGAACAACTGCTCGGCCTACGACTCACTCGTCAGCAGGTGGACCGCGGCCATTCGTTCGCAGCAGGAGTTGTGGAGCGTGCCGGCCATGAGGGACTCGCATCGATGTTTAGCGCTGCCGGAAACTTGCCGACACCCAATGAATTAGACGCCCCAGGCTTATGGCTTGCTCGACTCAATATCGAACAACGCGATATCAGCGAATAGCTAATACTTAAACGCGTAGTACGCAGTGGCAATGGCAGCGTAAGCGCCAACGAATGCAAACCCCACCGCCCCACTAGGAACAAACAGCACAGCAAGCAAACCACCGGCAACCTGGAACAACTGATTTCGTGTTTCGTATTGGGCAAACACACGTGATCGGTTGGCATCGGGTGCATGTCGCTGAACAATGGAATCGAATGCCAGTTTGCCAATTGCACCAAAACCATTCACTACTCCAGCAAGCACGATTCCGGCAGTGATACTCCCGTTCAGAGCCGAAATGATTCCCGTTATGGCAATAACGCATAATGAACTCACCAAAATGCTGTGGTGGTTCAGTTTTCTCGTCAGCGATGCGCCAATTGAATTAGCCAACAGAGTGCTGGCAGAACCAATTGCAAGAGCAAAAGCAAACCACGCAAGTCCCGCTTTTTCATTGCGCAACCAAAACGCCAAGTGCAGCATCATGAATCCACTCGTTGCTCGCAATGACGACATCGCAACAGCAGCACGAACGATTTCTGGAGTACTCATTTCCTCGCGTTCAGCACGAGTTGCCTTGTTCCTCACAGCAGCAACATGGCGTGGCAACTTCAGCGTCATTGTTGCGGCAAGTGCAAACGCAATTGCCGACATAACAAGTGACAAATGAGTATCAATTCGCTGGAGCAGTACTGCAGGTCCACCCGCTGCGAAACCAACAATTCCGGTGAGTCTGCCAAACTTCCCATTTGCCGACATCAGTTCGGCGTCATTGTGCACAACCGTTGGCATCATTGCCGAACGCGACACTTGATACACCTTGGCCAAAATCAATGAAGCAAATGCCAGCGGAAACAGCAATACGGATTGCAAATAGCGAGCCATGACCAGCACAACGATTGCTCGCAAGATGCCCACAATGAACACCGTCATTCTTCGGCCACCTGGCATTCGGTCAAGGAATGGGCTTATGCCCTTCGACAACACCACAAATGGAGCAAAGCTGAATGCAAGAAAGAACAGCACCTTGCTTCGGGCGGCATCTGGACTAATCGATAGAAATAGCGAATCGGCTAACGAAACCGCAAGAGCTGCTTCACCAGCAACCATCATGATGTGAACGCGCGACAGGCGTTGTAATGGAGTGGTCGGTGTTGCTATGCAACAACTTTCTCATATTTGTAGCCCAATCCACGGATTGTCGCCACACGAGTAGGCACTGCTGGGTCTAATTCGACCTTTGAGCGAAGCCGTTTGATATGTACGTCGAGCGTCTTGGTGTCGCCGTAGTAATCGGTTCCCCACACACGGTCAATCAGGGTTTCGCGCGTGAGCACTCGCCCAGCGTTAGCCATGAGTACATATAACAACTCAAATTCTTTCAATGGAAGCTTCGTCACTTCGCCACGCACGGTGACAATGTGTTGCTCTGGGTCAATGGATACGTCGCCAATGCTGACGGTTCCAATACCCACTTCTTCAATTTCGGTTGGCGTGAGCGAACTGCGACGCAACGCTGCACGAATGCGTGCCACCAGCTCGCGCAACCTGTACGGCTTCACGATGTAATCGTCTGCACCAACTTCAAGTCCAACAACGGTGTCAATTTCGGAACCTTTAGCCGACACCATGATGATAGGAACTTGACTCTTTTTGCGAATCTCTCGACACACATCGGTTCCCGAAATTTTCGGCAACATTACGTCGAGTAACACGATGTCTGCTTTCACGCCTTCAAACATGGCGAGTGCTTCCGCGCCATCGCGAGCAACATGCACGCGAAAACCTTCGCGCTTTAAGCCAATTTCAAGTGCCTCAATAAACGTCTCTTCATCCTCAACAAGGAAGACAACGGGAAGATCGGCCGACATTGAAACCTATGGCCTAGGAATTTCGCCGGTGGCGTCAAGTCGAGCCTGGAAACGAGCTGCACCCTTAAGTTCTGGCTTCCAACCCGTCACGATGAATCGAGTGCGCTCGCCAACGTTTACCGCATGATCACCAATGCGCTCATAAAAGCGAGCGACCATAGCTAACTGCACAGCAACTTGCAGATCAATTGATTCACGTGCGTGAATTTCGAAAATTTCTGCAATGAAGCGGCGATGCAAACCGTCAAGGAATGAGTCCATGTCATCAATTGCTGCAGCCTTTGCTGCGTCATGATCTCTAAACGCTTCCATAGTTGAAATGAACAATTGCTGAGCCTGCTCGCTCATTTTTGCAATCAAATCACTCAACTCAGGATCAATTTTGTGACCATAAATACGACGTGCTGCTTTGCAAATGTTTACTGCAAGGTCTGCAGAACGTTCTATTTCGCCTGCAATTTTGATCATGGAAACCAGTTCGCGAAGGTCGCCAGCAACCGGCGACTGCAATGCCAATTCTTGAAAGCATTTCTCTTCAACCTGAATTGCACGAGCATCAATTTCGTCATCTGCCTGGACCAAATAGTCGGCAGCCTCTAAGTCACCAGTGAGCAAAACAGCAGTAGCGCGTGGAATGGCCGAAATGACCGACTGGCCAAGCTCCATTACCTCATTGCGAATTTCTTCAATCTCTTTATGAAACGTACTGCGAAGTTCTTCCACGTGGCCAACCTATTCTCTCAGGGTTACGTTCAACCGAACTACAGATTACTACCAGGTGAACGAACTTGATTTATCGCACTTGAGTGGCAACTACCCACTCGTGCAACTTCTTTTGAGCATCGCCCGACTCCGCAACAGATCCCATGCGCTCCCAGCGATTGTCGCTGCGGAGTAAGAAATGGGTCGAAGCATCATCAAGCAAGAATCCAAGCACGGTGTCAAGCCACATGCGGTGCTTCGGATGAGTGAGTGGCGCAAGCGTTTCAACACGGCCATCCAAATTACGACCCATCATGTCGGCAGAGCCAATGAGGTGCAACGGTTCGTTGTCATCAAGGCCATGCTCAAATCGGTAAACGCGCGAGTGTTCCAAATAACGACCAAGGATTGATCGCACCACAATGTTTTCAGACATGCCTTCAACGCCTGCACGAATGCAACAAATACCCCGCACAATTAGGTTGATTTGTACGCCTGCGCCGCTGGCACGGTACAAAGCCTCAATAACTGCTGGATCTGAAATTGAGTTGATCTTGATGGTGATCTTTCCTGCATCGCCAAACGTTGCTTCCTTGTCAATGAGCGCAACAATGCGATCTCGCAATTGACGAGGCGCTACCAACAACACTTCATAGTCAGGTTCTTGTGCGTATCCAGTGAGGAAGTTGAAGAGTTCTGCAACATCGGAACCAATGGCATCTTCGCATGTGAAGAACCCGATGTCTTCATAAAGACGTGCAGTTGTGGAGTTGTAGTTTCCGGTTCCAATGTGCACGTAGCGACGCATCTTGTCTGGGTCGTTACGCACTACAAGAACGCATTTCGCGTGCGTTTTTAAGCCAACTATTCCATAGGTCACGTGCACGCCGGCGTATTCAAGTTCTTTTGCCCACGACACATTTCGTGCTTCATCGAATCGGGCTTTCAACTCGAGCACTACAGCAACTTGCTTGCCCATTTCGGCAGCCTTAATCAGGTGCATCGCAATAGATGAGTCACCGGACGTGCGGTACAGAGTCATTTTGATTGACTGCACGTTTGGGTCGAGCGCTGCTTGCTTGACAAAGGTTTCAACCGAGGTACTGAAAGATTCGTGCGGATGATGCACCAGCAATTGGCGCTCACGAATGACCGCAAATATTGACTTTTCACCCTCTTCCACCGCCTGCAAACGACCGGCGGTAAGCGGCGGCCATGACGCGTGACGAAGTTGTGCAATGTTTAAGTTTGCAAACTGATTGAGCGAAGTGAGATCGATACATGTTGCGTGTCGCGACACATCTTCAGCGTCAATTTCTAGTTCGTCAATGAGTAGAGCAACCAGGTCGCTTGACATTGCTTCAGGAACTTCAAGGCGAACTGCTTTGCCAAACCGACGACGGCGCAATTCCATCTCTACCGCAGCCAAGAGGTCCTCTGCGTCTTCGTCGTCAACCGAAAGGTCGGCATTGCGCGTAACGCGGAATGCATGGCACTGCACAATTTCCATTCCTGGGAACAGTCGGGGAAGGTTTGCGCTCACGATTTCTTCGATGCTCACGAATGTGAATGAATCTGGCAATTGGAAAAAGCGAGGAAATGTTTGCGGCAGCTTTACTCGCGCAAAACGTTCTTCACCGGACTTTGGATCGCGCACCACAATGGCCAAACTGAGTGCCAAGTTCGAAATGTATGGAAACGGATGAGCAGGATCTACAGCAAGTGGTGTGAGAACGGGAAAAATTCGGGATTCGAAAACCCCGGTCAGATGTTCGCGATCAACTGCCGACAGCGTCTTCCAGGGGGAAATGTGAATGTTGTTTTCTGCAAGTTGAGGAACGAGTTCATCGAGCCATACTCGTTCTTGCTGCGCAACGAGGTTCTTTGCAATTCTGCGAATGTCATTCAGTTGGTGTTCCGGAGTTCGACCATCTGGTGTTTGCGTATGTACATCGCCTGCAATTTGTCCTTTTAGCGCTGCAACTCGAATCTGAAAAAACTCATCAAGGTTGCTACTAAAGATTGAAACAAATCGGCAACGCTCCAACAGCGGCACGCCCGTGTCGCTCGCCATTGCCAAAACACGAGCATTGAAGTCGAGCCAACTCAGCTCACGGTTGATGATTCGCGCGTCGATGCCTGAATCGTAAGAACCGCTTTGTTGGGCGATTCGGGTTTTAAAGAAATTTCGCCAAGATGTCATTGGCTGTTTACCGAAAGTTACTCAGCGTCGTTGTAGCCGAGTTCCCACTCAACGCTGATGCGCTCGCGCTCAGCATCCCGGTTCACGCGCTCTTGATTACGGCGGAACTGTGGGTCGTTACGAGGCAACAGCACCAAACGGGCTAGTACGCGGGCGCGGAACTCCTCGAGGAGGTTGGCGTCGCCATGGTCGCTGTAGACCTCCCAATGTGGCGATGCTGGGCCCAAATACACGATTCGGGCATGTCCACGGGAAGGTTCGATGACTGCTGTTGCTTCTGACACAGCCTTCACGATATCGCCAAAAATGGGCTATGTTGAGGCCAACCCCATGAACAATTCAATTCGGTCTACCGAGTGGATGAACGAAGGTAACTGCAGGAATTTCCCTCCAGCAGTGTTCTTCCCAGCGGATGGTGCAGGCGTTGACCGCGCCCGTTTGATTTGCGCCACGTGTCCTGTTGTTTCACAGTGCCTGGAGTACGCCCTTGTAGAACACATCGACCACGGTGTTTGGGGCGGATGCTCCGAGCGCGAACGTCGCCGCATTGCAAAGCGCCGACGCATTGAAGTGAGATCAGCCTCTCTCTAAAGATTGCCTCAAAGTAGGCTCGCCACGTGGCATCAGGGACAAACAGCAACAACATTGCTGCCCTCGACATTGGTACCAACAGTTTCCACATGGTGGTCGCAAAAGTTGTTGACCAAGGGTTTGAAGTCATCGCTCGCGAAAAAGAAAGCGTGCGAATTGGTCACGGCGCGGGCGAAATGAAAGAGCTGTCCCCCGAAGCCATGGACCGTGGCATTATCTGTTTAACCCGCATGCAACAAGTGGCAGCGTCATTGAATGCCGACATCGTTGCGGTAGCCACAAGTGCAGTACGTGAAGCAAAAAACAAGGGTGAGTTCATTCGCAGAGCGCGTCGTGAAGCGTTAATCGATATTCAAGTTATTTCTGGTGTTGAAGAGGCTCGCCTCATTCACCTCGGCGCACTGCATGGCATTGGCCGACCAGAGTCAACCATGTTTTTGTGCGACATCGGTGGCGGCTCCACCGAAGTGGTCATTGGAAACGATGACGAAGAAATGCTTGCACGCAGTTTCAAACTTGGGGCCGTGCGCTTAACCGACAGGTTTTTTGCAACAGAAACATTGCACCCAAGTGCTGTTGGCAGTTGCAGGGCTTTCGCTCGCTCCACGCTGATGGTTATTCAGCCTGACATCGCCGAGCTCGGCTACGAAATCGCCGTCGCGTCATCGGGAACCGCTGAAACTGTGGCCCGAATCATTCATGCGCAGTCTGGTGAACCAGCACCAAAGACCATGAACCGGTACGAATTCACTCGCATTCAGGTGTCCGAGACGGTGAAGGCCCTTGCTGCATGCAGCACAGTTGAAGAACGACAGAAAAAGTTTGGAATTGACAAAAGTCGTGCTCAAATCATCCTGGCCGGGGCAATCATTCTGGAAGCCATCTGCGATGTGTACGGAGTTGGCACCTTGATGTTTAGCGATTACGCACTACGTGAGGGCGTGCTTATTGACACGCTTCGACGTCGCGGACTTGGCCCTCAATCAAATGACCACGACCCAGCACTGCATAGCGTTCGCCAGCTCGCCGAGCGATGCGACGATCGAATTGAACATTCTGAAAATGTTGCGCGTATTGCAGTTCAGATTTTTGACCACATGCAAACCACCCTTGATCTTGATAATGATTCGCGCAGATTGTTAGAGGCTGCTTCATTGTTGGCCAACGTTGGAGTAGTTATCTCGCACTCCAAACACCACTTGCACTCGTACTACGTCATTCGCAATTCCGAACTTGTGGGCCTATCCGATCGAGAAATTGAGCTCATCGCTCAGATCGCCAGATACCACCGCAAAGGCGAACCGAAACTGGATCATGCACCTTTTGCTGCACTGAACGAAAATGACCGCCACATCGTGCGATCTCTTGCTGGAATACTGCGAATTTCAGTTGGCCTAGACCGCACTCACGACGGTCGCGTGAAAAAAGTGTCGGTAGATATTTCAGAAGACGATGTCGTCATCGAATTTTCGTGCAACAAGAAACTCGAAACCGACCTTATTGAATACGCAGCAAACGACCGAAAGGCGTTGCTGAGCGACGTAGTGAATAAGCGTCTGAAGATCGTTAGCTCAAAGAGCTAGAGCGCAACTACGCCTGTGGCGTGTCGTTGCTTGGGGTCTCGTCTTTGGTGCCTTTGGAGCCTGCAGACTGACCCTTTTTGAACTCTTGCTGTGCTTGTCCAAGATTGCGAGCAATCTTTGGGAGGCGCGAGCCAAACAAGGCAACAGCGATAACGATGACGACGATACCTTCCCAACCGGAGAACATGTTTACAGGGTAGCACGGGGTGCTCTGAATGCGATAAGCAAGAAAGATGCTCGAATGCGTTATCAACATCAGCGAGGGCGGCAACCCCTCCCTGCTCCAGTCCTTGTCCACCGCTCTCGGATCCGACCTGCTCGATCTGCATAGCGATGCCGATCACAACCGCAGTGTGTTCACACTGGCTGGCACCGATGCCGCGCGAGTGCTCGCACGCGAAGCGCTCAAAATGTTCGACATTTCACAACACGATGGCGTTCATCCGCGTGTTGGCATTGTCGACGTAGTTCCGTTCGTTGCACTGGAACCAAGCACGTTTGACGATGCGATTGCAGCACGAAACGAGTTCGCAAAATTTGCTTCAGAAGAGCTTGGAGTGCCGTGCTTTTTGTACGGACCCGAGCGCACACTTCCCTACATTCGCAAGCATGCGTTTGTTGATTTGCTCCCCGATTACGGCCCTGCAAATCCGCACCCAACTGCCGGCGCAATGTGTGTTGGCGCACGACCGATTTTGGTGGCATACAACATTTGGTTGAAGGATTCGACGCTGCAAACAGCAAAAGATGTTTGCAAACAACTACGCAGCGACTCGGTTCGCACACTCGGACTACAAGTTGGTCCAAGTGCACAGGTGAGTATGAACCTCATTGCCCCTGAAATCACTGGCCCAATGGCTGTTTATGACGCTGTGGCTGCACTTGCACCAATTGATCGCGCAGAACTTGTTGGTTTAGTTCCTGCACGAGTGCTTGCAGAAATTCCACGTGCTCGTTGGGCGGAGCTCGACTTATCGAATGAGAAAACGATTGAGTGGAAACTTGCGCAACGCAACAGAACGTTGCAGAGTTAAAACGAACTGGCGCGAAAAACTACGCAGTTGCAGTGTTGCGCGTTGCTTGAGCGCGCTGGCGACGCAAACGACGACGTTCGCGCTCAGACAATCCGCCCCAGATACCAAACTTTTCGCCGTTCGCTAATGCGTACTCGAGGCATTCGCCACGAACCACACAACCGCGGCACACTTCTTTTGCTTCACGAGTAGAAGCACCACGCTCTGGGAAGAAGAGGTCTGGATCTACACCGAGGCAGTTTGCTTGGTCTTGCCACGCACGGTCTGCGCTCAAAATGATGTGATCTTCTTCCACGAATTTTTCCTCCCTAGTTCCTCGAACAGTCGCGATGACGCGCCTACACCGAGGTAATTACAACGGTGTCATTGTGGCAAAGATATGGGGAAAATGCAAATACACACGGTTTCGCGACGGGTGGACTCCCTAGCGACGACCTGCCATGGTTCGTTTGTGATCCAAGAAATCAACGAGCACATAGTCACCCAAATTGTCTGGGGTAGTGAAAAAAGCCTTGCCTTTATTGATCTTTGTGAGCTGTTCAACAAACCTACGAAGCCCATTATCTGCATCAAGCATGAAGGTATTGATGCGTATTTGTTCTTTCGTGCAGCGCATTACCTCACGCAATGTTGCCTCCACTGTTTCGTGAACAGGAGGGTAATTGAAGAAGATTTCGCCGCTTGGCGTGATGTGAGCAGTTGGCTCCCCATCAGTAATCATGATGATTTGTTTGGTGCCTGTCTGCCTCGACAACATTTTTCGAGCGAGCGTGAATGCATGATGCATGTTGGTGCCATATGCGAAGTCCCAGGACACTTCAGGAATGCTCTCTGGTTTCAGTTCGCGAGCGATTTCACCGAACCCAACAACCCCCAAATAATCCCTTGGAAATTGGGACGAAATGAGGTGGTGCAGGGCCATTGCCACCTTCTTGGCAGGCAAGAAATTGTCGCGCATTGGCATGCTGAGCGACAGATCTAACAACAACACTGTTGACGAACGTGTGGAATGTTCGGTGCGTTCAATTTCAAAATCTTCTGGTGATAAACCGATTGGAAGTCCAGATCCATTTCGTCGCAATGCGTTGCGTAGGGTTCCATGCAAGTCGAGTCGAAATGGATCTCCGAATTCGTACGGCTTCGTATCGTTGGCACGTTCGTGGCCAATTCCCGTTGCATCAATTTTGTGTTGACCAACCATGTCTTTGCGCAACTTGCCAAACAGTTCGCGCAGTGCGTTGGCACCAAGTTTGCGAATGGCCCTAGGGGTGAGTTGCATACGCCCCTCGCGCTGGTCGATGAGCCCGGCATCCTGCATCATCTTCGACAGTTTCGACAGCTGGTCGAGCGACTTGGCTGCATCGTCGCCCAACAGGTCGCGCACCTTGTCCATGTCGGCCTCTGCCAAAGAGGCCGGATTAGTGGCGTTTTTCATGAGGTTTTCGAGCTGGTCTAAGTCGGACAAATCCTGCATGGACTGCATGGCCTGTTGGAAACCCATTGGCTCTTGCCCAGAAAAGTCGTACTGCTTGTTCCACCCGGCTTGCGGAAACATGCCCTGCAAGTTTTGTGACAGTTGATCCATTTGCCAACGCAAGTCCATGTCTTCGAGCAATTGCTCGGAGAGTTGTTGCAGTTGTGCGCGTTGCTCAGGCGTCATGCTGTTCAACATGGCCTGAGCCATGGCCATGCGTTGCGCCATGTGCTCGAGTAATTCATCAAGTGTTTGCGGATTCTCTGGAAAGAAATCACCGAACTTTTCCATGAACTGTTCAAACTGGGGATCTTCGCCGTTCTTCCGGCGCTCCAGCATCTCGTTTAATGCGGCCATCATGTCTTTGGTGCGCGCCATTTGTTCTGGCGACATGTTTTGCACTGCACTCGACATTTGGTCCAATTGTTGCTGCATTAATTGCTCTCGCAACTTGTCCATTAATGAATCAAAACGCTCTTTCGCAGAAGGAGATTCAAAGTCATAGTGCTGCAACTCGCGAATCTTGCCTGCCAAATCGTCGGGCAACATGTCAAGGGTGAAGTTATTTCCTGCAACTTGTCGTTCTTCATCAACAATGTCGTTCAGTTCATCGGCGATTTCGGAATACACGCCACCCAAGTCGCCACGTTCTTGAATTTGTTCACGCTGTTCGCGCAGACGCTTCATCAATTCTCGTAAACCTGGCATCTGGTTGCCGTTTGTATCGCGCATCCCGTTTTGCATCATCTTGCGCATTGCCGTATTGATGTCCCCGTGATAGGTCAATTCATCGGCGAGTT
>Ga0207937_1000074_pt1 | contig 30369 bp, 29 predicted proteins | sample LakMenEpi04Sep11_FD_150668 | JGI IMG/M metagenome (GOLD analysis project Ga0207937, IMG submission 150668) | Freshwater microbial communities from Lake Mendota, WI - 04SEP2011 deep hole epilimnion (SPAdes) | ecosystem: Environmental > Aquatic > Freshwater > Lentic | place: Lake Mendota, Madison...
CCCTGACCCCATCCCCGACCCTAGATCGCACCTACTTTGTGAAGGACCTGGTTGAAGGTGGAGTCAATCGTGCCTATCGAGTTGGCGAAGAGCTAGCGGGTAAGGGCATCAATGTCTCAAGAGGTTTGCAGCTGGTTCAAATGGCAGCGCCAGGAGTTGTTCCCATTGGGAATGCAGACCCCGGGGTACTCAAGCGCACCGGATCAAGTTTTCTTATTCCGCTCTGGGTCGAGGGCACTCTGCGCGTTTCCACAACGGTCGTTGAGTACGAAGGCCCAACGACGAAAATTAACGAGCACCCGCGGCCACTCTTGGAAAAAGACTGGCAGTCGGTGATTGATCTCACTGAGAGAACCGTCCGGGACTTTCAGGCGAGCTGGCTAGTAATCGCCGGTGCTCACCCGGAGATTGTTGAAACCGGACAGGTAATTGATCTTCAGCCGCTATTTGATCGCATGGAAAAGATGGGTGTTCGAGTAATCCTGGACACCTCAGGTCCCGCTCTTCGCTACTGGGCTCAAAAAGGTTCAGCGACAATCATGAAGCCAAACTCTTACGAGTTATCCGAGTGTGTAGGGAAAGACTTGAACACGATTGGCGATGTCATTGATGCCGCTAGGCAGCTCAATGACTGGGGCATTAACTGCGTGATGGCATCGCTGGGCGTTGATGGCATCGTTGCCGTTACCAAGACCCACGCTATCCACGCATTCACCAAGCCGGTCAAGGTAATCAACACAGTTGGTGCTGGAGATTCAACCATTGCGGGATTCCTTTCAGCTGTGACCAAAGAGAAAACCGAAGAAGGCGCCTACGGTGTTGGCTTCGATGTCGCCAAAGGAATCGCTGCAGCTGTGCAGTGGGGAGCGGCGAAGGTGCAGCAGCCAACCAGTGGTCTGCAATCAATTGACAACTTGGTCGAGGCTACAGTTGAACTAATTCCAGATCGTGATCGAGTGCTGGGAGAACCGGCGAAGGCTAAGGGGTAGAAATGGCAGTTGTCTCACACAGTGAATACCAGGAGATGCTCAATCGAGCAAAGAAGAATGGGTTCGCCTATCCCGCGATAAACGTCTCTTCATCACAAACTCTCAACGCTGCCCTAGCCGGACTGCAAGCTGCTGGTAGCGACGGGATTCTGCAGGTTTCGACCGGTGGAGCCGACTACCTAAGCGGGCCAACAATTAAGAATCGAGTTAGTGGCGCTTTGGCTTTTGCCGCATTTGCTCGAGAGGTTGCCAAGAACTACTCAATCAAGGTCGCCCTGCACACCGATCACTGCGCAGAAGATCAACTGGATGGATTTGTAAGGCCCCTGATTGCACTATCTGAGCAGAGCGTTAGAGGTGGCGCAGAGCCAATCTTCAACTCCCACATGTGGGATGGGTCGGCGGTGCCTCTGGGACGAAACCTAGAAATCGCCAAGGACCTACTGGCCAGCTGCAGCAAGGCAAACATCATTTTGGAAATTGAAGTTGGCGTGGTTGGCGGCGAAGAAGACGGCGTTGAGGGTGGCATGGGAGATCACCTCTACACAACCGTTGATGATGGGATGAAAACTGCCGAGGCTCTCGGTCTTGGGGAGAACGGTCGCTACTTGACCGCACTGACTTTTGGAAATGTTCACGGTGTGTATAAGCCAGGAAACGTAAAGCTAAGGCCTGAGCTATTGGCTGAGATTCAGTCATCGGTGGGCGCAAAGTACGGCAAAGAGATGCCTTTTGACCTGGTCTTCCACGGCGGGTCAGGGTCGACCCCCGAGGAGATTGCAACTGCAGTTCGAAATGGTGTCGTAAAAATGAATATCGACACTGACACGCAGTACGCCTTCACCAGGCCCGTTGTTGATCACATGCTCAAGAACTATGACGGTGTGCTTCGCATTGATGGCGAAGTCGGAGACAAGAAGACCTACGACCCAAGAGCCTGGGGCAAAGCGGCGGAGGCCGGCATGGCTAAGCGTGTTGCTCTAGCGGCTCAGGAACTGGGTTCGGCTGGCAAATCTAACTGGTAGTTAGTTACTGGCTGCTTTTAAATCTTTGCGAAGCTCTTTAGGCAGCGAGAACTGAATATCTTCTTCTGCGGTGGTAACGGTCTCTAAAGTTCCGTAGCCTCGCTCGGCCAAGTAATCCAATACTTCAGTTACAAGTTCCTCTGGAACAGATGCCCCGGAAGTCACTCCGACTGTTTCAACATCTTCAAACCATTCAGGCTGAATTTCAGTTGCATAGTCGACTCGGAATGCTTTCTTGGCACCTGCGTCGAGTGCCACCTCAACCAGTCGCACAGTGTTAGAAGAATTCTCGGATCCAACCACGATGACTAGATCGGACATCGCTCCGACCTTCTTGATTGCAACCTGTCTGTTTTGTGTCGCATAACAAATATCATCACTTGGAGGATTTTGCATTAGCGGGAAGCGAGTTCTGAGCTTATTCACTGTCTCCATGGTTTCGTCCACAGAGAGTGTGGTCTGGGATAGCCAGATAACCTTCTCTGGGTCTTTCACTTTGGCGGCTGCGATGTCGGCATCGCCGTCGATGAGCTGAACGGCATGGGGTGCTTCGCCGGCAGTTCCTTCAACTTCCTCGTGACCTTCGTGACCGACCAGGAGAATGTCGTAGCCCTCGTTAGCAAAGCGAATAACTTCCTTATGAACCTTGGTGACTAGCGGGCAGGTGGCATCGATAGTTCTTTGGTTTCGCGCCTTGGCTCTTTCAATAACTTCCGGGGAGACCCCGTGGGCGGAAAACACCATGATGCAGCCCTCTGGTGCCTCATCGACCTCGTCCACAAATATCGCTCCGCGAGATTCCAAGGACCGAACCACGTGCTTGTTGTGAACGATCTGCTTTCGGACATAGACCGGAGCCCCGTAGTGATCCAGGGCCTTCTCGACTGCAATAACTGCCCGGTCAACCCCGGCGCAATATCCCCTAGGGGAAGCCAGTAGAACCTTTTTGGAAGATTCTTTGTCGGTCGTGGCGTTAGGGTTAATGGCAGTCACCGTCCAATTCTAATTAGCCGCCTAGGGGGCCAGTCTTGCAGGAAAAAGCGGACTTAGAGGCCCAATCCAGGGTCTCAAGCGAACATTCCCCATGGCGGGTCTCCCAGCTATCAAAGAGCCTGAAGGACTGGATCGAGAAGCTTGGCAAGGTCTGGGTCGAAGGGGAGCTGCAGCAGATTCAGCTTCGAGGAAGCAACATCTTTGGTTCTTTGCGCGATCTGGACCTCGAGAACTCAATTGAAATTCATGCATTTGATGCCTCCGATGCAGACATCGAAGCCGGTCTGGCGCAGGGTGATCGTGTTGTCGCGCTAGTCCAGCCAGCCTTCTGGCCAAAAAATGGCAAGTTGACGATGAGAGTTCTCAAGATGCACAAGGTTGGACTTGGAGAGCTCTTAGAGCGCATCGAAAAGCTTAGGCAGCAGCTGATTGCAGAAGGCTTGACCGATCCAAAAAGAAAAAAGCCACTTCCTTTTCTCCCGGGAAAGATTGGCCTTATCACGGGTGCAAACTCAGATGCCGAAAAGGACGTTTTACAAAACGCTCGCAATCGCTGGCCGGAAGTTTCCTTCGAAGTGGTTCACACACTGGTCCAAGGTGATCGCGCTGCAGCTGAAATCATCATGGCGATGCAACAGCTGGACGCGATGAAAGATGTAGATGTAATCATCATCGCTCGCGGTGGAGGCAGCTTCCAAGATCTTCTCCCCTTCAGCGATGAGCGATTAGTTAGAGCTGCGGCCGCCCTCACTAAGCCACTGGTAAGTGCTATTGGTCACGAGAATGATCAGCCGCTACTGGATCTGGTTGCAGACCTAAGGGCATCAACCCCAACGGATGCCGCAAAGAGAGTTGTTCCCGATGTAGTGGAAGAGCGCAAGCTCATCAAGACAGCCGTTGAAAGAATGTATTTCCGAATTGTCAGTTATCTAGATTCGCAGTCTCAATTGATTAGCTCAATACTGAGTCGTCCAGTTTTAGCATCACCATTTGGATTCGTTGATGCACAGGCAGAAATCATCAAGCAAAGCCGCAAGCGCCTAGTTGAGATTCTCGACTGGCGAATATCGAAGGCCGAAGCAGAACTAGGAAGCCTAGTTTCATCGGCCCGAGCTCTATCCCCCAAGCTGACTCTGGAGAGAGGCTATGCCCTGGTGACAGACAAAGATGGAGCGATAGTTAGGGAGCTGAGCGCTGGCGAAACTTTCACTCTTCAGCTTGCAAAACAGGAAATAGAAGCAACCGCAAACAAGGTTAGGAATAAATGATGGCCAAGGATCTTTCAAAAATGACCTATGAGGAAGCTCGTGATGAGCTGCAGCAGGTAGTTGCGCAGCTGGAACAGCAGAGCGTGACACTCGATGCATCCATGGCGCTCTGGGAAAGAGGCGAAGCCTTAGCCAAGGTCTGCGAAGAGTGGCTGAGCGGCGCTAGGAAGAAACTAGAGTCAAAGAAAGTCAGCGGTGAGTAATAGCGCTGAGCGTCGCGCTAAGCAGACGATTAGAAATCTAATCTTTTCGATGCTGGCAACCCTTGGCGTAGTGGCGCTAATTTATCTCGGAGTTCCACGTGATGACTCTTCCCTTATTCAGCGAATTGACTATGTCTCGGTCTCTCAAGAAGCTGAGGCATCACTCGGGCTCGAGGTTATTGCCCCGCCGATTCCCTCTAGCTGGTGGTCCAATGCGGCTCGTGTTGAAAAGCAGCTTGGTCTTGACGCCTGGTATGTCGGTTTTGTGACAGGCGACAACGAATTTCTTGGACTAAATCAAACATTTGCCAGCAACCCCTCTTGGGAAGCAGACTTTCTGGCCGGCAATAAACTCTCCGGCAGCGAGCTGGTCGGGGTTTTGAGCTGGGAGCTTTATCCGACCAAAATGCCCTCTGATCCGCCAGGAACCAAAGAGTTCGCGATGCTTCACAGAGCCGAGAACTTTACGGTTGTAATCTATGGAACAGCGGAAAAGGCAGACTTTTTGCTATTAGCCGAGGCAATCTCTAAACAGCTAGGAAACTAATTGGCCCGACCAGACTCAGCTCAAGCGGCCTGGGATCTTCTGCGTCACGGTAATCAAAACTTCGTCGATGGTTCACCCGCCCACCCCCGGCAAGACGCTGAGATGCGAGTTGAACTAGCAAGCGAACAAGCACCTTTTGCGGCCCTGTTTGGCTGCTCCGATTCCCGTCTAAGTGCAGAAATGATTTTCGATGTTGGCCTTGGTGACCTGTTTGTAGTGAGGAACGCAGGTCAGGTAATCGCCGAAACAATCTTGGGATCATTAGAGTTTGCGGTTGAGGTTCTAAAAGTTCCGCTAATTTTGGTTTTAGGTCATGACGAGTGCGGAGCGGTAAAGGCGTCCATCTCAGCCTTTCAAGGAAAGCTCGAGTCCAAGGGCAAATTCATTACCAATCTGGTCAATCGAATTCAGCCAACTATTGAGCGAAGCCTGCGATCTGGCGAGAGCACACTTGACCAAATCACCCACCGCCACATCCAGGACACCATAGATGAGCTGGTGGAGCGGTCCGAGCTAATCGCTTCCTACGTCCAATCTGGCAGACTTGCTGTGGTGGGTGCCGAGTATCGACTAGCCGAAGGCAAAGTTTCAATGGTCTCTTCGCTCGGCCCAGTTGGAAAGGAATAGGCAGTGGAGTATCGAATTGAGCATGACACCATGGGAGAGGTTAAAGTTCCCAAAGATGCGCTCTATCGTGCCCAGACCCAAAGAGCGGTCGAGAACTTTCCAATTAGTGGCACTCCCCTAGAAGCCGAGCACATAGTTGCACTAGCTCGCATTAAGAAGGCTGCTGCAGGTGCCAACGCGGCGCTGGGAATTCTGCCTGATGAGATTGCCAAGGCAATCTCTGAAGCCGCCGATGAGGTTATTGATGGAAAATATCTTGAGCACTTTCCAGTCGATGTCTTTCAGACCGGCTCTGGCACCTCATCAAACATGAACATGAATGAGGTTTTGGCGACGCTAGCCTCCAAGAGGCTGGGTAAAGAAGTCCACCCGAACGATCATGTGAATGCCAGTCAGTCCTCCAATGATGTCTTTCCAACCAGCGTTCACGTAGCGGTCACCAGCGCTTTGGTTAAAGACCTGATTCCTGCACTCAACCACTTGGCTGTCTCACTGGATAAAAAAGCAAAACTTTGGAAAGACGCTGTCAAGCCCGGGAGAACACATCTGATGGACGCAACCCCGGTGACGTTCGGTCAAGAGTTTGCCGGTTATGCAGCTCAAATGCGCTACGGCATTGAGAGAGTGAATGCGGCTCTGCCTCGCGTAGCGGAAGTGCCGCAGGGTGGAACAGCAACAGGAACAGGCATTAACACCCCGAAGGGATTCCCTCAAGAAGTCATTAAGAGACTTGCCAAGGACACAGGGCTACCAATCACTGAGGCGAGAGACCACTTTGAGGCGCAAGGGGCAAGAGATGCACTGGTAGAGGCCTCCGGCGCCCTGAAAGTCTTGGCCGTTAGCCTGACAAAGATCAACAATGACCTGAGGTGGATGGGATCAGGTCCCAACACCGGTTTGGCTGAACTACACATTCCAGATCTGCAACCGGGAAGTTCCATAATGCCTGGCAAGGTAAACCCCGTTGTTCCCGAGGCAGTCCTAATGGTATGCGCGAGAGTTATTGGTAACGATGCCACTGTCACCTGGGCTGGTGCGTCTGGAAACTTTGAGCTAAACGTGGCGATCCCAGTTATGGGAAATGCCCTGTTGGAATCAATTCGACTGCTTTCCAATTCAATGCGTGTACTTGCAGATAAGACTGTTGATGGACTTGAAATCAATGCCGACAGAGCAAAAGCGATGGCTGAATCTTCGCCTTCAATTGTCACTCCACTAAACCGCTTTATTGGTTACGAAGCTGCCGCCAAGATTGCCAAATACTCAGTCGAAAAGGGAGTAACAGTGAAAGAAGCTGCGATTGCCCTTGGCTATGTTGATGGTGAAAAACTCTCAATGGATCAGCTCGATAAAGCCCTAGCCGTTCTGCCTATGACAAGACCTCCGCAGTAAGAAAAAACGCATTCGGACCCACGCTCAAAAAGAATCCAAGCAACAGATATGGCCCCAGGGGCAGCAGCGACTTCATGGTCATCCTTTTGAGTAAATAGAGAATAAGGCTCGCCAGTGTTGCAATCACCAACCCTGCGGTTAGCGAAATGATTACCAGCATCGGTGAGAAAAACCCAGCTATGGCATTCAAGGAAGTTAAAAGCTTCACGTCCCCCATCCCGATGGCATCTCGCTTTGCGAGCAGATAACCCGCATAAAACGTGATGCCTCCGGCCACCAATCCACTAAGTGGTCTGGCCCAGTCAGAAGAAATGAAACCTTGCACAATCAAGAAGAGAAAGGTGATAGCAATAGCCGAGATGGTCATCGGATTTGGAAGCCTGTGTTCTCGAAGGTCCGTAATGACTAGCGGAATGGAAAGAATCGCAATGTATGCCATGGGAATAAGAATGATTAGATCAGCCACTTACCCAAACTAGGCAATCTCTAGCCGGCTGAGTTTTTGTTATCCCCAGCTAGTCCAGTAGATCGGTCACCAGGGCGGCGATGTCGCTTCGTTCACTGCGGGTGAGAGTGATGTGGGCAAATAGCTGCTGGCCCTTCAATGTCTCAACCACTGAGGCAACTCCGTCGTGTCGCCCAACACGAAGATTGTCGCGTTGAGCAACATCGTGGGTTAGAACAACTCGAGACTTCTGACCAATCCTGGAGAGCATCGTTAGCAGCACATTCCTCTCCAGCGACTGGGCCTCATCCACAATGACAAAGGAATCGTGGAGTGAGCGTCCTCGAATGTGAGTCAGTGGAAGAATTTCTAGAATTCCCCTATTCACGACCTCATCAATCACTTCTTTCGAAACCAAGGCTCCCAAAGTGTCGAATACTGCTTGGGCCCAGGGGTTCATCTTTTCACCCTCTGTGCCAGGAAGATATCCAAGCTCCTGACCACCCACTGCGTAGAGAGGTCTAAAAACCATGATGCGCTTGTGCTGTCTGCGCTCTAGGACTGCCTCCAGCCCTGCGCACAAAGCCAGTGCGCTCTTTCCTGTTCCAGCTCTACCGCCGAGTGAAACAATGCCTATCTCTGGATCGAGCAGCAAATCAATTGCTAAGCGCTGCTCTGCACTTCTTCCATGAACGCCGAAGATCTCTCTGTCACCGCGTACAAGCTTTACGGTGCCGTGCTGTGAGACGCGACCGAGTGCACTTCCGCGCTCAGAATGAATAATCAGCCCCGTGTTAGTTGGCAATGCTTTTGCATCAGAGTGAGAGATTTCCTCTTGGTCGTAAAGGTTTGCCATCTCATTAGCAGAAAGGTGGAGGTCGGCCACTCCACTCCACTCGTCAGTGGCCAACTCGTGGAGATACTCTTCTGCGCGCAGTCCGATTGCCGAGGCCTTAACCCGCATGGGGAGATCTTTGGAAACGACAGTGACATCAAAACCTTCGTTGTTCAGATTTGCTGCTACCGCCAAGATTCGAGAGTCGTTGTCGCCAAGCTGAAAACCGGTGGGCAGGATTGTTGGGTCAATGTGATTCAGTTCAACCCGAAGAGTTCCGCCGTCCCCTACCTCCACTGGAAAATCAAGACGCTCGTGTTCTTGTCTGAGCTGGTCTAGATATCTCAGTGCCTTACGAGCAAAGTAGCCAATTTCAAGATCATTACGCTTTTTCTCAAGCTCATTGATAACCACAATTGGGAGAACCACTTCGTGCTCAGCAAATCTGAACAGGGCTTTTGGATCGGATAGCAGGACCGAGGTATCGAGAACGAAGGTGCGGACGGTAGTTTCTACTCGTCTTTTGGCCGCTGACTCGCTCACCTCCTGAACCGCTTGCTTCTTTGAATTCGGTTTTGACTTAGGGGTAGAGCCTGCCACCTTCGCTCCTGCCTTGTTTAGCTTTTGCTCAATCTACGCCTGAGGTTTAAGGTTGCTCGACATAAACACGCCGATAAATTGGCTGTTCATGGCCTCGTAATCTGGGCATAACTTCAGCTTCCTCCCCTACGCTTACCGCATGTCCGAAGAATCCGTACTCCCACTTTCCGAGCTTGGCAAAGCTCCGGATGAGGCAAAGCCCAGTTGGCGAGGATGGATCCACGCGGGAGTCCTACCGTTTGTCGTCGTCGGTGGCATCATCCTGCTGATCGTGGCTGAAGGTTGGATGGCCAAAACTGCAGCCGCAATATATTTTGGCAGCTCGGTTTTACTGTTTGGTAATTCAGCTCTCTACCATCGCTTCAATTGGAGACCTCTGGTGAAGCGGATACTGAAGCGAATTGACCATGCAAACATATTTCTACTCATTGCGGGTACCTACACGCCCATGGCTTTTTCGGCTCTTACTGCAGATAAGGGAACGGTGCTGCTGGTCACTGTTTGGATTGTTGCGCTAATTGGAATATTCTTCAGAGTCTTTTGGATTGGGGCTCCCAGATGGCTCTATGTTCCTATCTATTTGGCGATGGGTTGGCTGGCCGTTTTCTACGTAGTTGATCTCTGGAATGCGAACTGGGTGATGATGCTACTGATTGCGATTGGTGGTCTTTGCTACACCCTGGGAGCAATCTTCTATGGGGCTAAGTGGCCAAAGAGAAATGCCAAACACTTTGGCTTCCACGAGTACTTCCACGCACTTACCGTGGCTGCCTTTTTCTGTCACTGGACTGCTGCCCTTCTGATCAGCATCAGTCCTATTGCCGGTTCTATCTCTGCGGCTTAGCTGGAGGCTCTGGTCGAGAGGGCTTCTCGCCAGGGCTCGAGAGCTCTTCTTGGGCGAGTTTCTCTCTAATCTCCTCCCGGTATTTCGTTCTCCTAATCCTTCGATTCATGTCGAAAAAGAGAAAGACCGCTCCCACCGCCACCGCAAAGGTGATTATGAAGCCGATTGTCCCTGGCGAGTTGTAGGTGTCGTCGGCAACTGGGGTTGGCATCTGAGCCCAGAAATTTAAATCCAGCAGTATGTTCACACCTCAAGTATTCCACCTATGACATAACCTTTTGACGTGAGCGACAAAACTGACGACCTATTGGCACGAAGATACGGTGCCAAGCCCGTCAACGCTCTGAAGTTCCGAATCTTTGCGATCCTTGCAATCATCGCCACTGCGGCTGGAGCCGTGTGGCTTGGCCTAGCCAACTGGTCACCAATTCAGGCAACAACCTCCAGCTTCGATGTAGAAAGCCCGTGGCAGACCAAGGTGGAATTTGAGCTGCAAATGCCTCCAGGTGAGGTTGCACTCTGCCGCTTCGAGGCCCTAAATAATGCATTCTTTGTCGTTGGCTATGTCGAGCAGTCTTTTGGGCCTTTTGAACAGCTGATCACCAATCATGCAATCTCTATCAATACATTTGAAGAGGCTGTGACAGGGCTGGTTGACAGCTGCTCACTGCGATAAGCTTGCCTCTGGCTCGCTAAGCGAGCTTTTTCAATTCCCGAGAGTAAAACATGTCCGACAGTATTCTTTTGACCCAAGAGGCATACGACCGCCTAAAGGGAGAGCTTGAGCAACTGATTTTGGTTGAGCGCCATGAGATTGCCAAGCGCATTCAAGAAGCTCGAGAAGAGGGAGACCTCAAGGAAAATGGCGGCTACCACGCAGCCAAAGAAGAGCAGGGCAAGATTGAGGCCAGAATCAACCGACTCGAGGAAATGCTTGCCAATGCAACCATCGGCGAAGCTGATTCCGGGGATGGAATTGTGAAGCAGGGACTGATGATCCACTGCAAGCTGAATGGCAAAGAAAATGAATTCTTTCTTGGCAGCCACGAAATCTTTGAGGGAACCAAGTATGAAACTGCGATGGAAGAAGGTGACTTCTCCGTCTACAGCCCAGATTCCCCAATTGGGCAAGCAATTCTGGGAAAGAAGATTGGCGAGAAGGTCAGCTACTCAGCCCCAAATGGCAAAGAGATTTCGGTCGAAATCACCGGACTAAAAAACTTTGTCTTTAGTCACTAAGTAGCTTGGGATTAAGTCCCGCCTTGCGCAAAGATTCCAAAACTTCGTCTCTGTGATCCTTGCCCCTGGTTTCAACGCTCAGATCAAGTTCAACTTCGCTAATTTGAAGACCGCTGCCGTGACGAGTGTGAAGCACCTCTACGACGTTTGCGTGTGCATCAGCAACCGCCTGCGCCGTCCTAACTAGCTGTCCGGGTCTATCCGGGAGCATCACCGCAATGTTGGTGTAGCGATCTGATGCTGCGAGCCCATGCCTGATGACCCTCTGCAGGAGCAATGGGTCAATGTTTCCGCCCGATAGCACCACAGCCGTCTTACCCTTGAGCTTTAGTTTCTTTGCCAATATCGCGGCAACACCAACCGAGCCTCCAGCCTCAACTACCAGTTTGCTTCTCTCGAGTACTCCCAGCATTCCCTTGGCTATCTCGTCCTCTGTGACAGTCACTACCTTGTCGACAAACTTGGCCACGATTTCAAATGGAACTTTGCCTGGTTTAGCAACGGCAATTCCATCGGCAATTGTCGGATAGGTCTTGACCTCTACTGGTTTGCCAGCTTTCAAAGACGCTGGATAGGCGGCAGCTAGTTCAGCCTGAATTGCAAAGACTTTAACTTTTCGACCAAGCTGCGCAGCCTTTAGTTTTGCTGCGAGTGCAACTCCCGCGGTTAGGCCGCCTCCACCAAGGCAAACGATGATGTTGTCCACATCAGGCAATTGTTCAAAGATTTCAAGTGCAACAGTCCCTTGGCCTCGAATTATGTCGAGGTGATCGAAAGGGGGAACATAAACTGCGCCAGTTTTCTGGGCAAAGGCTTTGGCAGCAGAATTTGTCTCGTCAAAAATTGCACCCTCTAGAACGACGTTTGCCCCATAGCCGACCGTTGCCTGATATTTAGGTAGTGATGCACCGACAGGCATGAATATGGTGGCTTTGATGCCCAGTAGCTGCGCGGCAAGTGCCACACCCTGGGCGTGGTTACCAGCAGATGCGGCGACCACTCCGCGCTTTTTCTCCTCCGGAGTGAGCTGCGAAATTAGGTTGTATGCGCCTCGAACCTTATAGGCACCTGTTCTCTGCAAGTTCTCGCACTTGAAGAAAACCTTTTGACCTGTGAAAGCGCTAAGCCAGTGGCTTTCGATCAGTGGAGTCTTTGAAACCACACTGGCAACACGGGCAGCAGCTTGTTCGAATTCCTGCAGAGTAGGGAATTTCTGCTGAGCCATAGCAAACCTTCAATCAAAGAATGAGAGAAAGTCTAGCGACTAGAAGCCCCTTGATATTTCTGAAAGTCGCTTGATTCGAGCGGGAATTGGGGGGTGAGTGGAAAAAAGACGCTCCACCATTCCAGGCTTCAGTGGATCGTTGATGTACATGTGCGCCATCGCAGTGTTGGCTCGGCGCATTGGTCGCCCATACTCGCCAAGCTTCTGCAGGGCGCTCGCCAATCCATCCGGATAGCGAGTCATCTCAACACCGGTTGCATCAGCCAAGTACTCGCGCTGGCGAGACACAGCGGCTGAAACCAGAGGACCGATAAGCCAGGCAATAATCCAGCCAATGATTCCAATGGCGATAAGGAAAATCGCCAGCTGTCCGTGGTCTCTGCTTCTCGCGCCAGAGCCAAACCAGGCCATGCGAATGGCCATGTCTGCCAAAATTCCGATTGCGGACACGAGTCCGAAAACAATTGTCGAAACTCTGATGTCGTAGTTTTTGACGTGCCCTAGCTCGTGGGCCATAACTCCCTGTAGCTCATTGTCATCCATAATTTCGAGCAAGCCGGTGGTTGCGGCAACTACCGCAGTCTTGGGATTTCTCCCGGTTGCGAAAGCATTAGGTGCTGGATCGTTGATTATGTAGACCTTGGGCATCGGTAGCCCCTCGGTGATTGAGAGGTTTTCGACGATGTTCCAAAGTCTTGGATTGTCTTTCTTCTCAATCTGATGCGCCCCACTCATTGCAATTGCAATCGATGAAGACGCGTAGTACTGGAAAATCGTGTAGCCCAGAACGAATAGCACGATAAAAATCGCGCTAGATCCATTACCCGTTGCCTGTCCCCACCAGAGTGCGAGGGCAGTCAGTAGTCCAACAAAAAGGCCAATAATTAAAACAGTGTTGCGTTTATTGGCAGCAATTGCTCGATACATGCCTAGAACTTCACCTGCGGAGGCTCTTGAATTGCAGCTGGGTTCTCAACCTCGAAGAATTCACGGTTCGTAAATCCAAGTCTCTTCGCAAAAACATTGTTAGGGAACTGCTGGATCTTGGTGTTTAGCTCAGTGACTCCCCCGTTGTAAAAACGTCTGGAAGCCATAATCTTGTCTTCGGTGTTTGTTAGCTCGCGCTGCAGTTCCAAGAAGTTAGTCGATGCAACAAGCTGAGGGTAAGCCTCGGAAACCGCAAACAAGCTCTTCAGTGCTCCCTGCAGCATGTTCTCCGCCACAGCGGCTTCCGCTGGGTGCTCGAGTGCGTTAGGAGAAACCGTTGCTGCTCGAGCCTTTGTTACATTCTCGAAGACTTCACGCTCGTGCGAAGCGTATCCTCGCACGGTCTCAATAAGATTTGGGATCAGGTCCGCTCGACGCTTGAGCTGGACAGTTATATCGCTCCAGGCTTCATCAACGCGAACCTTCAGTGCAACGAGGGCGTTGTAGGTAACCCAAAGATAAATACCGACGAGGGCGGCAATTCCCAGTAACACCAGGAAAATTTCCATTTTGCTCCTTCAGAAAGCTCTCATCAGACTATTTGAGTTTGCTGAGGCTTTGCTGAAATGTTTGCACCGTTTGGTGCCCCGAGTGGGACTCGAACCCACACTGTGACGATTTTAAGTCGTCTGCCTCTGCCATTGGGCTATCGGGGCAATAAATAAGGCCCAGCACTGCTGGGCCCAATCTAACTGGTTACTTGCCAGGTTTGGTTGCCCAGGTTTCAAAGAATAATCGTGGGGACTTTAGGCCCTCGATGCTCACCAAGTCTCGTCCCAGAATGAAGTTCAACACCCAGCCGGAAATAACCCTTATCTTGCGCTCCCAGGTCGGCATAGCCAAGCCGTGGTAGCCGCGGTGAGCAAGCCATGGGAAGAAGCCGATCATTCCAAATTTTCCAACTTTGATCGCCCCAATCCCGATGCCAAGACCCGCAACCGCACCAATGGTCTTCCAGCGGTACTCGCGAATTTCTTCTCCTCGAATTGAAGACACTACGTTTTTAGCAAGAAGCTTTGCCTGACGAACCGCATGCTGAGCATTCGGAACACAGTAGCCACCAACACCCATACCAGTCAGATCTGGAACTGCTGAAACATCTCCAGCGGTCCAGGCGCCTTTGAACGGCTTGTCCCCATCAACAATCTGCAACTTAGCATTCGCGGTTATGCGAAGTCTTCCGTCTAGAGGGAAGTCGCAGTGCTTTGCAACTGGTGCTGCCGCCACACCCGCTGTCCAAATCAAGATATCGGTTTCGAGCTTGTCGCCATTGGAAAGCTTCACAACACCATCGACTGCAGAAACTACCTGCGTATTCAGGTGAATGTAGCCGGCTCGCGCGTTTAGGTTTTCAACAACCTGCTTTGCTGTCTTCTCAGAAACCTCTGGCATTATTCGTCCCATAGCTTCAATCAAATGGAATCGAACTTCATCAAAGTCAATTTCTGGATAGTAGCGAAGCAGTGCTGTTGCCGTGCTACGCAATTCCGCAAACGCCTCGATACCGGCAAAGCCTCCGCCGACAACAACCAGAGTCAGAAGCCTCTTTCTTTGTGGGCTTGACTTGGGAAGTGCGGCTGCTCTCTCGAAATTTCCAAAGAGTCTGTTTCTAACTTCTACAGCTTCTTCGATGTTCTTCATTCCAATTGCGTTTTCTGCAATTCCATCGATTGGGAAAGTCTTGGTGACTGCACCAGCGGTCATAATCACCTGGTCATAGGAAATGGTGATCTGCTTTCCGCCCTCGACCTCAACGGTGGCCTTTTTGTCCTTGTGGCTTACCTTGGTCATTCGACCGCTAACCAGCTTGGTTTTTCTCAGGTGCTGGCGGTGAGAGACAATCACGTGCCTAGGCTCAATGGAACCAGCGGCTACCTCGGGAAGAAATGGCTGATAGGTCATGTATGGCAGAGGGTCAACCAGGGTGACTTCCGCTTCGTTTGGACGAAGCAGCTTCTCCAACTTCCAGGCGGCATAGAAGCCTGCATAACCACCGCCAATGATCAGAATTCGCTGAGGTTTGGGTGGGTTTACAACTTGCTCGAGTATTGCTTTAGGCGTCTTTGACTTAGTGGTCGCGACCGTCATGAGAATCTAAATTACCTTCTGGTTTTCTTTCCATCCCGCCCAAATCGATTGCGCAAGCCAATTGAGAGCAACAGAGCCAGGGGAACTACCAACAGATAGAGTAGCGGATTCGACCAGGGGTCTGCCCCAGGCTCAACCGCTGAGGGTTGATTTTCTGAGGCTATCGGCCCACTCTGCGGGGGAATAAGCAGCTCGGCCTGATCAACGGGTGCTGAGGGACGATAAAGCTCGATCCAGCTGGCTAGGGACCCAAGTGGATTCTCGATTGAACTCAATCTGGAGCTCACCGCTGATGAAGGCGAGATTAAGCCGTAACCAAAATTCTTGTCGTAACCTTTTTCACCAAGGTCTTTAGCTGTGGAAATCAAACGCTCAATTAGATCGCTACTACTTGCACTTGGATCCGCTTCAATCATTAGCGCCAGAAGCCCGGAGACAATCGGTGCTGCTGCTGATGAGCCTGACCACTTTTTAGCCTGCTGATTTGGATAAGAGCCGAACATATCTATTCCAGCAGCAGCAACGCTAATTCCAATTCCTTCAGCTCCCGAAACTGCAGAGGCATTACCTTCGCGATCAACGGCCGTAACAGAGATAACTCCTGGAATAGTTGCGGGAGCCGTTGGCGAACTCACACCGTCGAGTTTGTTTCCACTGGCTGCGACAATGACGACGTCTTTTTCCATGGCGTAGAGAAATGCTTCGTCCCAGCTGGCGGGCCAATTCCTAGAAGCTCTAGACACTGAGAGATTTATGACATCAGCACCCTGATCGGCCGCCCACCTGACAGCCTGGGCAATTTGTCGATCTGTGTCTGCGCCTTCTAAACCCAGGCCAACTGATATAGAAAGTAGCTTTGCGTTAGGAGCGATGCCGATTACACCTCCAGTGATTCGGCCCTGGCCGGCAATCAAAGATGCAACCATGGTTGCGTGAAAGCCACTGGGTCCCACCGGACTAGTTCCACCCGGTGTCCCAGCACCCGAAAAATCTGCTCCCCCGATTACCACCCCGGCAAGGTCTGGGTGACTTGCATCAATGCCTGTGTCAATCACGGCAATCACAACACCTTCGCCGCTTAAATTTCTCACCGCTTCAAAATCCTCGAGCCACCAGTGATCAGCCTCAGAAACAGAACTAAGAATGAGTGGGACTAGTAGAAAACTGGCTAAACGCATTGGCAAACCTCGCGTGACCAACTGAGTTTTTCTAAGGCAAGATCGCCAATCGGATTTGCACCCTTACCTTTAGCAAGCGAATGAGCCACCAGTGCATGAAGACACTTAACCCGTGTGGGCATGCCCCCCGCTGATATTCCTTGCGTCTCCTCCACAACTTCCATCTGCTCTCGCTCGGCTAGATAGTTCGTATGCGCAAGTTGGTAGCCCTCGGCTAGTGCTTCATCTTGGACAAGGAGCTCTTGAAGTTCAGTCATGTATCCGCCAGCCTCAAGAGCTGAAACGGCTGCCGTTGCTGATTTCTGAGTTAGGTAAAACATTGTGGGGAACGGTGTGCCATCGCCTAGGCGAGGAAGAGTCTTTACAACCAGTGGTCTGGAACATGCACACCGAGCAGCCACCTCAACGATGTCTCTTGCCTCACGACCAAGTTGCCTGGAGACCTCAAGTAAGTCTTCGGGCGAAATCATTCGGTCTCTGGTTTATCCGTGGCAGCTCGAAGGAAGGACTCCAAAAGAGAATCCACCCAGTTGTCATTAGCCGCAGAAATCTCAGTGGTTATCTCATCAGCCCGGCGGCGATCCGCCAGTAGAGCTCCGACAGTTCCAGATGTATCAGAAAAATCCATTCCCTCCGCATCCATTACCAGATATGAAACCTCTCCAGGAAGAACGTAGTAGAGACGATCTCTGGCTTGCGAGCGAATGTAAACGGGATCCTGCCAGCGGTCACGCTCCGCCTCCATTTGCTCAACCTGCTCCTGCGCCAGAGCAATACTCTGCTCCATCTCGGCAATTTGCCTGCGCTGATTTAAAAAAGCTTCGACATCTGGAGAAACCACAAACGCTCCTCCGACGACAATCAGAATCACGGTGACCCAGGTGCTGTTAAGCCGAAGAGTCTTGAGCATAAGACGACCCTGGTTAAGTGCCACCGGCACCTTGGGTTCATTTTTGCTCGAGCGTGCCATGCCTAGGAGTCTAGAAGGCAAGGATTAGGAACACTGAGATTTAGCGTGCTGCAAACCTGGGGAAGGCATCCCGGCCCGCATACTTAGCAGCCTCTGCCAGTTCCTCTTCAATTCGCAGTAGCTGGTTGTATTTAGCTACTCGCTCGCTTCTCGCCGGTGCACCTGTCTTTATCTGTCCGGCATTCGTAGCCACGGCTAGATCCGCAATAAAGGTGTCCTCGGTCTCACCACTGCGGTGAGAGATGATGGCCTTCATTCCGTGGCGCTGAGCAAGTGCAACAGCATCCATGGTTTCGGTGAGTGTTCCAATCTGATTGACCTTCACCAAGATTGCATTTCCAGCCTTGTGATCTATGCCCTTTTGCAATCTCGCTGGGTTGGTGACATAAAGGTCGTCTCCAACGAGCTGAACCTTGGAACCTAGCTGAGCGGTGATTTCACTCCACCCAGCCCAGTCATCCTCCGCTAGCGGATCTTCAATGGAAACCAGCGGGTAGTTGGCAATCAAATCGGCATAGTAGGCAATCATCTCCTGGGCAGTTCTTTCCTTACCCTCAAATGTGTATTTGCCAGTTGATTCGCTGTAGAACTCAGTGGATGCAACATCCAGTGCCAGAGCGATGTCTTTTCCAAGTTGGTACCCCGCCAGCTTGATGGCCTCAGAAATTAAATCGAGAGCAGCGCGATTAGTTGGAAGATCCGGCGCAAAGCCACCCTCGTCACCGAGCCCAGTTGCAAGATTCTTTTCCGAAAGCAATTTCTTTAGGTGGTGATAGACCTCTGTTCCCCAGCGAAGAGCATCAGAGAAAGTGTCTGCACCAAGCGGAACAATCATGAATTCCTGAATGTCGACCCCGTTATCGGCGTGAGCTCCACCGTTGATGATATTCATCAGCGGAACCGGAAGAACGTGGGCATTAGAGCCGCCAAGATAGCGATACAGAGGAAGATCTGCTGAATCCGCTGCAGCTCTAGCACTAGCTAAAGAGACTCCCAAGATTGCATTGGCCCCAAGCTTCTTTTTGTTATCTGTGCCATCAAGGTCAATCAGTGTTGTGTCAACCATGCGCTGGTCCGTGGCATCAACATCGGTAAGTGCGTTGTCAATTTTTTCAACCACGGCGGCAACAGCGTTGCGAACGCCTTTGCCAAGGTAGCGAGACTTATCGCCATCACGTGACTCGTGGGCCTCAAAAGCCCCGGTTGAAGCGCCAGATGGCACTGCAGCCCTACCGAAAGAATCATCGCTAAGCAGTACCTCTACCTCGATGGTTGGGTTACCCCTGGAATCTAGAATTTCGCGAGCGCCGACAGCAGAAATGAATGACAAGAGAGTTTCTCCTAGATTGATTTTGGATTTAGTGAAAACAGCACTGGCTTCAGTAAAAAGTCTAGCGGCTATGCCAGCGGACGGATTTGAGAAATTCCGCTCTCTGCAAGCTGTGCGAAGTGGGTGAAACCCTGCTGGCTGAGCTCTTCGAGTTGAGCCTTTTGGTTCTTGGCAACCTGGTCAATGCGCACATTCCAGCCCTCGGCAATCAGCTTCTCCTGAGCTGCCAGTGCTGCTGGGACATCGCCATCGATAAGCAGCACCAAAGATTTCTGGTTTGAGTAGTCAGAACCCAATAGGTCAAGGATTCTCTCGATGCCGAGTGAGATTCCCACGGCTGGAGTATCGGTGCCAGACCACTTCCCCACCATCGAGTCATACCTACCGCCACCACCGATTGAGGAATCACTATCAGGATGCTCAATTTCAAAAATGGCACCCGTGTAGTAGCCCATGCCCCGAACCAAAGTTGGATCAAATCGCAGTCGCTTTGCCTGTGGAACCTTTTGCATCCAGGAAAGCTCTGCTGGCGTTTCAGTAGCAGCTGTCTTAAGCCAGCTGGCAACCTTAGCCGCCACGTCGTCGGAATAGCTCTCAGCTATTTCCTTTGTGACTCCCTCGACCCCGATTTTGTCGAGCTTGTCAATTGCAATCAGGGCTTTGTCTTGGCTTTCGATTCCAAGACTGCCCAGCTCTCTTTTGAGAAACCTGCGATCGTTGACTCTTATCGTTGCATTCTTGATTCCAATTTGATCCAGGGCTGCAAGTGATGCGCTAAGTAGCTCTATTTCTGCAAGCTCACTCGCCTCTCCCAAGATATCGATATCGCATTGAAGAAACTGTCGATACCGACCTTTCTGCGGTCTTTCTGCTCGCCAGACTGGCCCAATCTGAATTGCCTTCAGCACCCTTGGAAGCTTGGAGTGGTTAGAGGCGAAGTAGCGAGTAAGTGGCACCGTAAGATCGAACCTGAGGCCAAGGTCAGATAGTGGAAGATTTTCCTGCTTCGCTTTCTCCAGCTCCTCGCCTCTTTTTAGAACTTGAAAGACGAGTTTTTCGTTATCGCCGCCCTGACCAGAGGTCAGCTTTTCAATATCCTCTAGGGCGGGTGTTTCTATCTCTTGAAAACCGCGTGAGGAGTAAACCTTGCGGATTTGAGCTAGAACTAACTCGCGCTGAAACTTCTCAACTGGAAGAAGGTCACGCATTCCGCGCGGTGGATTCACTGGCACCGCTCCAGTTTGGCATAGGAACCCCTGCACTTCAGGCTTTGAGCGGATAAGGCTAATCTTGGACTTAGTCCTGTTTAGGGGGAAGTATCTTTGCGCCAAGCCGCGATTAGAGATTCAAGCATCGCCCTCGATGAGCGCCCGAAGCGGGGTAGACCTGTCACCACCGACCCCGCCGCTGTTGGACTAACTGCGCTTCGGCTATTTGCCCAGCGCGGCATCGACAAAGTCACGATGGACGATGTGGCAGAGGCTGCCTCAATATCGAGATCTAACCTTTTTCGAATTTTCCCATCCAAAGCCGCGGTGGTTTGGGGTGGAATGCACGAATTCACCCTAGAGCTAGAAAAACGCATCAGTGAAAATCCAGAAACAGATATCGTGAAGCTCCTTCATGCATCCTGGGTTCAGGCCATGGCACCGCTTGATCAAAGGATTGAAACGGTAAGACTGCGTTTGAAACTAATCGCGGGCTCGCCAGAAATATATGGATGGGGCCAAGCTCAAATGGAAGAGACGCGTCAGGTCATTGAAAGGGCAGTTAGCAAATTCAGTAGCGACACACTGCGCCCAAAGATTGTCTCAGCTGCGCTGATTTCCGCCTCAATGGCGATTTTGATTTGGTGGGCTGAAACTGGCGACAAAAGAACGCCATCGGAAGTTTTGGACCAGGGTTTTAAGGACTTTGAAAAACTCTTTAGCTAATCGAGGTTTGCTCTACCGATTATTCCAGCATCGCTCGCCTGCTCCAATTCCTGCTCTCTGATTTCATCTTCAAGCTGACGAACCGCTTGGCGAAGAGCTCTTTCGGGGTCGAGTTTGAGCGAGCGAGCGGATGCAACTATTGCCAGCAGGAGTTGGCCAAGTTCTTTTTCATCGCTCATTGGAATCACCGGGGATGAAAGTGGCTGAAGTATCTGAGCCTTTTCAGCTTTTCCAATTATCTTGTTGGCTCTGGCCAGTGCTGGCATGTCCCCTGGAATTCCATCCATGATTGAAGTCCTGAGAGGCTTCTCTCTTTTCTTGTGTTGATCCCAGTTCTTCATTACTTCTTCGCCTGTGCCGGCAGCGTACCTGTTTTGCTCCTCTTCGCTACCAAACACGTGAGGGTGACGAAAGCGCATCTTCTGCTCCATCAGGTACGCAACATCTTCAATGTCGAAGGGTTCACCCAGGGTTCCAGTGGAGGCAAGGTCCGAGTGGAAAATTACCTGGTAGAGAACATCGCCGAGCTCTTCCATGACTTCTTCTCTGGAACCAGCCTCTATCGCTTCAATCAGCTCGAAGGTTTCCTCAAGCAGATACTGAATAAGTGAATGATGTGTTTGCTCAGCATCCCAGGCGCAGCCGCCCGGTGCTCTAAGTTGATGGGCTGTCTGAATCAGACTTTCTAGCTTTTCCATTCGCTATTACCTGCAATTCCTCAAGGAGCTTCCTGACAAAGTCAATCACCTCTCGGTCACGAATCGTGCCCTCGGCTTGCGATTTTGGGATGCTCATAGTCAAAAGATGTGAGCTCTTAAGGTACTTGGTCGTTGGGTAGGTGTGACTGAGCTTAACCAGCTCAGAATCGGTCAGATCAACCGGTTGAATCCTGGCCATCAGTCCCAGAAGGTTTACCTCTAGAAGCCCCAATCTATTTGCCATCTGGCGAAGCTGTGTCACCTCAATCAAGTTGTGAACAGAGGTTGGTAAGGGCCCAAAGCGATCAGCAATCTCTGCTTGGATTTCAATCAGCTGATCCTGAGTGGCAGTTGCACCGGATGCCGAAGCTAACTTGTGATACACCTCAAGCCGCAAACGATCAGAGTCGACATACTCGATTGGAATACGCGCATCTACAGGGAGCTCAAGTTTCAATTCAGACGGCGCTTCAATCTTTTGTCCCCTGAACTCGCTGACCGCTTCGGCAATCATTCGCATGTAGAGGTCAAAGCCAACGCCTGCGATGTGTCCCGATTGCTCTCCGCCCAGAAGGTTTCCAGCTCCTCGAATCTCTAGGTCCTTCATCGCCACCTGCATTCCACTGCCGAGCTCGTTGTGGGTGGCGATGGTTGAAAGCCTGTCAAAGGCTGTCTCCCCCAAAGGTTTGCTCGGGTCATAGAAGAAATATGCGTATGCCCTCTCTCTGGATCTTCCGACTCGTCCTCGAATCTGGTGAAGCTGACTTAGGCCAAAGTTCTCAGCCCTATCGACAATCAACGTGTTCGCATTGGGAATATCAATTCCGGTTTCGATGATGGTGGTTGAGACCAGAACATCAAACTTCTTCTCCCAGAAATCAACTACCACTTGCTCTAGCAGATGCTCTGGCATCTGCCCGTGGGCAACCGCGATCCTCGCCTCCGGAACCAGCTTTGCCAAATTTGCTGCGGTGCTGTCAATCGTTGCAACCCGGTTATGAATAAAGAAAACCTGACCTTCACGAATCAGTTCTCTTCGAATAGCAGCAGCCACCGTTGCGTCATTGAAGCCACCGACATAGGTCAGAATCGGATGCCGATCTTCCGGAGGTGTGGCAAGTGTGGACATTTCTCGAATGCCTGTCACGGCCATTTCTAGTGTGCGAGGAATAGGAGTTGCGCTCATCGACAGAACATCTACGTTTTGTCTAAGGTCCTTGATCTTCTCCTTGTGCTCAACCCCGAATCTTTGCTCCTCATCAATGATGAGTAGGCCCAAATCCCGAAAATGAGTTCCAGCTGATAACAATCGGTGTGTGCCAATCACCATGTCTATCGCGCCGCTCTTTAGACCTGCCAGAACCTTCTTTGCTTCTGAGTCACTTTGGAAGCGGGAAAGTGCTGCCAAGTTAATTGGAAAACCAGAGAATCTGGAGTGAAAAGTATCGAAATGCTGCTTTACCAGCAGAGTTGTGGGGACAAGCATCGCCACCTGCTTGTGGTCTTGAATAGCCTTGAAAGCCGCGCGAAGAGCAACCTCGGTCTTGCCATAGCCAACGTCACCGGCTAAAAGCCGATCCATGGGTATTGGCTTTTCCATGTCTCGTTTAACTTCATCAATTGTCGTGAGTTGATCTGGTGTCTCTTGGAAGACAAAGGCATCCTCCAGCTCACGCTGCCAGTCGGTGTCTGGAGAAAATGAATAGCCCTGGGATTTAACTCTTGCCGCATAGAGCTTGACTAAATCAATTGCAATTTTGCGAACGGCCTTGCGAGCGTTGCTCTTCGCTCTGGCCCAGTCAGCCCCGCCCATCTTTGATAGCACCGGTGCTTCAGCACCTACATAGCGTGAAAGCAAGTCCAGTTGATCGGTTGGAACAAAAAGGGTGTCAGCTGGGTAGCCACGCTTTGGCGGGGCGTATTCGACCAGCAGGTACTCCCTTGCCTGTGATCGGTTTGTCCGCTGGACCAATTCCTTAAACCGACCTACCCCGTGAATTTCATGAACTACGTAATCTCCGGATTTGAGCTCTAGAGGATCAACAGCTGCCCCGCGACGCTTAGCCAATTTGCGCTCACGCGGTGCAACGTAGTTCGAAGCAACTCCAAAGAACTCATCCTCTGTCATCACCACTATTCCTGCCTCCGCCAGAACAAATCCGCTGGCGATGTTGGAGACAGTGATAGTTACTTCAGAACTAGGCAGTTCGCTGAAGCTTTCCCTAAGTGATACCGGAAGCGACTGAGCTGCAACGAGCTCCAAAAGGCGTTCTGCAGTGCCGTGACCTCTTGCGACTAGCAGAACAGACTGGCCAGCTCTGAGTTGATCGGCAATCCAATCAATGCTTTCCCCCTCTGGAAACACTGGCACTTCTCTAAGCCCAAGGTCCACGCTGGTTTCCTCAGACAGAGCTGAGATTTCGACAACTTTTCTGCCATCGCTGAGTTGATCCTTGAATTCTGAAAACTCTAAGAATGCACCACCGGAGAGATCAATCGGCGCTTCTGCGCCGCTTAGCGCAACATCCCAGGCTGCATGCAAAAACTCCTGATTGGTCTTTACTAAGCCGTCTGCCCGGCTGCTGAGTTTTTCTGGCTCAAGTAAAACTGCCTCCGAAGTTTTGATGTAGTCGGTCAACGGAACCAGTTTGTCCGCTAGGGCTGGTGCCAAAGACTCCATGCCGGAGACGGGAATAGCATTCGCAATTTTTTCGAGCATCTCGCTTAGATTTGGAAACTCTCCTGCCATTTCCCTTGCCTTGGCAGCAACGCTCGGGGTAATAAGTAGCTCCCTGGCTGGGAAAACCTCCAGCTCTGCAATTGGGGAGTCGAACGATCTCTGATCGGCGACATGAAACTGACGCATCTCCTCAAGCAGATCTCCGAAGAATTCAAGGCGAACTGCATAGTCAGCGGTGGTGGGAAAAACATCGACGATGCCGCCTCGAACTGAGAATTCCCCTCTGCGTGTAACCAGGTCAACACGTTCGTAGGCAAACTCAATTAGCTTGAGAGTCAGCTCCGGTAAGAGGTATTCGCTGCCCTGCTTTATTGCCAGTGGCTGATAGTCAACAATTCCGGCTATCAGGGGTTGCAGAGCGGCTCTAATTGAAACCAAAATCACAACTGGGTGTTTGGACTTCGCCTTTGCAGCTTTCTGGATTTGGTGAAGAGCAGCCACTCGCTTACCCACAGTCTCGGGTGATGGGGAGAGCCGCTCATGAGGAAGGGTTTCCCAGGCGGGAAAACTGATTACTTCTAAATTCTCGACAAGCTCATCCAGGGTATTAGCTAGCTCTTCTGCCTGCCTTGAAGTAGCCGTGATCACCAGGAGGGGATCTTTTCTATTCATCAGCATTGATGCCAAGGCAACTGCTTGCGTCTTGACGGGTGCGAAAAGCTTTGTGGTGTTTTGCTCACGGGCATGCTGAAGCGAGCGCGCCTTTGCGGCCGCAAAAAGCAGTGAGCGGATAGTCACTCCAGAAGTTTAGGGGTTTTACTGAAGGAGGTTCTCGACTTTATCCAGGGCTACATCCACGAGTTCGCGAAGTTTTGAGCGCTCCTCGGAATTGAAGTTCTTCAGCACGAAATCAGCAACTTCCATTTGACCAGGAGGTCTGCCGATGCCAAAACGAATGCGGTGATAATTAGTGCCGCACTTTTCACTTATATCTCTAAGCCCATTGTGACCGGCATGGCCACCGTCGAACTTAGCCCGCACGTCTCCAAACTCGAGGTCCAACTCATCGTGAATCACAATCATGTGATCGACATCGACAGAATAAAAGTTAAGTAGCTGGTAGGCAGGATTTCCGCTCTCGTTCATATAGCCCGCACTTCGAGCAAGCACAATCTTTGCTCCATGGGGCGTGCGATACTCAGCGACGCTTGCAAAGGACTTGAAGGCTTTGAAGGATGCTGAGTGTTTAGACGCGAGCTCCTCAACAACTATTTGACCGATGTTGTGGCGGTTAGCCTCATACTGCGGACCTGGGTTACCAAGACCGAAAACAAGCCAGGTTGAATTACTTGTCAGCTTCTTCAGACTTTTGTGCGGTTGCGACTGGCTGTGGGGTTTCAGCTGCTGGCTGCTCATCTGCTACTCCGGCCTTGGTCTCTACAACCGAAGCTACCAGTTCATCCATTGGCAGTTCCATGATGACACCCTCAGGAATGTCTAGATCAGAAACGTTGTAGTGGTGACCAACCGGGTGGTCCTTAGAAATCTTTAGCTCGATGAACTGAGGGATGTGAGTTGCTTCGGCTTCAACCTTGACGGTCTTGTGCTCAAGGTCCAGAACCGCTCCACCAACAACCTCACCGACGATGTGCACAGGAACCTCAACGTGAACCTTCTCACCGCGACGAACCTCGACCAGGTCGATGTGCTCAATTACGTGGGTAACGGGATCCTTGGCTGCACTCTTTACAAGCACCAACTCTTCTTTGCCAGAAATGTTGAGCTCAAGAAGCGCGTTCTTGGTTCTTAGCGCAAGGGCAACCTGGTGTGCAGGAACATGGATGTGTCTGGTGGCATTGCCATGGCCATAGATAACGGCTGGAGTTCTTCCTGAAGCTCTTAGCTTTCGGGCAGCACCTTTACCAAAGTTGTTTCTGACTTCGGCATTTATCTTTGTCTCTGACATTTTTTCCTCGCAACTAACGGGCGAGAAATCTCCGTCGATAACGAATACCTTGGGTATCCCTCGCCGCTGAACCTGAAAAGGATAGCCGATTTACCTATTAGCTCTCAACCCCCACCACGGACCCATTGCTACTGGGGGCCAGGCCACTCTATTTCGTAGGCTAAAAGTAGAGCGCTCGATTCCAAACCAATAGATAGGGCGCTATTCAGGCAGAGTTTGCGTGCTTGAGGGTTTTAGGCGTGGCCTGGAAACAGCGAGTTGACCGAATCGTCATAGAAGACAGCCGCAATTGCTTTGGCAATCAGCGGAGCAATCGAAAGGACGGTCAGCGAATCAAATTCTTTATCTGGAGTAATCGGAAGAGTGTTAGTTACAACAACTGCATCGATGGCTGGGTCCCTCAATCGATCTCTGGCTGGCTCCGAAAAGACGGGGTGGGTGGCAGCGACTATCACCTTGGTTGCCCCATTTTCCTTGAGGGCATTTGCCGCAGCCAAAATGGTTCCGCCCGTGTCAATCATGTCGTCAACAATCAGGCAGTCGCGTCCTCGAACCTTACCGACAATCTCATTCACCTGAACTTGATTTGGCTTATCTGGGTCACGACGTTTGTGCACAATAGCCAAAGGAGTCGCAAGTCTGTCTGCCCAGATGTCAGCTACCCTCACGCGTCCCGAGTCAGGTGAAACTACCGTCAAGTTTTCTGTTCCAAATGTTGCGGCAACATGGTCAGCAAGAAGTGGTAGAGCCCAAAGGTGATCCACCGGACCGTCAAAGAAACCTTGAATCTGTGGTGTGTGCAAATCAACAGACATAAGTCTGGTAGCACCGGCAACTCTGAAAAGATCGTTTACCAACTTGGCTGAAATTGGTTCACGTCCCTTGTGCTTCTTATCCTGCCTTGCGTATGGAAAGAATGGAGCCACGACAGTGATGCGTTTAGCACTTGCTCTCTTCATCGCATCAACCATCAACAGCTGTTCCATTAGCCAATGATTCACTGGATTTGGATGAGACTGGATTATGAAGGCATCTACTCCGCGAACGCTGCGCTCATAACGAACAAAAGTTTCACCGTTAGCAAAGTCATATACGGTCATTGGGACTAGATCTGTTTGCAGAATTTCCGCTACTTCTTGAGCAAGACCTTGGTGCGCTCTTCCAGATGCAATAACCAGCTGCTTGCTGGCGGCCTTCTCAATAGCCAATGACTACTCCGTCCGCTTTGCGGCCTTGGCTGATTCGCTTCCCGGCCGCTTCTCCAATACCCAGTCTGCCAGATTCTCCTGCGGCATGGGATTCCTAGCCAGTGCACCCGGCTCAACGTCTTTGCGGATCGTGGAACCGGCGGCTGTGTAGGCCCCGTCGCCGATGGAAACCGGCGCAACAAAGACGTTCCCGCTTCCGGTTTTGACGTGCTTTCCAATCTTGGTTCGGTGTTTAGTCTCACCGTCGTAGTTGGCAAAGATTGTTCCGGCACCGATGTTAGAGCCTTCGCCAATCTCGGCATCGCCAACGTAGCTCAGGTGTGGCACCTTCGCACCAGCGCCAATCTTGGCGTTCTTGGTTTCGACGAACGCCCCAATCTTTCCGCCCTCTGCCAATTCCGTTCCAGGTCTTAGGTAAGAAAACGGTCCAACCTTGGTATCGCTCGCTATTTTTACGTTTTCGGCAACGGTTCGAGTGACAACAGCCGAGCTACCAACTTCACAATCGGTAAGTGTCGAATCCGGTCCAATGACTGCACCGACTCCGATACTTGTGATTCCCAAGAGCCTGGTTGAGGGCAAAATCTTGGCATCTTGCCCAATTTGAACGGTGACATCAATCCAGGTTGAAGATGGCTCATCAATGCTCACACCGGCCAGTTGCCAGGCCCTGACAATTCTTGAATTGAGCTCTCTGGCCACTTCACTCAATTGCGCCCTGTCGTTTACGCCAGCTACCAACCAGTGGTCTGAAATTTGGTGGGCTTGCACCAGCCCCTTTTCAATCATCAGAGAAATCACGTCAGTTAGATACTTCTCTTTCGAGGCATTCTGAGTCGTGACTTTAGCCAAGGCTACTTTTAGTTGAGCAAAATCAAATACGTAGACGCCAGCATTGACCTCGCTGATAGCCCGCTGATCCTCGGTTGCATCCTTCTGCTCGACAATGCCAACTAGCTCGCCTCTGGAACGAACAATTCGGCCATAACCGAAAGGATTTTCCATCTGGCAGGTAACTAGAGTTCCAATGCTCTTACTGGTGCGATGTCTTTCAATTAGCTCGGTAATGCTGGAGACGTCGATAAGAGGCACATCACCGGATAGCACCAGAACATCTCCGTCGTAGGAGGCTGGAAGCATGCTAAGAGCAGCCTCAACTGCCCTACCCGTTCCAGGCACTTCGTCCTGGGTGGCAATCACCGTGCTCGGGAAATGTTGAGCTACATACTGCGAAATCTTTTCTTTCTCATGCCTAAGGACAGCGATAACGTGCTCAGCCGAGAGCGAGTGGGCGGTTGCCAGGACGTGGCCAATGAGAGGAAGCCCAGCGATTTCGTGAAGAACCTTAGGTAGAGAACTTTTCATGCGAGTTCCCTCGCCTGCGGCAAGAACAACTACAGCCAGTTGGCGCAACGTGCCTCCTATTTACTGCCAGCTCCGCCCCTAGGATTCGAACCTAGACCGGACGCCTCCAAAGGGCGCCGTGCTGCCATTACACCAGAGCGGACCGGGGTCTAACCCCGCGATAAGTCTGCCAGAGAATCCCTAGCCCTGGAGTTTCTGGGCTGCTAGAAGCCAGCTTTCCTCATTTTCAGCAATGGCTTTTTGCAGCTTCTGCTGATCTTCGCTTAGCTGAACCAGCTTCTGATAATCGGCCGGGTCGGATTGAGCAAGTTTGAGTTGCAGCTCAAGCAGTTCTGCCTGCTGCTTGGCTATGAGCCTCTCCAGCCTCGCGCTCTCTTTTTCCAAATTGCGCCTTTCAGCGCCGCTAAGGTCATCTGTCTTTACTACAGCCACCTTCTCGGCTTCGCGAGGTTTGTTGTGCGCAAGATATTGATCTACTCCCCCAGGCAGATGACGCAGTGTTCCATCAAGAAATATTCCGTACTGGTTATCGGTGACTCTCTCAAGCAAATAGCGATCGTGAGAAACGACAATCAGGGTGCCAGGCCAGTTATCGAGCAAATCTTCCATGGCAGCAAGCATGTCTGTGTCAAGATCATTTGTCGGCTCATCCAAAATCAAAACATTTGGCTCCGTGAAAAGTAGTCTCAGCAGTTGAAACCTTCTGCGCTGGCCCCCGGAAAGATCCTTGATGGGAGTTTGCAGTTCAGGGGAATCAAAGCCAAGTTGTTCAACTAGCTGACCGGTTGGAATTTCCTTTTTTCCGACCACGAAGCTGGTTTTTTCTCGACGGATCATCGTGAAAATTCGCTCATCCGCAAACTTGTCTAGCTCTCTTACGTCCTGAGATAGCTTGGCGAATTTCACTGTCTTTCCGATTTTTACTCTTCCAGAAGTTGGGCTCAGCTCACCTGTCATCAGCTGCAGAAGCGTTGTTTTGCCCGCACCGTTGCGACCTAGTAATCCGATTCGATCTCCAGGCCCTAGGCGCAGAGTGACGTTGCGAAGGATTTTTCTTCCCTCAACTTCGTAACTGACATCCTCAATATCGACAACGTCCTTTCCGAGGCGCGTTGTGGCCAGCTTGGCCAGCTCGATCTGATCTCTTGGTGGTGGTTCGTTTCCAATTAGCTCGAGTGCTGCATCCGTTCTGAATTTCGGCTTAGTTGTTCTTGCAGGTGCTCCCCTGCCAAGCCAGGCAAGTTCTTTTCGAAGCAAATTTTGTCGGCGAGCTTCAATTGCTGCCTGTTGCCTGGCTCTCTCGGTTCGCTGCTGGATGTAAGCGGCATAGCCACCAACGAACGGCTCAATTTTTCCTCCGACCACCTCCCAGGTGTAGTTAGAGATAGCGTCTAAAAACCAGCGGTCGTGTGTGATGACAAGCAGGCCACCGGCATTTTTTGACCAGCGTGATTTGAGGTGTTGGGCAAGCCAATTAACGCCATCGATGTCAAGGTGATTGGTGGGCTCATCCAACATGATCACATCGTGATCAGAGGCCAATAGCTGAGCCAAAGCGACTCTGCGAAGCTGACCTCCGGAAAGGGTTGTGACCGACTGATTCCAATCAAGATCAGAAACTAGACCCGCTAAAACATCTCGCACCTTTGGGTCGGAGGCCCACTCGTAATCCGGCCTATCCCCCACCACCGCGGTTGCAACGCTAAGACGAGGATCAAAATTGTCTTGCTGTT
>Ga0207937_1000075_pt1 | contig 30361 bp, 18 predicted proteins | sample LakMenEpi04Sep11_FD_150668 | JGI IMG/M metagenome (GOLD analysis project Ga0207937, IMG submission 150668) | Freshwater microbial communities from Lake Mendota, WI - 04SEP2011 deep hole epilimnion (SPAdes) | ecosystem: Environmental > Aquatic > Freshwater > Lentic | place: Lake Mendota, Madison...
CATGCCAATAAGCCACGTGCGGCAGCCAGTCGTACCAATCGCGGTTGGTTCTCTTCAGCCAATGCGGAATAGATCGCAGTCGCTTCCTTTGACCTCTTTTGAGTCAGAAGCGATTCTGCACAACTGAGCAACGCATCGATCATCAAATTCTTGTCCCCTCGCACTGACTTCATGGCTGATTGCAAAGCGTTTGCAGCCTCTACTCCCCCAATGGCCCCCAGCGATAACGCTGCGGCTCGAACGACTGCTGCATCCGTGTTGCTTAGCAAGTTGGCGAGGGTGGCGATGGCGATCGATTTCCCACACACTCCAAGGGATCCTATTGCGCCGAGTTGCAGTTTGCCCGTTAGACTTTTTGCGGCAGACGCGAGAGCTGCTTCCGCTTCAACGCCAGGGATCCGTTCCAGCGCGTGACGAGCTAAGTGCGCATTGCCTTCGTTCGCTAGAAGACTAGCGACGGCAGGCACAGAAGCGGCGGAACCGACCAACGCCAATTGGCGACAGACATAGTCCTTTGCGTCACGAGAAATGGGAGAACCGAGCGCCACGATCAATCGTTGCTCAATCGCTTTTCGCGCGGCTGCATCTTTGTTCGAAGCAACGACAGCGTCTTCGATCGCTTGAACATCGCTGAGCGGAGTTCCAAAATCAAATTTCTTGAGTGCTTCGAAAGCTTGGTCCAACATGGGAGGAAGTCCTTATAGTCAATGAGTGAGTTTTTTGTGTTGATGGGATATGTTTCTGATTGCCGCCACAATTACAACTGCCATGGTTCGCGGCGAGCGCGATCTACCATGCGGTTGGCCTCTTCGTCATGAAGGAATCGCTGAGCCGCGCTATCCCATTTTAGAGAACGTTTCAGTTGATACGCGATGTTGCCAAGGTGGGCCAGTACGCAGGTATTCACGGCGCGTTCGATATCTCGGAACGGCTTTTCGCGAGTCTTGGTGCATTCGATAAAGTCCCCATAGATGTCGCCGTATCCTTTGTAGGCAGGAACTGGTTTGGGAGGCAATTTTTCTCCCGGGGTGCCTTCGATATGAAGGTTGGGCGTTTTGGGTTGGTTATGGTAGATCGACAAACCGTTCGGATACTTGTAGTCAAGCCATTTGCCTTCGGATGAATCGTGGTACACAACCTCGGTCGGTTGTAATTCGCGAACGTCGCAGATGAATGTCGCACCACCGAAATGGTGTGCTCCCCAGTCGGTCATACCACCCCCGGAGTAATCGCTAAACGATCGCCAGCTAGCGCCATTGATCGAAAAGCTGCCACTGCAACGTTTCGAGTTGTAAGGTGCCCATGCGGCAGGTCCGAGCCACAAGTCCCAGTCGATTACCTCATCCAACGGTTCTTCGGAAAGATTGCACAATTGCGGCAATGGTCCCACGCTAACGTTGATGGATTTGATCGTACCCAATTCGCCAGCCCACGCAGGATCAACATATCTGCGGTAGTCACCAAGAACGCGTTGGCTCCCGCCCGATACTACCCGACCATAACGGCGAGCAGCGGCGATCATCAACGGACCTTCACGCAGCGTGAGAGTTTCGGGTTTCTGGCAGTAGACATCTTTTCCATGCCGGCATGCCTCAATCAACATCAAAGCGTGCCAGTGATCTGGAGTGGCAATATGAACAGCATCGATATCGGACCGTGAAAGAAGTTCTCGGAAGTCATTGTAAACCTGGCAGTCCTTGTTCTTGTAATGACCGTCGACTCGCCCCTTCGATTCTTCTCTGTTTTTTGCGCGAACATCGCAGGCTGCTACATATTGCACGTCACCGCGCCCGAGAAATGCCCCTTGGTCACCGCGGCCCATGTTACCAATACCAATTCCACCCATCACGATTCGATCACTGGCCGGAGAACGATTCGCATTCCCAAGTGCCGACGAAGTGATGACATAAGGAGCGCTCAAGGTGGCAACTCCCGCAGTCTTCAAAAAACTACGACGACTGGATTGTGTATCCATCGCCGCATCCTTTGCGTTCGTCGAGGCAATAGAGTCCTGTGATTGAGATGTCTGAGATTCGCGAGTCATAAATGAGTCTCGATCAACCTAAAGGGAAGGGATTCAGAAATTTTTGGAAGTCGACCATGCTGCTCTATAGCCGCAACGATAATCCGATAGTATCCATCGGAGAAACTGAATTTTAGCAAGTTCCCGGCCGCAAGTTTCGGTAGGCTAACCAGTGGCTGGCAGAAAAGTGCCAAAGCAAGCGAAAAAACTTTTCCAAGAGAAGAACTTTAGGATACACGCCAGGTTTTTTGAAGCAAACCGATAGCCATATCTTGAATGCAATGTTTTCAACTTTTTCCCTCACTTTCTTCGCCCCTCGATTGGATCGTCAAGAGGAGTTCTGCCAGTCGCATCTTCGATGAAGGTCGATTCCGGGCAAAGGCGATTTTGCTACAACTAGGATTATTCGATAATTTTCCAGTCCTAAGGTGCGCACGATGAATCCGTTTTTGGCCGAATTTTTGGGAACCATGGTCCTAGTTCTTTTGGGAAACGGTGTAGTTTGCAATGTATTGCTGAACAAAACGAAAGGAAACAATGGAGGTTGGATTGTCATCACCTTCGGTTGGGGGATCGCGGTGTTTGTTGGGGCTTGCATCGCGAATGAAGCCAGTGGTGCACACTTGAATCCTGCATTGACCATTGCAATGTATACGCTTCAGAAAGTCACTGCGGATGTTGCTTTGGGTTACATCGTAGCTCAGTTTTTGGGGGCAATGCTGGGTGCTGCCTTAGTCTACCTGCATTACCGACTTCATTTTGACGTCACCGAATCGGCGGATGATAAACTCGGGTGCTTCTGTAATGCACCGAACATCGCCGGTAATTTGCAAGCGTTGCTTTGCGAAGTGATCGGAACTTTCGTGTTGGTCTTTGCTATTTTGCAATTCCATGCACCCAAGGTCGACGGCATCGATGGCGCAACCGCAACTCCCATCGGGCTGGGCTCTATCGGATTGGTTCAAGTAGGTTTACTTGTGATTGGGATTGGATTGTCGTTGGGTGGGACGACAGGGTACGCAATCAATCCCGCAAGAGATCTTGGGCCGCGCATCGTGCACTTTTTACTCCCCATTCGCGGTAAGCGCGACAGCAATTGGGCATATGCTTGGATCCCCGTGGTTGGCCCTATTGGTGGTGCATTGTTGGCCGCATTGATTTATCGAATCTCAACGCGATAAGGTCGGCAGTTTGCATTTCCAACTAGAACAACCAGAGCTTTCCTTGAATGCTTCTTTCGAATTACTTATTGCGCATTCGATCTTCTAGTCGACTAGAAGACTGAATCCATCTGCCATCGCGAATGTTCCTTTGATCAGCCTTGGGACTTGCAACTTCATGACCTGATTTCTGATCTGCAGAATCAGGATCTGCCTCTTCTGGCTTCGACTCTTGGGGCTCACGCTTTGTTTGCTTGGACCTAGCATCGAATACTTTCGTCGTCATGTCCGAAACAGAAGGACGAAGCAGTGTCTCGGATTGATCTGAATTCTTGAAGTGCCGCTGAAACCCAGGGGGTAGTTCGATCGTCTCTACCGGACGTGTTGCTTCCTTCTTTTCAGAGGTTGCTCCCTTTGGTTCGGTGTAGGATGCTTGAACAACCCCTTGCACCGTTTGAGGCCCTCGCTCCGTTTGAGGAGCTACTGCTTTTCCTTTACTAGTTTGCGCATCGGTTTTTTTCGCAATACCTGGAAGCAACTTGATCACAGGATCGGAAATGGTTGTTCCCCCTTCGACACCTTCGAAGCGAGTGATCAAACTCAACTTGACGGGCTCTTCACCGACAGCGGACCATGGTAGCCAAATGCTATACGAGGGCCCAATGGATGTCTTGCTCATGTGTGATGCAAGATGCTCGGCGGTAAACGCAAACTTGCGCAGTGGTTTTTGAGAGTCGATAGATTCGTCTTCAGCATCAAAGGCATAGACTGCTAAGCTACCTTCGACCTCGATCGGGTCGGGTTTGTCTTTTTCGTAAAAGTACACACGCCCTCCAAAGCCACGGATCCCTTTCTGTCCAGATTGATGAAGGATTGTATCGGTCCAAACCGCCAGAATACGGTCTGGAACTACTTTCTCGTCGACTTTTTTCTTGCCCCACGGATTCATACTCTTGGCTCCCAGAAAAGGCTGGCAACCTGAGAGCCCGAGAATGAGGAATACACCAACGAGAGAAAGTAGTTGTGTTCGATGGTATTGGCTATAAACTCGTCGCATCAGGGAGACCGTCCCTCGGTGAATGGGCCGACTGCGATAAAAGCATCCGACTTCTTGGGGATCGAACTAGAAGGATTGGGCGTGGGAATCAGTTCCGCAGGTTTGGAAAATGCAGGATCCATCTCTAACGGGGATGGCACAGCACCCGGACGAATTGCCGAGTCTGGAATCCCACGCGGTGCAATGTCCGGATAGACAACTGGACAATCATCATCTACAAGTGGACGATCGAGTACACCATTGGGCGGGAATACATCTCCGTGCATGTCGAAGATATCTCCTTCGCACCAACTGATCCTCGCAAACTCCGCTTGCTTGAGACGCTCCATGTCTCCTTGAGTACGTACGACATGCGGAGTCATGATAATGACCAGTTCTGTTCGTTGCGTCTCATTGAGGTCATAACGAAACAGATGCTTGATGACAGGAATGTCACCTAGCCATGGAACTTGGCGGTGAATCGTTCGAGTACTTCGAGATATCAATCCGCCGAGGATGATTGTCTCGCCGTCGGCAGCGCTCACCGTCGCTTGGGCTCTCACTGTATCCGTGCGAGGCGCACGGATGACTTGTCCATTCGGCGAGATCGAAATGGGGATACCTTCACTGTCTGGTCCCAATTTAGATTTTTCCGCGTCGATCTCCATTACCACGTTTCCATCAGGGCTGATTCTGGGAGTGACTCCAATGATCAGACCAACATTCTCCAACTCCACATCGCTGCTTTGGAAACCCTGCAATGTAACATTCGATCTTACGATTCGAGGTACGCGCTGACCAACTTGAATAAACGCTTGCTGATTGTCGAGTGTGAGGACTTGTGGTCGGCTCAGGATCTCCAATCGACGCGAGTCTTGCAAAGCTCGTAGCAAGAAACTGACGTTCTCGCTGCTTGCCGACAGCACTAACCCACCGAATCCCAATGTCTCGTTTCCACGTCCCACAGCGAAATTCGAAATTCCCTGTCCGCCTGTACGGCCGGAAGAGGTGAGTGCTTTCGAAGAACCGCTGTTTCCAAGCGGCAGTGTATTATTGAATTCGAATCCAGGAGTATTGGATGCCGCTACGATTTCTTGATTCGTATTGGTGACGACCCCGGCTGGTGTCGAAGTTGTCGTCGTGTTCGTTCGAGTCAACAAACCTCCCAAGAGGCTTCGATCGAACAAGACCGAGTCTTGAATTCCTATTTCAACGCCAAATTCATCGGTGTTGCCCAAGACGATTTCCGCAATCATGACTTGGATCATGACTTGAGGCGGTTGTTGGTCCAGGTCTTCGATTAGTTTACTTATTTCATCGTAGTACCGCGGAGTCGCACTCAGAATCAGTTTGTTCTGGACCGGCTCGGGTACGAGAACGACCTCTTTCTCAAGTTGCTCGAAAGGATTGTTTGCATCGGGACCAGCGTTCTCTACTTGCCGCTTGTTTCGCAAGAATTCATTAATCGCTAACGCAACGTCCACTGCGGGTGAGTTCTTCAATCGATACACAGAGCTTTTGCGCTGAACGGCATCAGACTCATCCAATCGCACGATGATTGCTTCAACAATCTTGAGATCTCCCTCGGAGCCGACAGCGATGATATTGTTCCCCCGCGTATCGACGGTAAAACGCAGAGGAAGTAGAGAGGATTCATCGGTGGAACTGGACAATTGTGTAGCCGCTGTGGTTGCTCCACTTGCCGTAGGCAATAAAGAACGAAGCGTTTCGACCAACGACGAAGCAACAGCATTTTTGATTGGGAAGATCTTGATCTTGGCAACGGACCCGGGACTGTCCAATTGCTCGATAAACTGCTCGACGAGAAGCATGTTCTCTGGCAAACAGGAAACAATAATCGAGTTGGTACGATCGTTTGTCGAGATTTGGACCGCGCCTAAAATACCACTCGACGCAATTGTTTTGTTCTGCTCGTCGTAGAGCTCAATGCTTTTGTTTTTGTTGAGTGCAGTCGTCGCCAAGGCTTGCTGAAGCGCTTTCGCTGTATCGGCTGCTATTGTATGCTTGAGTTGGAAAACTTTGGCCGCATGCTTGTCCATCCGTGGTTGAACATCCAATTGTTCGACCAGCTTTCGAATCTCGAGCAGATCACGTGGTGAAGCATGCACAATCAGAAGATTCGATCTGCTATCAGATGCAGACTGGATCACCGGCCCAAGTCCAGATCTTGTCTTAAAGAATGTCTGTAGCTGCGTTTGAACGTCTGTAGCCAGTGCCGTTGTGAGTGGGATGACAACGAAAGAGCTGCCTGCTGCTGATGGTTGATCGAGCTTGAGAATCAGCTCTTTCATCGCGACCATCGACTCCCCCCAACCAATCAGGAGAATTGCATTGGGGGAACCAAGTGCGGAGACCGTGACTCTGCCTTGCCGTCCGCCGATGAACTTCTCTTGCGAGGTAGCGATAAGGCTAGCGAGCGATTCGGAGTTCACATGCTGCAATGGAACAACTTCGATTTCAGGTTTGGATAAACGACTTGCTTCATCCAAACGTTTGATGATCTCAGTCAAATCAGTAAGCTGCCGATCGCGACCTCGCAAGATAACAGCATCTAGCTCCGGAAGCATTTGTAATTGCACGCCGTCAAATTGGGGCAATGGTAGTGATACAGGTGCATCGGGATCTTGCGGTTTGTTCGCATCTGGCGTTTGTGATCGCGGAGCATTAGTCGATGGTGCTACTCCCGGCATAGGTGCCGGCGTATCCTGAGCTGACGCGAGTGCGACGTGCCCTGAGTTCATCGTCGATTCGCCTCCCTGCGCGCCAGGGCGCTGAATCATTCTCAAGAAGGGATTGGAGGATACAGCCCCCTTCGATGATTGACCGGTTTGTGCGAGTCTCCCCAACGACGCTTGGCCGTTGTCATTGAGAGAGAGAATTCGAACTTCGCTTTGGGGAGACCGATTGCATACCGCGACACCTATCCTGATCACATCGGAAACCAGTTTTTGCGTTCCCTCGACTCGCATGAGCCGTTGTGCTGCAACGAATTCTACAGTGACCGTCTCATTCCCAATCTGTAGTAGAATCGTATTCAGTTTCGCTGGATGAGAATGAACTCTACCCTGAAAGAGCTGTCGGTAGGCCGTTTCGATTGTCGCCAATTGTTCGGTAGGAAATTGCAGCTCTTTTCGGACCACCGCGTCGTTGGAGTCGACCGCCCCAAGATTGCCAGCCACGAGGAGTATCCCGAGCACGGCACCTAGGATGCCGAACAGTTTTCTAGGTGTCATTAGAATCACTTTGGCGGCGGGGGATTAAGGTTTTGCGATGGGTAGGCTCTTTCGAACTTGGTATCTAGCGAATCAATTCCACTGAGGTCAATACGCTTTTCCAACGGGATACACGTCGAGTGGGGGCACAGAACTGCCCAAAAGCGTTCTGCAATCCGGTCTTGAGAGGTTTTTTTGCTCGGGACAATCAGCGTCTAGGCGACGACCGAAAACAATCTAAGTTGCTTTCAGGAAATAACTTACGTAGGATTTTTGCGTTATCACAACCCGAAGCGTGAGAGACTGTTGATTTAGGACACGGCTTATTGGTTAATGGTGAGCCGTCTGGCGCTAGCCCAGGTTGCCGCCTGTGGAGAAGCCACTAAACCGCGGCTAGCGCCCAACGGCTCACTAAATCAGCGAGCCCGTGAGCGAGGGACGGAGAATCCCCCAGAATCCCTCGCTTACGCTTCGGGTTAGGATTAAATCACGATGGACGCATAGTCTCGCGCGCCCGCTTCGGGGTAGGATTGCTAACGATTGGCAACTCGTTTGTCCAGGAAACTAACAGCCGACGAAAATGCACTTTTTGTGCATGCAAGATTGGATGCCGATTATAATTTCAAATCGAGTGCTTCCAAAAAGGTTGCCCTCGATCGTCGGGAGTCAGAGCAACTGGCCTTTCGAACGATTTCCCACCACGTGGCTTCGCGATTTCTGCCACATATCGATTGAGAATTTCTTGAAATGAGTCACCCAAAGACCTGGCGTTTCCGCTGCGTTTGTTTCGTTATTACTGCTTTCGTTGCACTTTTGCCCGCCCTTACCGCTCATGGGCAGAACACAGATGTCTCGCGGCTGATTCATCCGGAAGTTGCAGAAAAACTGAGCCTAACGGATGCACAGCGAGCGGAATTGCAGAAAATCATTCAGGAGAGGTCCACCCGAGCCGCGGCTGCCACGGACAACTCGACCAAAAAAACGATAACCAGTGAATTCGACCAGAAAGCGCTGCAGCTCCTGACCGAGGAGCAGCGGAAGATGTTCCAAACCCTTGAGCCACTGAAGAAGCTCAAGTTCCAGTTTCGCGACATGAAGTGGGATGAAGTGCTCGCCTGGTTCGCACAGCAGCAGGACTTAACGTTGGTCATGGATCGAATCCCACCTGGGTCCTTTACCTACATGGATGTTCGGGAATATACGCCCAGCGAAGGAATCGATTTGCTCAATAGCGTCTTGATGACGCGCAACTACGCATTGATGCGACGAGAAAAAATGCTGGTTGTCATGGAATTGGGAGACTCTATTCCTTTGGAGTTGATTCCACGCGTGAGCCTGACACAATTGATCGAAAGAGGGCAATTCGAGTTGGTGAGCGTCGTCTTTTCCCTCGGAGGGCGTCCGATTGAGGCAGTCCTGAACGAAGTGAAGCCATACCTTAGCAACTTTGGCCGAGCCATTCCGCTCGCACAAGGTGGCCAGCTTCTGGTGGTGGAGAACGCTGGCAAGATGAAGATGATCAATGAACTGATCGTATCGATTCCTGTTCCAAAAGCTCAACCCAAACCCGAACCTCCAGCTCCTCCTCCCCAACCAGTCTTTGCTTCCTATCCGATTGCGGGTCTGGATGCGGCGTCCGCATTGAAGACCATTCAAACGTTAATTCCTAGCCAGCAGATCACGGTTGATTCAAAAACGAATGTTCTCAGTGCTTTCGTCGTACCAGCACAGCAAACGGCAATCAAAACAGCAATCGATCAAATGGTTGCAAACCACTCTGCACTCCCTTCGAGTAATTCGGTGGCTTATCAATTGTCCGGGACAGCAGCGACAGAACTCGTCAAGCATCTCAAGGCGTTGGTTCCAGACGCATTGGTGTTGCAAGTGTCCGATCGTGTTCTCGTATCCGCCTCCCCAGAACAACAACGACTGATTCGCGAAGATCTCGCCAAGCTCGAGATGTATCCTGTCGAACAAGGTCAAAAGAGCATTCGTTTTTTTGAGCTTCCTACCAAGCTGCTCACCACTGTTGAATCGTCACTGAAGGCAATCTTTCCAGGTGTGCAAATTGCTGCGAATCCAACAGCGGGCAACTTGGTTGTTCGAGCATCGGCTGAAGACATAGCCTTGATCAGCGAGATCTTAGACGGTTGGAAGAGAGCGGCTTCCGATGCCAATTTGACACTAAAGTCTTTTGCGTTGGACCGGCCGGCCACGACGACTTGGCTCACGGTGGTGGCCAAGATTGCACCAAATGCGACAACTTGGTTGAGAGACGATGGACTTCAGCTTACCGCATTAGGAAATCGTACTGAACTCGAGAGCATTGAAACGAATCTTGCATCGTTGATAGAGCAAATACCGAAAACGCCTGATCGCCAACTGCAGATTTACAATCTAACCAAGTCACAGATCGCACGAAGACCCATGCTCAGCGAGCTTCCTAAGAACTTGGAAAACATCAAGCTACTTGATGGCAAGAACAAAGGGGAACTGTACGTATGGGCCAATGCCGAACAACATACGTTGTTTCGAAAATTGCTCGAATCGATTGACATACCGATTCCGGTATCGTCCCCCAAGGTTCCTAGATCGTATCCCATCGACTTTCAAAATCATTCGCTGGTTCAGCAAATACTTGTCGCTGAATTCGCGGACGCTACGATCACGATCGACTCCGATGGAAAGCTATTGACGGCCGTGGCCGATGTAGAGACGCAAACGAACATTGCAACGCGATTAGCTCTCTTTACGGAAAGCTTTCCGAAGAAGTCTCTGCTTCGACTCGAGAACTATTCCGTGAAAGGGATGACCGTAGATGCTCTACAAACGACCTTGACGCCATTGTTGACCGGCGCGCGGGTCAATGTCGATGCCAAGAATAACCGATTGCTTGTCACGACAGACGACAAAACACATGCCGAGATAGCGAAGCTTATCGCTGCAATCCAAGGCCCTTCGGAGCCCAGCTTACAAAAAGTCGCCATTGTCTACCCCCTGGATCATGCCAAAGCGACGCAAGTGAAGACGGTTGTGGATCAGTTGTCTCTCGGAGTCTCCACGGTAGCAGATGACTCGTTGCGACAAGTGGTTGCGACAGGGACCATCGAAGATCATGCCGTGATCAAAGCGATGATCAATCAGATGGACCGACCATCGTCTGCCAATTCGGAAAAGCAAATCCGCTCGTTTGATACCAAGCGAGTCTCTTCTGCGTATCTATTGCCCGTCTTGCAAAAGCTGTGGCCCGAGATGGAATTCTCGTCGGATCCGGCGAACAACCGTGTGATCGCTTCAGGCAATGCGAAGCAATTGGCCGATGTCAGCGCAGCCATGGACCGACTGATGGCTTCACCCGATGGCACGGTGCAGACAGTCAAATCGTATTCTGTTCCGTCCGGAGACATGCTCACGTTGCCTGTTATTTTGGGGCAAATTGCACCGCAAGCGATCCTCAGCAGCGATGTGGCTTCGCGAACGGTAACGGTTTGGGCGAACGAAGAACAACATGTTCGCGTAGCCCAAGCGATCGAGCAGATATCACGCGTCGCCCAGAACGCGAAGAAGCCGATGTCCTATCGGGTGAGCCCAGTGCATGCAACTCCGATTCAAGCTGCGATTCAAATCCTTGTCCCCACAGTGAACGCGGCAGTCGTCGGTACTTCAGGGCAAATTGTTGTCGTGGGCTCCGAAGATCAACACCGCCGTGTTGCTGAGATTGTGGAGATGTTGTCCAAAGAGTTGGACCAATCGAACCGAGTGGTCAAAGTATTCAAGATCGATCCCGACGAAGTAGATCAAGCGATGTTGCTAAGCGTTCTGCAGAGCACGACCCCTACCAATGTTCGGCTCGAATCCAATCTTGTCACGCACACGATCATGGTCGTAGGAACAGCAGAAGAAGTAGCGACGGTCGGGAAAAAGATCGATGAACTTCAGAAAGAAATACCCAACCTGCCGAAGAAGACACTTCGACAATATCCGCTCCATGCGAACGATAGCACGACCCTCCTCTCGATTTTGAAAGGGGCCCATCCGAACGCAACGATTGTCGCAGACCTCGCGCAGAAGTCGCTCTTCATTACTGCGAACGACAAAGAACATGAGGAAATCGGAGCATGGATCAAAACGTATGATTTACCGCGAGACCCCGTATTCTTGCCGATCAAGCCTCGCACAAGCACGTCGGTGATCGCATCGCTAAAGTCTCTATACCCAGGGGCGACCATGACTCTTGATACAACTGCCAATCGCGTCATGGTTTTGGCTGATCCTGCTTCACAAAAGCGTATCGCCGAGTCGATTCAGGTACTCGAAGCGGGACTCGATACCGGGGAAAAGACCGCTCGTGTATTCCGTATCGACCCTGACAAACATGACGTTCTCGCCATCTCGACGCATCTGAGAACTTTGATCCCAGCGCAGATACAATTGGAACCGAATACTCGCAGTGCTTCCATTCTGGCCCTAGGTAACGAATCGGAATTAGAACTCGTCCAGCAAAAGCTGGAGATGCTACAGCAACAAATGGTGCTGACAGCTACCGCCACCGCGGTTGTCTATAAAGTGCAGAACGCACCACGTGAGAGTGTCAGGGGGATCAATACGGTTATTTCGTCTTTATACAAAGACATCAATTCCTACAGTGATCCGACGAATGGAACGATTGTGGTGACCGCCACGGAAGCTCAGCATAAAAAGATCGCCGACATCATCGAAGGTTACGATCAGAGTACGGTTGATATCGAAACACGCGTATTCAATCTTTCCAAGGCAGATGCAAGCTCGCTTCGAACATCCATGGCTGAGGCAAACCCGCGTGTTTCCGTGACAGCAGACCGCAAGACCAACAGTCTCATTGTGACGGCCCCTAAGTCGGAGTTGGAGCGTATTGAAAAGACTATCCAAAACATCGAATCGTCGAATGAAAATCCGATGACGACTCAGACCTATCGGTTGATGAGTTCCGAACCGACGTCCCTCGCGCGAGCCTTAGATGAGAGCTATCCCAATGCGTCGATCACCGCAGACGCCACCAATGGTGCGATTTATGTTGCGGCCACTCCGCAGGAGCATGAAGCAATCAAGAAATTGGTCGACGAACTCAATTTGCAACCATCCAATCAATCGAATTTTAAAATCGCGACGTTGAAGTATGCGAACCCGGAATCGCTTGCAAAGTCAATCACCGCTGCGTTGGGACCTCGCTCAAGATTGAACGTTAGCACGCTGAAGGAGTCGCGATCGCTCTTCGCTTTCGGAAGCCAAGCCGATCTTCGCGCATTCGAACAATTGATTCAGGAACTCGACAAACCTCAGCAGTCCGGATCCGAGCGTCAATTTGAAACATTTCCTCTCAAGGGAGTCGACGGAATCTCCATCGTATCCTCCCTCACGAAACTCTTGTCCGGAGCCGACGAACCTGCTGATCTGAAATACGATCAACTCAATGGTCGGCTCATGGCAGCAGGAACTGCGGATCAGATAGTGAAGATCAAAGAGGCGTTGAGCAAGTTTGAGGCACCGAAACGAGAATTCGACATCTTTCCGTTGAAGACGATCGATTCTTTCACCTTTCGCACCGCAGCCGATGCTCTTTTTGAACAGGAGTCAGGAATCAATCCTCCTACGATCAACGTCGATAGCAGTCTGCAACAGGTTTTGGTACACGGCACTCGAGAGCAACTCGATCGCATCCAGCAATTGCTCGATAAGATGGGGGCAGGATCCAAATCGGTGCTGCGGGACAAAGGCCAGGGCGGCGTGCGGTTCATTCCGATCAATAGAAATCCGCAAGCATTGCTGGAGAACGTCGAACGACTTTGGCCTTTGATTCGAGCGAATCCCGTTCAGATTATCGATCCTAAAAAGATTCCCAAGGGTAATCTCGAGAACCCGCAATCCAACCATTCTCGGAGTCCATGGGGATCTCGAAGTCGTTTGGTTGCTTTTCAAGATCCCGCGGAAACCGCCACGCAGCCAGCCAGCCCGACCCAAGAAGCGAAACAGTCGCAGCCGATAGATCGAACGAGTACGGAACCGAAAGCAGACAATGCTCCTGTCATCGTCATAACCGGTGACGAACAATGGACCGTGGCCTCTGACGATGCAGAAGCATTGAGCCAGTTTGAAAACTTGCTCGATACGTTGCTCAATCCTCGCGTTCAACCTTATGCCAACGCTGGCAATTTTGGCGTCTATATTCTTCGGCATGCAGATGCGACTGAGGCGCGAGAACTGTTGATGGATCTCTTTGGGATTTCGACGCAGCGATCTTCGTTCTTCTCTTCCTCCATGCAACGTCTCAAAATTGTTGCGGACCCACGCATCAATGCTCTCGTGATCGGCGGCAACCTCGCTGAGCGAAAAACGGCAGAAGAGTTGCTGGCCGTTATCGACTCCCAAGATCTCATCGATAGGCTCCAACAAATCACTCCCAGCATCTTGCCCCTCCAAACAGCCAATGCAAAGAATGTCCTGGATATAGTGAAGGACGTTTACAAATCTCAACTTTCGAGCGGAGCCGGCCGAAAGCCACTTCCCATTCCAGACGGAGTGTCGACCGAGGTTGCAACGATGTTTCAGCAAATCAATGCAGCCTCGTCTGGGCCACTTCTCGCCGTTTCGCTGGACCCTACATCAAATTCTTTGGTCATTCGAGGACCATCGGATTTGACCCAGGAGCTGATCAAGTTCATTGAAGAAATCGACCGGCAAGCCGAAGTGGCACCATCGCAAAAAATCCAAGTGCTGCGATTGGAATCGGCCAATGCTGCGAATCTCGAAAAAGCACTTCGCTTGCTTTACTCCAAGCAATGACGTTATTTGGCAAACAGCAGCATTAGACGCGCTACTTTAGTCGCATGTATGTCTTGACAAAGGGAGGCAATCCTACCATGATGGAATTCGTTGCATGAAGAAAAACACAGGAGTTTTGTCCCGCACTGGCCGATCGGCGAGGACAAAGAAGTCAAAGACAAAGCTCGCTGTGAGATAAGCTGGATAGCGTCGAACCCATCGATGGACCTTGCCTGGCACGTACCATACATCCTCCCGCCGATGAATTTCCCTGCCCAATACACTTCCCCCCGCCAACTCTGCGTCCCCACCCTTGCGTCCCACCACCCATAACACTTTCGGATTGAGTGTTTCTTCCATCGTCATCGGAGTAGTTGATGATTTCCAGCCCCAATGGAACGCGGCCTTTGCTTGAGCCGGAACAATTGCGAGAGCTAGCCCGTGCATTTGCGGATGCGGGTGCTCTCGAGGAGTTGACGCAACGTTGGAGTTTTGACAACTCGTCTGAGTTGCTGGCTACGAGTGCTCGCTCGATGAAGATGGAGTGGCTCGACAACGACAACATCGAGAATCCGGAGCAAACCCTTCAAGGCTTTCCGGCTCGTTTGATCTATCGTTATTCGGTCTTTCCGATCGAACGAGGGGACGGTTGGCTCCGTCTCGCAGTGAGTAATCCGTTCGACTTTGCGGCGATTGATTCGGTTGCTTCCGCGGTCGAAGTGGAAGTTCGCCCTGTGATGGCCTCCAACGAAATGATTCAGCGACTCATCAAAAAATACTTGGGAGTTGGATCGGAAACCATTGATGGTCTGATTGCACTGCAACGTCTCAAGGGAGACGAGATCGAAATGCTCGAGGGTATCGACCTGGAGAACCTCGAGGATGCGGAAGAAGCCCAGCAGGCATCGGTTGTTCGGCTTGTGAATGAGATCCTTAGTGAAGCGATCGAAGCCCGAGCGAGCGATATCCATATCGAATCCCAAGAGGCGGGGCTCAAGATACGTCATCGGATAGATGGCGTTCTTCAACGTCAATCGACTCCCCCTGAGATGAATCAATTTCGCGCCGCGATCATCAGTCGTTTGAAGATTATGGCGAAGATGAATATCGCCGAAAAACGCGTTCCCCAGGACGGTCGGATCAAGATTCGTGTCAAGGGTCGAGAGATCGATATTCGCGTCTCGGTGATTCCGATGCTGCACGGTGAAAGTGTCGTCATGCGGGTGCTGGACAAATCGAATCTCAATTTCTCCTTGCGTGGTATCGGGATGCCGGAATCGGTCTATCAGAGATTCCAAAAACTGATTCGACTGCCTCACGGAATTGTATTGGTCACCGGACCGACAGGTTCGGGAAAGACAACAACACTCTATAGTGCCTTGAGTGAGATCAAATCAGAGGATGTGAAAATTGTTACGACCGAGGATCCGATCGAATACCAACTCGAAGGGATCAATCAAATTCAGGTTCACAGCAAAGTGGGATTGACTTTCGCAGCTTGTTTGCGAGCTATCCTGCGTCACGATCCGGATGTCATTCTGGTCGGAGAAATACGAGATTTGGAAACGGCCGAGAATGCGACGCAAGCGTCACTCACTGGGCATATGGTTTTCAGCACATTGCACACCAATGATGCGGCGGGTGCTTTTATGCGACTGGGTGATATGGGGGTCGAACCATTCCTTGTCGCCAGCACGGTAGAAGGTATTATGGCGCAGCGTTTGGTTCGAGTGCTTTGTGAAGATTGCAAAGTTCCGTATCAGCCCAAACTGGAGGATCTTCCAGAAGATTTTCCAGTTGCCCAACTGGAGAACACACCTTTGCTGTATCGTCCCGAAGGCTGTGAGTGCTGTCGCAATACTGGTTATCGTGGCAGAAAGGGTATCTATGAACTGCTAGTGACCAATGAAGAGATTCGCCATCTGGTCACACAGGCCTGTACGTCGGATGTCATCAAGCAGGCTGCCGTTCGCAATGGGATGGAAACGCTCCGTGAGGATGGCTGGAACAAAGTGCTCTCTGGAATCACAACCATAGATGAGGTGTTGCGTGTCACGAAAGCCGACTAGGAACATTTCTCGACCTAGTTTGTTCGTTCAAACCGCAGTGTAACATGGCTGACTTTGCATATACCGCAAAATCTCTCAACGGTGAAAAGCGTTCGGGCTCTCTCGTTGCAGATTCAAAAGCCGATGCAATGCAAAAGCTTCGCTCTCAGTCCTTGTTCCCTATTTCAGTCATAGGGAAGCAAGCTGCCAAGCCGAGTGTGAGCTTTACGCTTCCCAAGCGAATCAAAAAAGAACAAGTGGCTGACCTTTGTTCGCAGCTTTCGGATCTCCTCTCCAACGGCGTACCGATGCTCGAGTCGATCCAGATTCTTGCCGAGGCAACCGAGAACCCGCGACTCAAAGAGTCCGTTCTTCGTATACACGAAGCGGTCTCACAAGGAGATACGTTGGATGTGGCGATGTCCAAAGAGACCGGTGTATTCTCCGAACTGACTTTGAGTATGATTCGCGCTGGACAAGAAGGTGCTTTCCTCGAGGAGGCTCTTCAACGCACTTCGCATTTTCTTCGCAAGCAAGATGAGATGCGCAGTAAAATTGTCGGAGCACTTACCTATCCTGCGATCTTGGGATTTGTCGGAACAGCTATTGTTTCGCTGATGGTGGTTTTTTTGGTTCCTAAATTTCAGCCCCTCTTTGATCGATTGGAACAGACGGGTAGTGCATTGCCCACCGTCACGGTCATCCTGTTGGGGGCTAGTCAGATGATGTCTGCCTACGGTCTGATGGTACTCGCGGGCCTCGCGGCTGCCGCCTACGGTGTCTATCGTTGGACCAGCACGGTATCAGGACGTCGTTGGACAGATCGTTTGAAACTTCGAATACCGCTCCTCGGCTCTATTTTTCACGACTCGGCCGTTTCTCGGACTTGTAGAGTATTAGGAACGATGCTGCACAATGGAGTGCCTCTGCTTCGCGCGCTGAAGATCAGTAGCGAATCGACAGGCAATGTATTGTTAGCAGACGCAATCCTCCAATCGGCCGAGAACGTTACATCCGGTGATTCTCTATCGAAACCGTTGCTTGCGAGTGGATTGATCCCGGCGCAGGTGATGGCGATGATTCGAGTGGCTGAAGAGTCCAATACCCTCGACGATGTTCTTGTCAAAATTTCCGATCGAATCGATTTGAGAATCGAACGTAAACTCGATGTATTGGTTCGAATGATTGAACCGATGATGCTTGTTTTGATCGGTTGTATGGTGATGTTTGTGATTGTTGGGGTACTCATGCCAGTGCTCGATCTGAACTCTTCGGTTGGCTGATCCACTCGGAGAATGAAACTTGGAAACACTACATTTAGGAGAAAGACAATGAAGAAACAGAATTATCGCAAAGGCTTAACTTTGCTTGAGTTGATGATCGTCTTGGTCATTTTGGTTGGGATCATTGCATTGGTCGGCCCACGAGTTCTGGGAACTCAGAAGAAGGCCGATATTCGGACAGCCCAAGCGCAAATCGGGAACTTGGAATCTGCATTGAAGATGTTTGCAGTCGATATGAAAACCTTTCCTACCACAGAGGAAGGATTGGCACTCCTCGTAGAAGCACCCGAGGACGAAGCGCTCGCCAAGAACTGGGATGGTCCCTACATCGAAGGTGGAAAGCTTCCAAAGGATCCCTGGGGTAGCGATTTCGAATACGAATATGAAACCGAGTCAACCGAAGAGTCGTCCAGTGCGGGCGCTGGATCTTCCACCGATACGCTCCCTCGTATCTTCTCCATCGGTCCTGATCGGAAGCGTGACACAAGTGACGATATCGGAAATCCTGCTCAGTCTTCGAGCGAAGAGGGCGATGAGAAAAGCACCGCCAAGAAATCCTAAACCGATTTCGCTCAGGATTTTGAATATCGTTTTGTCTAGAAGGCTAATCATGAAATCATCCGATAGTGTTTCACCAACATCCAACGCAGTGCGAAGTGGGGTGACCCTCCTCGAACTGATGATTGTTTTGGTCATTCTTGCAGGTGCTCTGGCGATTGCATGGCCTAGCCTTCAGCGTCCCTTGAATCGGGTCCGGTTGGATGAAGCTTCTCAAACCATTCGAGAAGCGATCGACGAGAGTCGCCAAAAAGCGATCAGTTGCAACAAATCCATGTTGATCCGTCTACGCAAAGGTGACCACGAGGTCCAAACTGGTAGCATCGAATCGTTCGCCGAAGAGATCGAGAATGGGGGAACTCGTGCAATGTCCAGTCTTTCCGATTCGAGAACTTCTGCCTCAACCGGATCTTCGAGCAATCCGAAAGCAATAGAGCCGCAAATTTGGAAGTTGCCAGACGATGTCGTTGTCGTCAATGTGGAAAGTGGTGAACCGACACAGTCTTCTCAGGATCTGGCGTTATCTTCCGATCGTTCGTCATCGGACCCGGAGCGCGAACCACCATCTATCGAGAGTCGAGAGGGTGATAGTTCTGACGGGACAGATCGAAGCACGAGTGACCTTGACGAAGTCCCTTCAGCCGAAGATAGCCAAACAGAGTGGTGGGTCCCTCTCGATGCACAAGGAATCGGCATGGATGCGAAAATCACGCTCAAGGATAAAGTCACCAACAAGAGTATCTATGTTTCCTACTCTGCATCGACAGGAAGCTTGGAGATTTCTCGATGAGTCTGGACCAAGCCGCTTGCCGTCGAGGACTCTCGTTGCTGGAGGTGATGATTGCCGCCAGCATATTGGCAGGCAGCGCGATGGTTCTGTCTACGATCATCGGAACGGGTGCAAGATTCGGAAATCGGGCGGAGTCAAAAGTTACTGCAATCATTCAGGCGCATTCCATTCTCGACGAAGCGCTGGCTAGGATTGCGGCAGGCAATATGTTTGAAGAGTATTCCGGCGAAACGACGGGACCACAGCCAAAGGCATTTCAAGTGGTCGTCACAGCCATGGAGAACTTGCAAAGCGAGGCTATCACATCGCCATCCGATAAGAAGTTGGAATTGCCCTTGCTGCTTCGAGTAGAGGTCTCTTTATTCCGAGAAGCTTCTAGCGAGAAACAAGGTGATCCAGAGCCGATCGTTCGCTTGGCTCAGACCGCTCGCCGTCCAATGGTTCAGCAACAGGCAAATTCCGCCGATAACTCGATGAATGATTCAGGAGCCCCCGTCCCCTCCGCCCCCTCACGCCGAGATCCTTCCGCTCGCCGGGGAGCAAGACCATGACATTCGCATCCATGCGAATGGAGTCTTGTAACAGCGAAACAAAGTTCAGTACATCTGCTCGATTTTCGTACAGAGATCGCTTTGGCGTGACCTTGTTGGAATTGTTGATCGCGTTGGGTGTTTTGTCGGTCCTGATGATTGTGGCATGGTCACTCTTTGACAATTTGCAAAAAGCAGAAGATCGCAGTGGAGGCTTGGCCCGTAGGGTTCAACTACTTCGTCAATCGCGAGCATGGTTAGTCGCGGATATGGATCAACTAGAGACTGCGAAAGGTGAAAGAATTGCGAGTCTCAATCCGCCGGTGGTACCTCAGTTCAACGGCGATCCGACTGGATTTGTTGCGTCCATCACCACATCGTTGAACCCACTACCTTTTCTTCAGGGTGCGTTTGCTTCCTCCGATGAAATGGAAGATGTAGAAGGTGCAGAACTATCAGTTTTTGACACCGAAGAACAAAGGCAAGTGAACCAAGCCCGAGAATCCATTTGGCCCGCAGACAAGCTTAACGTGGAATACCGATTGGAGCCTGAATCTCCAATGTATAACTCAGCTAGCGCGCTCGGAGTAGAGGAAGACATTCTCTTTCGACTTGTGCGTCGAGAGTTCCTTCATGGAGAAGCTAACAATGCATCTGGATCGAATGGCATGCCGCCGAATTCCAACACAACAGCAGCCGCAGACCGACAATTAACGATTCGTGATCTTTATCGCCAGACAGATGAAACGCTGGAATTAGGCAGTGCGGCCTTGCGTGAAAAGGAACTGACCGGTTTTTCCAAGGCCTCGTTTCGTTATTTCGATGGTCGGGCGTGGCAGGAGGATTGGAATAGTCGAGAAGAAGGTGGTCCTCCGCACGCGATCGCTCTTCAATTTGATTTCCCCTCTCGTGCGGCAGCTCGCCGATCGAAAGAGCAATCTCGCTCGGCGGTTGAGACAGAGATCGAAGAGGACACCGGCGAATCTCAAAACAATACGATCGACACGCTCTTGGCCCAGCAACCGAAAGCAACGAGAGAGACAGAAGACGCCGATGAATTTCTTATTGCTACCGCGACATCGGAGATGACCATCGTGGTAGCAACGCATTCAGGACCAGTGAAGCGAGCTAGCGATCCCGGCACTGCTCCATCCATCGAGCAGAGGCGATAATGAAACGCAGATCGCTTCGAAGTCGAAAAGGTATCGCACTGATTGTTGTTTTTGTCCTTGTGATGTTGGTATCGTTAGCGGCATATCGATTCTCCTTTGAAATGCAGTCAGAGTATCGTCTTGCAAAACTATACGAGGAGCAACTCCTCGCGAGGCAAGCTGCGAACAGTGGTATCGAACAAGCATGCAACCTTTTGGATGCTCCTTTTGCGATGCGAATCGACGTGGTGGGTAGCCAGGAAAATAGAGTTGATACCGAGGGAACACCCTTTCGTGGATTGATTGCTTCGTCGGATTCCAACGAGGCAGCGACAGGCCCTGCGGCACAGCCCTGGCGTTATGTTTTGATATCGCCATTATCAACCGTGGGAAACGCACAAGGTGAACGAAATGATCGTGAGGCTGTTTCTCCATCTAGTTCAGGTCGGTCAGCAACCGAAGCTTCGGCAAATACTTGGCGCTTTGGGTTCGAGAACGAATCAGCAAAGATTCCTATTCAGTTATTGCGAGAATGGGAACGAACGCGACCTGGACACGCAAGGAAGGTTTTGTCTCGAATCCCTGGGATAGATCCAGAGACCATCGACCCGTGGTTGATTCAAGCTGGGATTCTTGTACCAGGTCCCGTGTCTAGTATGACCGGTGCACCACTTGGTTCGGGCGCAGATCGAAATTCTGCACAATCCTCTGCCGGGATGTCGTCGGGATCTCCATCCATTTCAGCGGATCGTGGACTATTTGCTGCGCAGTGGCTCGGTGGCGATTTGAATCAAAACTATCAAATCGAAGCGATCGAGCAACGCTGGTGGGACAAGCGAAGTCGAGCTTCCTCTGGACAGGGTTTGCCTGTAGCCTCGAGCGCGACAGAACCCATTGCCATGCAACGTTACTTCACCAAGTATTCAGCGAGTCGCAATGAACGGTCGGATGGCGGACCTAGGATCGACATCAATGCGATGGACTTGCGCGTCTTGCATCGCGACTTGATGGGGATTTGGCCTCAGCAACTCGCAGACTGTGTGATAGCCATGCGCCAGTATGGGCCATCAGGAAATCCAGCTGGTTCCACTGCTTCATCACGGAGCGGAACGAGCATTCCATCGGGAGAATCAGTCGGCACACCTGACTGGAGCGTACCATCACGATATCAGTTTCGAAGTTTGTTGGATTTAGTAGATGCGTCGATTCGGATCCCTGGAGCTGCGGGGACACCTAACAGCCAAACAAAGACGATCGTCAGTCCATTTATCAGTGGTAATGGCGACAATTCGAACTACCTTGTTAGACTACTGGATGATTGTTCGATCGACCGAAGTGCGTACTACGAGGGGCGGATCGATATTTGGGATGCGCCATGGGAAGTGTTGATGGCTATTCCATCGATGGACGATGCGACTGCCAGTCGAATCGTAGCCGCACGCAGTGACGAGTCGATCAAAGTTCAATCGGCAGGAACGATTGCATGGTTGCTTCAGCGAAGTATCGTCACCTTGGAAAAAGCGAGAGAACTGGAACCGTTCCTTACCGGACGAAGCGATGTGTATTCGGTTCAAGTCGTTGGGTATCGCGAAGAACGTTCACCCGTATTTCGGTGCACCATGACTATCGACGGATGTCAGCGTCCTTCCAAACCGCAGGAACTCAAAACTTGGCATGCGTGGGATGCCGGTTTCAACCTCGCGTCCTTTGATGAGAATCGCAATTAGACGTATATCTACAGCTATGATAGTTCCAGATCTTTCCAAATTCATTCGCATGCCCAATCGTCGTTCAGGCGTGGGGCCTGTCGCGGTCATTCATTGGGATCGAGAGCGACTCTATTACTTCATCGGCTCCATGCGTGAGCCTTTGACCGACAACAGTACCGGTACGATAGAGCTTACACCTCAAGACAAACCGATCACTGCGTTTGCTGGACACTTGACTCAATCGAATCGCAAGATCAACCAAGTGCTGGTCCTCCTCTCGCGACCGGAACTCGATCTCTCCACGCTGACTCTCCCCAAGGGGGATGAAAAAGAGACCTCGGCCATGGTGGCGAGCGAGATCGAACAGCAGTATGGGGATGGCCACGAACCGCCGACGGTCGACTTCGCGATATCGTCGCCAGTCCAAGAGGTTGGAACAAACTCCGAAGTCAACAACGTGCTCGTCTTTAGCGCGCAACCTAAGTATTTACAATCGCTGGAAGATCAAGCCACAACGTCTGGACTCAAATTGGTTGGAGTTGGAGCACGACATCTAGGACCACTCAGTTTGATGAAACGGCATTCTGTCTTGAAGGATGGGTTTGCTATCGCGATTCAGTTTTACCCTGGTGAGACTGAGATATCGATGTGCCACGATGCGATGCCGATATTGCTTCGATCTATTCGAAATAGTACGGACGATTCCGAACGAGTCGCCGAACAAGTGGCCATCGAAGTGGAGCGTTGCCTCACATTATTGCCACATCACATCGCTACCCTTCCAATCCAACTCGCGTTTTTCGGCGATAGTTCCTTTGCAACGAGCGTAACCGCTGCGTTGAATAGCCATGAACACTTAACGGTCAGTATTGTCGATCCGGGCGAAGGCTGGAATGATTCCAGCCCAGTGCCACCCCTCGCAGCGCCGATCCATGGAGTGATTGCTCCGAACTTGGGTGCCGCATGGGACTATTTTCATAAGTGTCTCCCAGTCAATCTTCTTCATCCGAAACAACCACCCAAACCCGTGAACCCTTGGGTGCGGCGCAGTGCATTCGGTGGACTGATCGCAGCAGCGGCAGCCATTGCTGCATATGTAATGCTGAGTGACATTAGCGAGTTGAAAGACGAAGTCGCTCAACGCGAGACGGAATTTTCCAATACATCCAAAGTGACTTCAAAGTACCAACAGAAAGCGGACAAAGTTCAAGCGGTTGAGGACTGGCTTTCCAACCAAACCGATTGGCTTGCGGAACTCAACGAGTTATCGAAGAGACTGCCTGAAGGGCAGAACGCAACCGTACGACGACTGACCGCCAATCTTTCAGGAAGTGGTGGTGCCATTGATCTTTCTGTTCAAGTGAATCAACAGGAATACATTTCCGTGTTGGAGGATCGATTGAAGAGTGCCAAGTATTCTGTGTTGAGCCGACAGATCAGTCAAAGCCCGGAGACCTCCGACTACCCCTGGCACTTCGAGACAAGTATAAAGTTTGCTGCAAACGTACCGATCGACAAGCGATTTGCGCCACCGGTTTCCTCTCCGAGCGATAGTAAGAGTGCATCGAGTTCCGACTCAGACAAACAACCCGATTCTCAGGTCGGACCATCCAAATGAACACACGAACCAAGTGGCTAATTGCGGGAGGAGCGAGTGTGTTTGGGCTCTATGGAGCCGATTCCATGTATCGTTCTTGGGTGGAGCAACCGAAACAGCAATTGACGCAGCAATTGGACGATCTCGATAGCGATCTACAGAAGTCCAAGCAACAGCAACTACTGGCCCAAAAAATCGGAAAGCGGAATGATGATTACCTGGCGAGAGCACTGCCTTCCGATCCACAAGCAGCGAGATCCGTTTATCAAAAATGGTTGCTAGGGAAGATTGAGCAATTTGAATTCACCTCTTCGACCGTCGATGCCTCCCAACCCGCTCCTCTCGAAATTCGCTCAAGGGCGAAGAAAGGGAAACGTGAAAAGATCGGCAGTCGAATCGATTTTACGTTGCGTGGACAAGCGTCGCTTTCCAAACTAGCCGCATTTCTCGACGATTTTCGGAACTCCGGTATTTTGCATAAGGTTACATCCCTTACATTGAATCCAATCGGAAACGAAGGCCGGCTAGATATCAGTCTCTCGATACAAGTCTTGAGCTTGGAGGGGGCGTTGAACGATACAGAGGTTACCGAATGGCGCGTGCTCCCGGAGATTATCGCGGATCGCGAGTCCATCAACGCTTTTGTAAAGAGGAATCTATTCGCCCGGGGATTTGCCAAGGCATTGTATGACGTCACTTTAAAGGCAATCACCGTGAACCGGGGAGGGCAGACCGAAGCTTGGTTTACGGTGGATTCGAAGGGGACGATTGCTAAAATTCAGTCTGGGGAGCGCGTACCGGTCGCTCTTCATGAGATTCAAGTCGTGAGTTTGGAGGCGGATCGAGTTCAGGTCAATGTCAACCAGGATGTGCATTGGATCAAGTTGGGTGAGTCGATTGGATCCGTGACAGCACCGAAAGAGAACGAATAGCAAAAAGGTAGTAATAGATGCGAGTTTCTGGGAAAAGTGGAGTCTTTGTTTTTTCGCTCGTTTTCGGATTCATCTCATGGCAACAGAAGATTTGCCAAGCACAGTTGATTGGTAATCGTACTAGTGCTATGGGTGGCCCCATAAGTTCACCTTTAGGACGACAGCAGCCAGGAACGCGGGCAACCAGCAATTTTGGGACGGGGCTGGCAAACAATGGTGCAACGGCAGCCAATAACGGATTCAATTCTACAGTGAGCGGTCGATTCGTCCGTGGAAGTCGATCGAGAAATGATTTCATCGGCTCGAACAGAACGGATCAGCAGGGGTTTGTGGGGGCTACGCAAGCGATCGGCGTGGGCCGAGTGCAGAGTGCGGTGGACACCCTGCGTATTCCTAAGGATCGCACCGGGAATCGCCCGGTCCCGCTCCAACCAGCATCCGGAATGTACTACCCGCGTCTTGAATTCGATGAAGGTTTTTCCCTGAATTCCGCGGAGCAGGTGGAAGCCAATAGCGGACAGGAGCTACCAATGCAGGCTATCCAAAACCGAATAACACGATTAGCTGGCACTGACATCGGATTGGAAATGGTCGGGCGATTGGCAATTGTTCGGGGGCAAGTTGATTCGCAACGGCAAGCCGATCTTCTCGTAAGTCTCTTGAGATTTGAGCCAGGTGTTGATGAGATACGAAACGAGCTAACCATTGTCAACAAGCGAAAATAGATCATACGTGTCTCGGTCGCAAACCGCCCTGATGAGGCATACTAATTCCTAGGCCCTACGGACTCTACGTTGGATTTAAAAACCATTGGGGCTGCGGCAAAGTCGATCCCAACACACCAGTAAGACGTTGATGATAAATTCACCGGAAGAAATGCAAGAGTTTCGCTGCGATGCAGTGCCTTTGGAGCCAGAAGGACCCGATGAGCCAACGGTTCTTTCGAGCAGCCATTCTAGGATCGGGATGGCGATCGGTTGTTGGTTTTTCGCCATCATTTGGAATTCGATCACTTGGGCAATAACCTATTTTTCGGTGCGCGATGGAAACTGGTTTGTTATCGCGTTTGCTAGCATCTTCATCCTGGTGGGAATCGCGGTTCTTCTTGGTGCGATTTACGCGACGCTTCAGATATTCAATCCAAAGCCCACTCTAGTTTGTAGTCAGAGTCGATTGTATCCAGGAACTGAATTTGAAGTGAGCTGGACGCATCGAGGCAATACAGGCAGGATTCAAGAGCTGCTCATAACATTGGAGGGTATCGAAGAAGCAACCTTCAAGCAGGGCACGTCAAGCAGAACGGAACGGAGTCTCTTTTATCAGCATACGATACTGCAGACAACAGAACTTTCGGAAATCAACGAAGGGTTTCGAGTTCTTGAGTTACCCCACGATACCATGCATAGCTTCAAAAGTTCGAGGAATGCAGTCCTCTGGGTCTTGAAGGTTCATGGGAAGATCGCTTGGTGGCCGGACATGACGGAGCAGTTTCCCATTTCCATCTTCCCACCCACGCTAGATTCTGAGAAACCGAACTAATGCTTCGCATTGAACTTAGCAAAAGCAATCCTGTTTACCGGCCAGGCGAACGAATCGAGGGGATTGTCTATTGGGATTTCGAAGCAACGCCAGGCGAGTTGACTCTAATCCTCCAGTGGCATACCGAGGGGAAAGGAGACGAAGATTCATTCACCGCTATCGAAGCTGCATGGACGCCTGCGGAACCAAAAGGTCAGCGTCCATTGCAGTGGGTGGCTCCGCGATCTCCTTTGTCCCTAGAAGGCGCATTGATTCGAATTTGCTGGACCTTGCAGTTTATGAATAAGAAGTTCGCCGACGAATGCATCATCCCTTTAGCAATTAGTCACGTTGGTCACCCCATTACATTGTACAAGCTGCCAACGAAGGCAGACTGGTTTGTGCGTTGACCACCCGCCATCTCTGGAATCAGTGATGTTTCGAATCGGACGCCGCAAGAATCGATCGTAGTGATTCAAATACGATTGTAGTGGTTGTAGCGGCTATCTTCGATGTGACTGCGTTCAATTTTCTTTGCCTGTCAAGACTCTTCGACCTAGCTTTCCCGTGGATCGGCAGTTTCGAGCTTTTTTTCGAGCCGAATTCATCTCCACCAGGTGAAAGCTACTTTTATGTTGAATCGTTTCAAGCAGACTCGTAAGAATAAAAAATATTTTAAGACGACCCCTCTGGGAGTCGAGCAGCTTGAAACGAGACTAATGAACGCAGTTGGTGGCATGCAGCAGCAACTGCAGCTTCTCCTGTCCCCTCACACCATCGGGTCGACAAATGTCGTGTCTAGCACGAATGCAGCACCGACGATGCAAACGCAAGCGAGGATGGTGTCTGGCTCCCAAGTAACAGGGACCTTTACCAATCTGACGGGTCTCGGTGCCGACAAAGAAGGAGAGGCGGGACTTACCTACTCTTGGATTGTTGTTGCTAAACCTAGCGGATCAACCGCAACGTTTACGGTCAATGACTCGAACCAAGCCAAAAACACTCGCGTCGACTTTACGAAAGCTGGCAATTACGATTTACAAGTTTCAGCTCGCGATGCGGGTGGATTGTCCGTCGTTAGCAAACTACGGGTAACGGTTGCTCAGACCGTTACACAATTGTCCTTGGCGACTCCGTCAGGCGCGACGATCACAGACGAGCAAACAATAGTTGACAAAACCCAGAGAGTCGTCGTTCGAGGAACAGACCAATTCGGGAATGCGATGGCAACAATTCCCAGCATCACATGGACGCAAGTGAAGGGACCAACGGGTGCGAATCCAATGGCAGCGACCGGAAGTCGCGAATCCGTCTTAACCTTTAACAAACTCGGGGCACACACTCTACGAGCGAAGAGCGGCAACGCGACAGTGGACTTGAAAACCAATGTCGTAGAAGCCCTGACCTCCATCCGTATTGTCGATTCCAACAACCGAGCGATGCCAACGAACGCTACAGTTTCAGGGACCGGAAATAACATTGTATGGACCGCACGTGGATTGGATCAGTTCGGTAGTGTGATGAAATCCCAGCCAACGTTAGAGTGGAGCGTCGCCTCGGCTCCGAGAGGCTCAAGCCCATCCTTAGTTGCATCAGGTGACAAAGTGACGCTCGGTTTCGATCGCGTTGGTGCTTACAGTTTTCAAGTCAAGTCTGGTAATGTTGCAGCACGAATTCCAGTTGCTATCGCTCCAACGCTGACTCGAATCGAGTTGCTGACTCCTGACACAAGTGTATTGAGTTCACAGACTCCGATCGACACGACAACTGCAAGCCAGCGTTTAACGGTTCGAGGGCTAGATCAATTCGGACAAGCCATGTCATCTATTCCTAGTTTGACTTGGTCAACGATGAAAGCTCCTGCTTCAGGTTCTGCGACCGGAACCATGAATCGAGGCGTGGCAACCATTGCGTTCACTGGATCAGGCCTGTATTCCCTCCGTGTCAAAGGTGGTATGGCGGAAACCGATTTCAAAGTCAATGTCGTGCAAACAATGACTAGCCTTGTTGCGCTCAACGAACAACGAGTCGCCGTTTCAACGGCCAGTCCAGTGAAGACGGACACGAAGTCTGCAAATGTGACGTTGCAAGCAAGAGACCAATTTGGCAAAGTTATGACATCGAGTCCAGCGGTGACTTGGTCGACCATCACGGCTCCTTCTCAAGGAGCAGCGACTGTTGAAACCAAAAGCGGTGTAGCCACCGTTTCCTTTTCCAAAGCGGGAAACTACACGCTGCGAGCCGCGATTGGTAGCTTGACCGTCAACGTGCCTGTCCAAGTGGCCCAACGCCTGTCGGGGATCTCGATCAACTCGACGGCGAGCGAAGTTGCGTCCAATGCGACGGCGAGATTTCAGGTATCAGGAACAGATCAATTTGGCAACTCTATGCTTGTCAGTTCCGGCATCAACTGGACTGCAACGGGTGGAACGATATCGAACCAGGGAGTATACACCGCTGGAACTGTGATAGGGAATTATGTGGTTACCGCTCGCGTCGGTACTTTCTCTACCCAATCGCCAATCAAGGTGATCGCTCCAGTTATCCCAACTCCAACGCCGACACCTCCTCCAACACCGCCCACCACTCCCTCGGTTTCTGCGGTTCGGTCTCTGGCAAATACACTTCATTCTGACAATTCGATCTCACGTGCAGAGATGATTCAATTGCTTCGAAGCGCGGGAACTGATGGCTCGGTAAGCCAAGTAGAATTGGAGGACTTGCGATGGGTCGTTAGTACATCCGGTGGATTCTTCATGCCTGTGTATGTTCGCGAGCTAGCCAGGGATGTTGTGAATAGCAATGCGGCAAATCTTCGATACAAAGGCCAAAACGCAGGAAATCTGGCAGCGGGAAGCAGCGGGGTGCAATTGAACAATCTCGTTGACAAATGGTTCATGGGATCCGACGAACCAGCAATTTTGGGTAGCGGAATAAGTTACCAAAATGCCACGGGCAATCTCTTCAATGGAACCCCTTCGCGAAATGACGGTCGCCAGGGCTATCTCGGGGACTGCTATTTTATCGCTTCGCTCACTTCGATAGCCGATCGATCTGCAGCAGCCGTTCAGAACATGTTTCTGGATAACGGAGATGGTACGTTCACGATTCGGTTCTACGCGAGCGGCGGGGCTGACTACGTGACGGTGAATCGACGACTTCCTACGCTTGCCAATGGGACATTAGCATACTCTGGCCTTGGTTTAAACGTTTCGAGTTCCTCGACCAGCCTTTGGGTTGCGCTGGCGGAGAAAGCCTATGCGCAGTGGAACGAAACAGGGAACGCAGGGCGCAATGGGACCAATACTTATGCAGGCATCGAAGGCGGATGGATGTCCAACGTCAACGCCCAAGTGCTTGGATATAGTTCCAGCAATCATTCTGTAGCCTCCACCACGAAACAACAACTCATCAACTTCCTTGGGAGTGGAAAGGCCGTGACGATCGGGACGAATTCGAGTGTCGCCAGCGGTTGGGTAGGCGGTCACGCTTACATCATCAATAGCTACAACGCAGGTACCGATACTTTCGATGTATACAACCCTTGGGGATTCAACCATGCTGGTTCGGTAAGCTGGGCGCAGATACAAGCGAACTGCAGCTTTTACGCAGTAACCGATTCATCTGGAACCACTGCCATTAGCGCGACGAGCGTTCGGAGCGCGATGACTGATGTTTTGCTTGGAAACTGGACCACGGTAGAAACGCGAGCTGTCATCGCAGATACGACGACAGGCGTTGAATCGAGAAGTATTGATTTTGGAAACGAAGAGCAGGAACCGGCGTTGATGGGAGCCATTCATGAATGGATGACACCAGCTCAAGACTGTGAATGGGCGTCCGAGGATACTTCCGAGGAAGAGCGCGTTCTTGCGGACCTGCATGCGATTGCGGCCGATTTGGCTTTCGGTACCGATTTCGATTCGCTTTTCTCATAAGTCATGGGAGATGTGGCTCGACATCCCATGCGTTGAGTGTCGAAGCTCCCGTTCATT
>Ga0207937_1000080_pt1 | contig 29829 bp, 33 predicted proteins | sample LakMenEpi04Sep11_FD_150668 | JGI IMG/M metagenome (GOLD analysis project Ga0207937, IMG submission 150668) | Freshwater microbial communities from Lake Mendota, WI - 04SEP2011 deep hole epilimnion (SPAdes) | ecosystem: Environmental > Aquatic > Freshwater > Lentic | place: Lake Mendota, Madison...
GAGATCGGCGGGGTCAAATTCGCCGCGGTGGGAGCGGCCACGGAAGCGCGGATCAAAGAGCACCGTTTCCATGTCGATCTGGTCGCGGAAAACTTCCACGCCGAGTCGCTGGTCGAGACATTCCGGCAGAAAACCGATGTCGAGAATGTGAAAATTTTGATCGTCCGCCCTGAAGAGACGCGCAATGTGCTGGCGACGGAACTCACGAAAATGGGCGGTATCGTCGACGAAGCCATCGCTTACCGCACCGTGCCGGAAACGGCCGACCGCACCCGGGCCCGCGAGCGATTGTCCGCCGAAGGTGCGGATTTGCTGGTATTTACCAGTTCATCGACCGTGCGCAATTTTTTCTCCCAAAAGATCGCTTATCCCGCGGAGATGAAATTTGCCAGCATCGGTCCGGTCACGACGAAAACGCTGGAAGAATTCGGCCGGAAGCCGGCTCTCGAGGCCAAGCGGCATGATGTGGAAGGTCTGGTGGAAGCGATCGCCGGATACTTCGCGCGTTGAGCGCCCTCAATCACCCAAGCTCATGCCCAGCGCCCGCGCGTGCCGCAGAATCTGGCTGTCGGGCGAAACTTGGCGCCGGCGGTTGACCGCATCGGCCAAGGCGACATCGGTGATCGTGCCGAAGCGGTAGCTGACCATGCGACCGAACATGCCCTCGGCAGCCAACTCCACGGCCCGCACGCCGAACTGCTGGCCCAAGACGCGGTCGAATGCGCCCGGGGCTCCCCCGCGTTGCAGGTGCCCGAGCACGCAACAACGGGTTTCTCGACCGGTGCGGGCCGCGATGAGGGATTCCACATAAGCGCCGATGCCCCCGAGGCGCGATTCGCCGGTGGAGGTTTGCTTCCGGATCTGTCGTCCGGCTTTGGCCCGCGCCCCTTCGGCCGCGATGATGATGGTCGATCTCCCGCCGCGCCTCTCGGAGTCTTTGATGAATTTGGTCACCCGCTCGTTGTCGAACGGTATCTCCGGCAAAAGAACCATGTCCGCGCTGCCGGCGACGGCGCCGTGCAAGGCCAGCCAACCAGTGTGCCGGCCCATCACTTCCAGGATCATCACCCGGCGATGGCTCTCGGCGGTGGTGCGAAGATGGGCGATGGCCTCGGCGATGCGGGTCACGGCGGTTTCGAAACCGAAGGTGACATCGGTCGATTCCAGGTCGTTGTCGATGGTCTTGGGCACGCCGATGACAGGAACACCGGCCCGCACAAGTTGCAGGGCGGTGCGCAACGAGCCGTCGCCTCCCATGATGACGAGCGATCCGGCACGATGTTGCTCAAGCGCATGACGGGTGGCGCGGATGAGCGGATCAGGCAGCACAAGTTCGCCGCCGTTGCCGCGTCTTGTCTGGAAGCGCCCCTTGTTGGTTGTGCCGAGAATGGTGCCGCCGGTGGCTTCGATTCCCTGGGTGTTGGCCGGCGTGAGCAAGCGGGCGGCGGCGGGATGGAGCAGGCCTTCGTAGCCTTCGGAAAACCCGATCACTTCGATACCGCGTTGCGCGGCGGCGCAAACGATGCCGCGAATGACGGCGTTGAGACCGGCGCAATCGCCGCCTGCCGTGAGGATGCCGATGCGCGTCGCGGGCATGGCCCTGAATCAGATGGACGAACGTCGGTTGACCGAGCGGCCTTCGGCGGTCCAGCGGTCATGCAGCGCCCACCCTTGGCGGATGAGCTGCAGTCCCTCGCTGAAACGGTCGGATGAGCCAAGCATCACGACGATAATGCGCCGGGGGATGGCGACTTTCTGCCCGTTCTGTTCAATTGCTTGCGGGTCGCGGTCGGCGGCCAGCACGAGGCAGTCGCCGGCCCGGGCGGTGCGGCCGGTTTTCACTCCTTCGATGCCGTCCTGACCGAGCAGTTCGTTCGTATTGCGCAGGAGAAACCCCCGCGTGCTGCCGTCCGCACTTTGGATGGAGATCTCGCGGGCGGGTTGGGAGACGTAAAAGTTGAAGCCGGGGTGCTTGTAGGCGTAGCGGGTGAGGCGGGCGAGATCGGCGGCGCTGGAATGCGGGGGTGTCGCCATGTTGTCGAGCCCGTGGGGATTGAGGAAAAGGGTGCGCTTCATCCCGAGGGTGCGCGCCAGGGCGTTCATTTGCGCGGTGAAGTTGTCCACCGGTGCCAGATTCTGGTTGTTCGGCAAGCGGGCGCCGACATTGTAAGCGAGCGTGTAGGCGGCATGGTTGTCGGACTGCATCATGGCGGCGTAGAGAAGATCGCGCAGCGAGACGCGGTCGCCGGGTTGCAAGCCGCACGGGTTGACTCCGCCTATGCCGGTTACGCCGGCTGGCACTTCGACGGCGGCGGCGAGCGAGCTTTTGGTCGCGTCGGCCCAGTCCATCACAACCATCGCGGTGGCGATTTTGGTCAGGCTGGCGATTTGGCGTTTCTGGTTGGCGTTTCCCGAAGCCAGGATGTGCCCCGTCTGATCGTCCACGATGATGTAGCTTTGGGCGCCCTCACTGCGGGTCGCCAAGGCCCCGAGAAGAAGGAGCAGTAATGGTAGGAAAATTTTGCACATAGTGGCGTAAGCTCAACGAAATTAGCGTCCGCTGATGAAAAATCAACGCCTTCCCCCAGCGCGACGATTGCCCTCAGCATGGGTCGCTGCTTTACTGAAGGGCTGTGAGCAAACCTTCGTTCGATTCGATTGATGCGGTTTTGAAAGACATCCGCGCCGGGCGCATGGTCATTGTGACCGACGATGCCGAGCGTGAGAACGAGGGCGATCTTGTGATGGCCGCCGAGAAAGTCACGCCCGAGGCGGTGAATTTCATGGTCAAACACGGCCGCGGTTTGGTTTGTGTGCCGATCACCGAATCTCGTGCCCGCCAACTCGGCCTGCAGCGCATGGTGGCGCACAACCGGGAGATTCACGCCACGGATTTCACGGTCTCCGTGGATGCCGCGCGCGAGGTGTCCACCGGAATAAGCGCGCGCGACCGTGCCGCCACGATCAAAGTGCTCACCTCGGCCGAATCACGGCCGGCGGATTTGACGCAGCCCGGCCATGTATTCCCGCTGCAAGCCCGTGAGGCCGGGGTGCTACAGCGCGCGGGCCACACCGAGGCGGCGGTCGATCTGGCGCGTTTGGCCGGACTCGATGCGACCGGTGTCATCTGCGAAATCCTCAAGGAGGACGGCTCGATGGCACGTTTGCCGGATTTGCTGAAGTTTCGCCGCAAGCACAAGCTGAAGATGTGCTGCATCCGCGATCTCATCGCTTACCGCCGCCGGAGCGAGAAACTGGTCGAGCGCGAGCAGTGCGTGAAAATGCCGACGGATTACGGCGATTTCGATTTGTATCTCTACCGCTCACTGACCGACGGGGCGCATCATTTGGCGCTGGTGCGCGGCAAGATCGATCCGCGCAAGCCCGTGCTCGTGCGCGTGCACAGCGAGTGTCTCACCGGCGACGTTTTTGCCTCGCGCCGCTGCGATTGCGGGTCGCAACTGCATCAGGCGATGCGCCAGATTGCCGACAACGGGTCCGGTGTGCTCGTTTACATGCGGCAAGAGGGCCGTGGCATCGGTCTGCCGGCAAAAATCCACGCTTACAAATTGCAAGAAGAGGGCCTCGATACGGTGGAAGCCAACGCCCGCCTCGGCTTCCCCATGGATCTCCGCGAATACGGTCTCGGCGCCCAGATTTTATCCGACCTCGGCGTGCGCAAAATCCGCCTGCTCACCAACAACCCTCGCAAAATGGTGGGACTGGCCGGACATGGACTTGAAATCACCGCGCGGGTGCCGATCACATCGAAGCCGCACACCCACAACGCCCGTTACCTGCGCACCAAAAAACGAAAAATGGGGCATCTGCTTTGAAATCCCTAACCATCTGAACCATGGCCGCCAAACTTCCCACACGTCCGCCCAAACTGCACTCATCCTCGGCTCCGCGCGTCGCCATCGTGGCGAGCGAATATCATCCGGAGTTGGTGCAGGCGCTGGTGAACAACACCTGCAAGGAACTCTACCAGATCGATGAAAAGTGCGTGATCGAGCTTTTCGGCGCACCGGGTGCTTTCGAGATCCCGGTCGTGGCCGAGATGGTCGCAGCGCAGCGGCGGCACGATGTCATCATCGCCCTGGGCTTGATCATCCAGGGGCAAACCAGACACGCCGACCTCATCGGGGAGAGTGTGACGCATGCGTTGCAGCAGATTGCGCTCAAGCATGTGATCCCAGTGATTCATGAAGTTCTGCTGGTGAGCAACGAACAGGATGGGCGTGTGCGCTGCATGGATGAGGAACTCAACCGCGGGATCGAAGCCGCCCGCGCCGCTTTCACGATGCTGCGGGTCAGGGAGCAACTGCGGAGCAAGCCGTCGGTGCGCTGAAACTCGGGGGAAATTTGCCGTGCCCAAAGAAAATCGCCGCCAAGCTCGCATCCAAGCCGTGCAGCAGCTCTACGGCTGCGAAATGCGCGGCGTGATGGCTCCGGGGCCGGACGAGACCGGAGCCTCGTTGACTATCGAGGGGGATCCCCAGCCTTTTGCTGCGGAATTGGTCGCGCAAACATTGGATCGGCTCAGCGAGATTGACCGTTTGCTGGAATCCGCCCTGCAGAATTGGGATCTGCGCCGCCTCGGTGCGGTCGATCGTGCGATCCTCCGGCTGGCCGTGGCCGAGATGCTCACCCGCGCAGACATCCCGCCGGCCGTGACGATCAACGAAGCCATTGAGATCGCCCGCAATCTCGCTTCGACAGAATCCGCCCGTTTCGCCAACGGGGTCCTCGACCGTGTGCGCAAGGAGATCGGGCGGGAATCGCACGAGAAGCGTTGATCATGGCCCTCGGGTTTCTGCGCAATATTGCCGACCGTTTTCGCGGGCGCCCGGTGGATTGGGACGAGCTCGAAGCGATGTTTCTCCAAGCTGATCTCGGGGTGAAAGTCACCCTGCAGCTCATCGAGTATCTGCGCGCCACGACGGGATTTTCCGCCTCGGCGGACCAAGTGGAGCAGGCTGCCCGTGAAGAAATCACAAAAATGCTTCCCCCGGCGTATCCTCCGCTTTTGCCGCTCGCGGACCGCCCGCATGTCGTGCTGATCGTCGGGGTGAACGGCACGGGAAAAACCACCTCGTTGGCCAAGCTCGCCGCCATGCTCCGGCGCGAGGGGCGTCGCGTGGTGATGGCTGCGGGTGACACCTTTCGGGCCGCCGCCATCGAGCAACTGGCAGCGTGGGGCGACAAACTTTCCCTTCCCGTCGTTCGCGGTCCTTACCAAGGCGATCCGGCGGCGGTGTGCCACGATGCTTATGAAGTTGCGCAGCGGGAAAAAGCGGACTTTTTGCTCTGCGATACCGCCGGTCGTTTGCACACCAAACACAACCTCATGGCGGAGTTGGCCAAAGTGAAACGGGTGCTCGGCCGCCGCGATCCCGCCAGCCCCCACGAAGTGCTCATCGTCCTTGATGCCACGACGGGTTCCAACGCCCTCGAGCAGGCCAAGCAATTCAATGAGGCGGCGGGTTTGACGGGCGCCATTCTCACCAAACTCGATGGCAGCGGACGCGGAGGTATGGCCGTCGCTTTGCAGCAAGAGCTCGGTGTCCCGGTGCGCTTCGTCGGCATGGGCGAAAAGGAAACAGACTTCGTCCGCTTCGATCCGAAAAAATTCGCCGCGGAGATGCTCTGAAAGGTCTTACTCAGCGCAGTAGTGCAGGCTGACGCGGCGCATTTTCTCGTCACCTTTTTTTGCGGTGTAGTGGATGAGGCGCAGCGAGACAAAGTTTTGCACCCACATCCACCCCTTGAGCGAGTGCCGCATACCACCGTCATCACCGTTCTCGTCGGCAAAAAGCCGACTCGGACCGTATTTTTTGTCGGCTTCCCGTTTGATGGTGGCGACCCAGGCATCGACTTTCGCGTCATCCCATCCCTCGCGGTCGTATTGCAGCTCCACTTCGCTGAGACCGCCATTGGTGAAATAGAAGAGAGTGCGTTTCAACCCCTCCTGCACGATGCCCTCGACCACGAGGACCTCGCGGTCGCCGGCCATGCGTTCATCGACAATTTTGGCCTTGGCGTTTCCCGCGACCTGTTTGATGCGTGCGACCGATTCGCCCCACTGCATGCCGAAAGGGGCTTTGATTTCTTGTTGGGCCGCAGCATCGGCCATCCACGCCACCGACACGGCAACAGTCGAAAGCCAACGGCACATACGCATCTTGTCCCGAAATTGCACAAACCCGGGCTCCGGTGCAACCACCGGACGCTTCGGTCGGGCCAGATCACAGGTTGACGACGGCCAAATATTACCTAAAAGTAATATACATGAAGACTCTGATCCTGCTCGCCGTGCTGGTTTTCTTGTTTTTTGCGGTCAAACGCGTGATGGCCGGCCCTTCCATCGGTCCCGTGGAAGCCAGCGAGCGTGTGGCGGCGGGGAAGGCCGTGCTGATCGATGTGCGTGAGCCTGATGAATGGGCGGGGGGCGTGGCGGAGCCGGCGTTGTTGCTTTCGTTGAGCGACCTGCGTGCCGACCGGGTGAAGTGGAATCCGGCTCTGGAGCAGCTCCGCGGCAAGGAGTTGATCGTCTATTGCCGTTCGGGAGCGCGTTCCGGTGTGGCGGCCGGCATCTTGCGCAAAGAGGGATTCACTGTGCTGAACGCGGGTGGATTTGCCGGTTGGGCCTCGGCAGGGTTGCCTGTTCGCAAGCCCTGAGTTCCATCCGCCCGGGTATTGTCGGCAATTTTTTCGTAAAAGCGGAGGGCCTCGATCGGGCTGCCGAATTCGGAGAGCTTGTAGAGTCCGCGCGCGTATTCCGGGCCGGGGTCGCGGATGAGGTATTCGTGGCCTTGCTTTCCGACAATGACGACGAAATGGGTGATGCCTTCGGGGTAACGCAGGCGCACGATCACAGGATTGCCGCGGAGCAGGTTCCAATCGATGAGGAAATGTGACGCATCATCCTCGTAAACATGCTCGGCGACCACGGGCGGAAACTCGGAGGCTTTTTCCCAATAGAGCCAACCTCGGTCGGTGTAGCCGCCGTTTGTTTTGAGAAACGCGTTGAGCTGTCCCGGATCGACCGCGGATCCGTAGGAGGCCAGCACCATGGCCGCCGCGGCCACGGCACACCCCTCCGCCCCAAGTGTGCCGGGAGTGGCGCCGAGGCGGTGGGATGTCCAACGGCGATCGTTCTGCGCGAAATGCGGTACGTCATTCAGCACGGTGCGCGGGAACCACAACCCGCCGCGAGGTTCCAGCAGGGGCTTAGTTTTTACCCAACCTGCCGCCCACCATGCACTCGCAGCCACGGCCAGGAAAAGGGCGATGATTAAAATCCACAGCCGTCGCATCACCCAACAAGAAAGACCAAATGCGTAACATGCAAAGTGTTTTTCGTGGCGATGCGAGAGGGGGACTGCCCGGCAATGGAAAAACTTTCGCCGGCCAGCCTTGCGCGCTATCTTCCCGCCGTGCTCAGGTTTTTTTTCATCGCCATGCTGGGTCTGGTTGCGGTTGCCCGCGCCGACTGGATCGAACTGAAGGACGGCACCCGCGTTGAGGGGCCGATTTTGTCCGTCACCGATCAGCATGTGTCCGTTGAAGTTCAGGTCACTCCATCGATCCGGGATGAGAAGCGGTTTCCTCGCAGCGAGGTGGCCAAAATCCAGCGGGCCAGCCAAGACGATGTCGCGTTTGCCGAGATTGATGCGCAGCAAATCCCCGCGACGGTGGACAGCGTGGAGCCGTATGATGAACTGCTCAAAAACGTGCGCGCGTTCATGCAAAACTACGGTTACAGCAAGCATCTGCCGGCCGCGCGGAAGCTGGAGGCTCAATGGCAAGCGGAGCGAAATAAACTTGCGGCCGGGGAGATCAAAATCTCCGGTCAATGGATCAGCGCCCAAAATTTCACCGCCAACCGTGTTGAACTGGGCGGACAGCTCCAACTGTCCAAAATGAAGCAAGCAGCCGAACCGGCGTCGGCCTTGGCCGCTTTCGATGTGCTCGAAAAGCAACACGCCACTTCATCTTCTTATCCCGAGGCCGTGCGTTTGGCCTCGGTCAAAATAAACGAACTGCGCCTGGCACTCACCCGGGCACGCGCCGATCTCGAGCGTCGTGAACGGGAGCAGGCCGAGGGTTTGCAGTTGGCCAGCGTCGATCGACGGGCGGTGATGGAAAAGGGCATCGAGCAGGAGCGTGCGGCGATCAAAGCGCGTTACGAAAAGCTCAAACAAAGCGGCGCGAAATGGATGCCGCTCATGCCGGATGCGAAAATTTTGGAGGAGATTGCCAAGACCGCCGATGCCGAGAGCGCGCGCTTGGCCAAGATTGATGTGGAAACATTGTCCTCGGCCGTGGCAGCGACGGAGCGAGCGCGCAGCGAAATCAGCGAGGGCAAGTTGGAGGAGGCAAAAATGAGCCTCGCCGAAGCCGAAAAACTCTGGTCCCAGCACGCGGGTCTTGCCGAAGTGCGCGAATCACTCAAAAAAGCCGAGGCCGAAGCCGCCAAAGCCGCAACCGAACAGACCCCATCCGCCCAATCATGAGCCGCCAAGCCACCGTCAAACGTCAAACCAAGGAAACGGACATCGTCCTCACTCTCGATCTCGACGGCACGGGCCAGTCGAAAATTCAAACCGGCATCGGTTTTTTCGATCACATGCTCGTCCTCTTTTCCAAGCACGCGCTGTTTGATTTGCAGTTGGAGGCCAAAGGCGACCTTGAGGTGGATGCGCACCATACAGTCGAGGATGTCGGCTTGGCCTTGGGGCAAGCTTTGCGCGAAGCCTTGGGGGATAAGGTCGGTCTGACGCGCTACGGATGGTGTCTGCTGCCGATGGATGACGCTTTGGCGCGTGTCGCGGTGGATTGCGGAGGCCGGCCCTACCTTGCTTACGAGACGCCGGAAGATGCGGTTGCGATCGAAAACTTCCCCTTCCAGCTGGTGGAGGAATTTCTGCGGGCCTTCAGTGTGCAGGGCGGACTCAATCTGCATGTGGCCATGCTCGACGGTCGCGATTCGCACCACATGGCCGAGGCCATTTTCAAAGGCTTGGCCCGCGCGCTCGGCCAAGCGACGCGCCTTGATCCGCGCGTGCAGGGTGTCCCCAGCACCAAGGGCTCGCTCTGATCATGGGCGCTGATGCGAAACCCGCGGACCGACCCCGCGTGGCCATGATTGATTACGGCAGCGGCAATTTGCGCAGCGTGGAAAAAGCGTTGCAGCACGCCGGGGCCGACGTTGTTTCCTGCGATTCGCCCGCGCGCCTGGCGGAATGTGCTGCCGTGGTTTTGCCGGGCGTAGGCTCTTTCGGGGATTGTGCGCGGTGCTTGGATGAGCGTGGCTTGACCGAGCCCCTGCGCGTCTGGCTCGCCGCCGACCGTCCCTATCTCGGCATTTGCCTCGGTTACCAGATTTTGTTCGAGAGCAGCGAGGAGTCCCCGGGGGTGAAAGGGCTGGGCTATTGGCCGGGCAAAGTGGTGCGTTTCGGCAACGTGCCGGGGCTGAAAGTCCCGCACATGGGTTGGAACGACTTGCGGTGGCGCAGTCCCGACGTGCTTTACGCGGGATTACCCGAGCCGGCCTATGTGTTTTTCGTGCATTCTTTTTACCCGGTGCCTGAGGACGAAAAACTGGTTACGGCTTCCTGCACGCATGGCGTCGAATTCGCCGCATCGTGCGGTCGCGGGAAAGTGCGAGGCGTCCAGTTTCATCCGGAGAAAAGCCAAGCGACAGGCCTGCGGATGCTGGAAAATTTTGTGCGCGAATTGCGCGGAGGAAATTGATCTATGTTGCTTTATCCGGCGATTGATTTGATGGGCGGGCAAGCAGTGCGCTTGCGCCAAGGCAAAGCCGACGAAAAAACGGTTTACTCCGACGATCCTCCGGCGGTGGCGCGTGAATGGGAGGCCCGTGGGGGAGACTGGTTGCACGTGGTGGATCTCGATGCGGCTTTCACCGGCGTGCAGACCAATCTCGAGGTTGTGCGCAAAATGGCGTCTGCTCTCACGATCCCTCTCCAGCTCGGCGGCGGTATGCGCGATGAAGCAGCCATCGGGCGTGCTTTGGATGCCGGAGTGGCTCGTGTGGTCATCGGCACCCGTGCGGCAGAGTCGGTCGATTTTGTCGGCCAAGCCGTGCAGCGTTTTGGCGGCGAAAAAATCGCCGTGGGTATCGATGCGCGGGACGGCATGGTGGCGGTCAAAGGCTGGACCGAAGCGACGGGCGTGCGTGCTTTGGATCTGGCGCAAAAAGTATCGGCCATCGGGGTCGGGGCGGTGATTTACACCGACATTGCCACCGACGGGATGTTGCAAGGTCCTAATTTTGAAGAAGTTGAAAAAATCGTGAAGTCCATCGATTGCGATGTGATCGCCAGCGGCGGTGTCTCCTCGGCGGCGGATTTGGCTCGCCTGCAAAAGATCCCGGGACTGCACGGTGCAATTATTGGCCGGGCACTATTCGACGGACGCATTACGGGAAACCTGCGCGAAGCGATTGCCGCTGTGACGACAGATTCCCCTTGAAGTCCGTCGCGGTCTCTGATCATTTGCCCATATATGACCCGCTCGATTTTGGCTCTGACCATTGCAACCTTGGTGGCTGTGCTGATAGCCGCCTGCTCGCCGGAAAAGCCTTCCACCCCCTCGCGTAATCGCTACGGCTACAGCGGCACGCAAACTCTCCAGCAAACGCCCGGCACGCTGCCGCCGCTCACCGGTGTGGATACGAATGTCGGCATGACCGATGCCGCCCTGGTCAATCCCATTCCCAACCCCACGCCCGCCCCCACGCCGCCGCCCGTCAGCCTGCCGACCCCTGAGCTTTCCTACGGTATTCCGGTTCCCGGTAAACCGGGCTTTGTCACCAGCCCGCACGCCCCGAGCGCCGGTTTCGTCGATGTGCGCGGTTTTCCTCCGGGCACCGAAGTCAAGGATCCCTACACAGGTCGAATTTTCCTCGTTCCTTGATTCCGGTTTTTCCGGCGTGAGGTTCTCGCTGCAGCCTGTCATGGTTGCCGCTTCATGAGCGACCCGTCTTCCAGCATTGCTGTCTTCGGCCCCGGCCTGATGGGCGGCTCGTTGTTGATGGCGCTGCGCTGCCACCGGCCCGACGCCCGCCTCTTGGCATGGGCCAGGCGCGACGAGGTGCTGGATGAAATTCGTTCGCAAAATCTGGCTGATGCATGTTCGACCGATCCTGCGGAAATTGCCAAGGCTGCCGATTTGATCGTTCTTTGCGTGCCGGTGGACAAAATGTCCGCCCTCGCCCGGCAAGTTGCCGGCGTTGTTTCGGAAAAGACCACGGTGACCGATGTGGGGAGCGTGAAAGAACCCGTGGTTACTGAGCTGGAGCAAATTTTTGCGCGCACGGGAAATTTTGTGGGAAGTCATCCGATGTGCGGTTCGGAGGAGGCCGGCCTATCCGCGGCGCGGTCGGATCTTTATGAGAATGCGCTTTGTGTGGTGACGCCCACCAAGATGTCCCAGCCTGCCATGGTGCGTGCGGCCGGCGATTTGTGGCGGTCCGTCGGCGCCCGTGTCTTGGAGATGGGTCCGCACGAGCATGACGCAGCCGCGGCCGCGGTCAGCCATGTGCCCCACATTGCGGCTGCCGCCCTCGTCGGGTTGGTGGCACAGAGTCAGCCCGTTTATCAAAAACTGTGTGCTGGAGGATTCCGTGACACGACACGTGTAGCCTCGGGGTCGCCTGAGCTGTGGACCTCGATTCTGGGGCTCAACCGGCGCGAAATTTCCGGGGCACTCGGGAATTTGGCCGATATTTTGCAATCCATGAAAGCAGCGTTGGAAAAGAATGACACAGCTGCCGTGCAGGCTTTTTTGGAATCAGCGGCAAAGCATCGTGCAGAAATTCTCAAAGTCGAATGAGCAGGGAAATCCGAGTCTGCCGCGCCCCGCGCATCGAAGCGGAAATCCGCGTCCCCGGGGACAAAAGCATGTCGCACCGCGCCGCCATGTTGTCCGCCTTGTCGGACGGCACATGCCATCTGCACAATTATCTCATGGGAGAGGACTGTCTGGGCACGCTCCAAGTGCTGCAGCAACTAGGTGTGAGGATCGAAAGCGGTGCCCCCGGCGAGTTTGTCGTGCATGGATGCAGTGGCCGTTTTAAGCCGCCGGCAGCGGATTTGGACTGCGGCAATTCCGGCACGACCATGCGATTGATGTCGGGCTTGCTCGCCGCCCAACCCTTCCGTTCACGTCTCATCGGCGATGCGTCACTTTCCCGTCGCCCCATGAAACGCGTGATGGATCCGTTGCGCAAAATGGGGGCGCACATGACGACCGAGGGCGCCGGGGAATGTCCGCCATTGATTATCGAGGGGCGCCCTGATTTGCATCCGATCGAATACCTTCTTCCGGTGGCCAGTGCCCAAGTGAAGAGTGCAGTCCTGTTGGCCGGCTTGTTTGCCAAGGGAAAAACCACGGTCATCCAGCCGGTGCCCACGCGCGATCACACGGAACGTATGCTGGAGTATTTCGGTGTGCCGGTCGAGGGGGTTGGCGAACGCATTTCAGTCGAGGGAGGCAAGCTACCCCAGGCACGGGATTTCGATGTGCCCGGCGATATTTCCAGTGCCGCCTTTTGGCTGGTGGTTGGGGCAGCACAACCCGGCGCGCGATTAACGATCAAAAACGTGGGGCTCAACCCGACGCGCACAGGAATTTTGGATGTGCTGCGGCGCATGGGGGCCGATATCAGCATCGAGCGCAATGACGACGGAACGGGCGAGCCGGCAGGCGATGTGGAAATTCACGGTGCTGAGTTGCTTGGCACTACGATCGGTGGGACCGAAATTCCGAACGTGATCGATGAATTGCCGGTGTTGGCAGTTGCAGCAGCTTTGGCCGTTGGAACCACGGCCATCAAGGATGCAGCCGAGCTGCGCGTAAAGGAATCCGATCGTCTTGCCGTGGTGGCGCATCATTTGCAGGCGATGGGGGCCGATGTAACCGAGCATCCCGACGGGATGGAAATTCGTGGAGGACGGCCTCTTCATGGAGCGCGATTGACGAGCCATGGTGATCATCGCATAGCAATGGCGTTCGCCGTGGCGGGTCTTTTTGCCGAGGGCGAGACGGTGATCGAAGACACCGCATGCGTGGAAACTTCGTATCCGGGTTTTGCGGAACAACTGCGGGCTTTGAGTCATGGATAAGACGAACGAAACCGTTGTGATCGCCATTGATGGACCGGCGGCATCAGGCAAAAGCACGGTGGCACGGGAGTTGGCCAAGCGGCTGGGCTTCCGGTTTTTCAACTCCGGTGATCTTTATCGGGCTATGACATGGGCTTGCCTTCGAAGCGGAGTGGATTGCCGCGACGGATCGGCTGTGGCGGACGCTGCCCGCGAGGTGTCCTTGGAGATTGCCCTCGATGATCATGAATATTTCCCGCAGATAGGAGGCCAAGATGCGCGCCCGTATCTGCGGAGCGACGAAGTAAACGGCAATGTGTCATCGGTATCCACCGTGCCGGAAGTGCGCGATATAATCACTTCGTCCATTCGCCGCTGCACGCAAGGGCGTCTCTCTGTGATCGAAGGCCGTGACATCGGCTCGGCTGTTTTTCCCTCCACTCCCTACAAATTTTACATTGATGCCGATCCGCAGGTGCGCCAGATGCGCCGTGCCTGCCAAGGTCAAGCGGAAGACGTTTCCATGCGCGATCGCATCGATTCCTCCCGTCGCGCGGCTCCGCTGACCGTGGCCGATGGCGCGACGGTTATCGACTCTTCCCATCTCGATGTGGACGGAGTTGTCGCCGCCGCTCTCCGGTGCTTGGCCGAACAAGGATTGGCCGGTGCCATCATGTTATGCAGCAACGAATGACTTTCTGGTATTTGCTCGGCTATTCGCTGAGCAAAGCCATCGCCAAGACTTTCTTTAATTACCGCGTTATCGGTGCGGAAAATATCATCGAAGAAGGTCCGGCCATTATCGCCGCCAACCATGCCAGCTTTCTTGACCCCCCGCTGGCTGGTGTCGCCTGCCGTCGCGGGATAGCTTACCTAGCCCGCAAGTCTCTTTTGGATTGGCCGGTCATCGGGCCGATTTTGCCGGAATTGAACGTCATCCCCGTTGATCCAAAAAATGCTGACCGCAGTGCTCTCATGGGCATTATCCGTGCGATCCGCGCTGGCGGTGCTGCTTTGATCTTCCCCGAGGGAACAAGATCCATGAGCGGTCAACTCCAACCGGCTCAACCCGGGGTGGGTATGATCGTCGCCAAAACCGGAGCGCCTGTCGTGCCGATGCGCATCCACGGATCATTCGAAGCCTTTCCCCGTGATCGCAAATTTCCCCGTTGTGTTTCCATTACGGTGGTTGTGGGGAAGCCACTTTACTTTTCGGCTGATGAACTCGCCGACCGTGAATCCTACCAAAAAACAAGCGACCGCATCATGGATGCGGTCGCTGCTTTGTAAAAAATTACAGAATAGCGTCAGGAAAGAGGCGTGAGAGTGTTGGTTCCAATTATGTTAGTGCTCTTGGCATCGGCAGGACGGCTGAAAACACCACCGTCTCCGCCTTTGCGGAACATAATGAATCCTTTGTCAGCGTAGGGAGCGTTTGATCCCAAGCCAGTGCTGATATCTTCCCAATTTTTGGTGATGACAAAGGGCTGATCTGACGGGGTGCTTTCTTGGGTTTGAAAGATTTTGAATGCGATGTTGGCTGCTTGGAAGTTGGTGTCGGTAACGTTGACTCCGGGGGCAGCATAAATTTTGCGTAAGTCTGGTCCTGTGAGGTATTTGCCCTCGATTAATGCTTGGCTGAAGGTTGGGACTGTTAGGACCGTGGTATTTGAGTAGGTCCATGAAACGCCGTCACCCGCAGTGGTTGAATCGATAGACATCGTTTGCGTGGCCAAATGAAGCTGCCGCGCATTGTTCAATGTTTGTGTCATTTGACCGCGGACGAGTGCGCTGGAGACCGCCGGAATGGCGAGGGAGGCCAGAATGGCGATGATGGAAATGACGACGAGCAGTTCGATGAGGGTGAAGGCTCGGAGGGAGCGTTTGAGGTTTTTCATAGCTGGAGTCCTTTAGTTAGCACGTCGCGGCGCCAAGGCAACAGCAATTTGGCCGCGGCTATGGTTTGGGAGCTTCGTAGTAGAATCCCACGATAGCAAGTGGCGGGAGTTCGATTTGGATCGAGTGATCCCGGCCCTGCCAAGGGATCGGTTCCGAAGGGACGCCGCCGTAGTTTCCGACATTACTGCCACCAAAAGCCTCGGCATCTGTGTTGAGGATTTCCCGGTAATATCCGCCCAGTGGAACTCCAATGCGGTAGCCGCTTCGGACGACCGGAGTGCCGTTCATGGCGAAAACAAGAATCTGTCCGTCGGAAGACTTGCGCAGAAAGGCAACAACACTGTTGTCGGCATCGTGGAAATCGATCCATTCGAAGCCCTCGTGCGTGTCGTCGAGATCGTAAAAAGCCGGATATTCTTTGTAGATGCGGTTGAGGTGCTGGACCAAGCGGCTGAGGCCTCCGTGCAGCGGGAACTGAGTGAGGTGCCAATCGAGGCTCTGGTTGTAGCGCCATTCGTCCCATTGGCCGAATTCCCCGCCTTGGAAAATCAGTTTTTTGCCGGGATGGGCCCACATGAGAGCGTAAAACATCCGCAGGTTGGCGAACTTCTGCCACATGTCGCCGGGCATCTTTCCGATGAGCGCGCCTTTGCCGTGGACGACTTCATCATGGCTGAGCACGAGGATAAAATGCTCATGGAAGGCATAGAGCAGCGAGAAGGTGATGCTGCCTTGGTGGTAGCGCCGGTAAACAGGATCGAGGCTCATGTAGTGGAGGAAGTCATGCATCCACCCCATGTTCCATTTGAACCCGAAGCCGAGGCCGCCGAGATACGTCGGCCGAGATACGCCGGGCCAGGCAGTCGATTCCTCGGCGATCGTGATGATGCCCGGATGGCGCTCGTAGCTGACCTCGTTGAAGCGCTTGAGAAAATGAATTGCTTCGAGGTTCTCGCGCCCGCCGAAACAATTCGGCACCCATTGTCCCGGTTCGCGGGAGTAGTCGAGGTAGAGCATCGAGGCTACCGCGTCCACGCGCAGTCCATCGATGTGATATTGGTCGAACCAGAACAGCGCGTTGGCGATGAGAAAGTTTCGCACTTCGTTGCGGCCGTAGTTGAAAATGTGCGTGCCCCAGTCTTGGTGCTCCCCTTGGCGCGGATCGGCGTGCTCGTAGAGATGCGTGCCGTCGAACTTGGCCAGCCCGTGGGCGTCCTTCGGAAAATGCGCCGGCACCCAGTCGAGAATCACGCCGATGCCGGCCTTGTGGCAGCTGTCAACGAAGTGGCGGAATTCGTCCGGATTGCCATACCGGCTGGTCGGCGCGTAATAGCCGGTGACTTGGTAGCCCCAGGAACCATCGTAGGGATGCTCTGCGACCGGCATCAGCTCGATATGCGTGAACCCCATCTCCAAGCAGTAAGGAATGAGGCGCTCCGATAATTCGAGGTAGCTGAGGGGGCGGTTGGCGTCCTCGATCACGCGTTGCCACGAGCCGAGATGCACTTCGTAAATGCTCATCGGTTTTTTGTGCCAATGCCGTTCCGCGCGTTTCTTCATCCAGCCTGCGTCCGACCATTTGAAGCGGTTCAGATCGTAAACAATCGAGGCCGTTTGCAGGCCGTGCTGGGCGTAAAAAGCAAACGGATCGCACTTCAAAAACACATCACCGTGGCAGCCCTTGATCTCGAATTTGTAATGGGCGCCCTCGGAGATTCCCGGGATGAAAATTTCCCAGATGCCGCTGCCGAGAAGTTTGCGCATCACATGGACGCGTCCGTCCCAATGGTTGAAATCACCGACCACGCTCACGCGTTGCGCGTTCGGCGCCCAGACGCAAAAAACAGCGCCTTCGACCCCGTCCACCTTCGACAAATTCGCGCCGAATTTCTTGTAAAGATCCCAGTGATTACCTTCCGCATGCAAATGAACATCGGTATTGCCGAGAATGCGTCCGAAAGAATACGGGTCGCGCTCTTCCCATTCTTTGCCCGCGGGGTCTTTGAACCGCAGGGCGTAGGCAAACTCCGCGCGTCCTTTGGGAATGGCAGCCTCGAAAAATCCCTCCGGGTGAATTTGCTCGGCGTCGAAAACATGCGAGCGGTTGCCGAGATCGACCACTTGAACAGAAACGACCCCCGGCCGGAAAATGCGCACGACCAAGCGGTCACCGGCGTGTCGCAAGCCGAGCGTATGGAAGGGGTCGGCGTGATGGCCCTCGAGGAAAGCGGCCACCTCCCCGGGTGATACAGTCGGCTTCATTGGTTGCAGCCGCTTCGCACGGCTGCGGGCACTCTAAGCCCCTATCAGCTGAGGCCGCAAGCCGCCTCAAGCCGCGCCGCCGGCCGAGTTGGCCAATTCGGCCTCATCTTCGGGGAGAAACGCTTTGAAGCGGTTTTTGTCGATCGCCTTCATGAAGGCTTCATGTGGCGAGACATGCCCTTGCTGTAACTGCGCCCAGATGGCGTCGTCCATGAACTGCATGCCCTGCGACTTGCCGCCCACGATCACATCTTGAAGTTTTTGCGTCGCGCCTTCGCGGATGATGGCCGACACGGCGCTGTTGACGACGAGGATCTCGTTCACGGCAATGCGGCCGCCGCCGTCCTGGCGTTTGAGCAGCAGCTGGGCGATCACGCCGCGCAGCGAAGCCGCGAGCATCGTGCGGACCTGCGACTGTTGGTCCGACGGGAAAACGTCGATCATACGGTCCACTGTTTTGCGGGCGTTGTTCGTGTGCAGGGTGCCGAAGACAAGCAAGCCGGTTTCGGCGGCGGTCAGCGCCAACGAGATCGTTTCCAAGTCGCGCATCTCGCCGACAAGGACGATGTCGGAATCCTCGCGCAGTGCCGCTTTGAGTCCGGTGGGGAAGTTGGGTGCATGTTCCGGCACCTCCCTTTGGGTGATGACGCTTTTTTTGTTCGAGTGCACGAACTCGATGGGTTCCTCGATCGTGACGATGTGTCTCGAGAAGTTGCTGTTGATGTAGTCGATCAGCGCGGCCAGCGTGGTGCTTTTGCCCGATCCGGTGGGTCCGGTCACGAGGACGAGCCCGCCGCGCAGATGGCCGAATTCTTTGATCACCGGCGGAAGACGCAGGTCGTCGAGCGTGGCGATTTTCGTGGGAATGAGACGGAAGACGGCGCCCAGCCCGTGCACTTGCTTGAGGTAGTTGCAGCGGAAGCGGCTGTCCTCGTTCATCTCGTAAGCGAAGTCGAGGTCACCCATCTGCTGGTAGCGTTCCCACTTTTTCGGGGTGCAAATTTCACTCAGCATGTAGTTCATTTCCTCGCCCGTGAGGATTTCCTCGCGGATGGCAACGACATCCCCGTGGCGACGGATTTTCGGCGGCTGTCCCTCGGCCAAATGAAGGTCCGACGCGCCGGCGTCGATGAGCACTTGAAAAAATTGGTCGATGTAAGCCATGGGTCAGAGAACTCCGCAGATCTGCTTCATCAGCTGTTTTTGCTCGGCGCGGGCGATGGCTTCGTCGGCTGATATCAGGCCGGTCGTGAACAAGTCAGCCAGCGAGTCGTCCATCAGCTTCATCCCGAGTTTTTTGCCGGTCTGAATGATGCCGGGGAGCATGAAGGTTTTCGCCTCGCGGATGACGTTGGCCACGGCGGGCGTGTTCATCAGGATTTCGATGGCGAGCGCGCGTCCCATGCCGTCGGCTCGCGGGACGAGTTGCTGCGAAATGATGCCGCGCAAAGACTCGCTCACCATGATGCGGATCTGCTCGCGTTGATCCACGGGGAATGCGTCGAGCACGCGGTCGAGGGTGCGGGCGGCATTGGCCGTGTGAAGCGTGCCCAGCACGAGGTGGCCGGTTTCCGATGCGGTGATGGCGAGGGAGATAGTTTCGAGGTCGCGCATCTCACCGACCATGATGACATCGGGGTCTTCCCGCAGGGCGCCGCGCAAAGCCGCGCCGAAAGATTCGGTGTGCGTGTGCACCTCGCGCTGGTTCACTTGGCAGCCCTTGGGCTGGAAAATGTATTCGATCGGGTCCTCCAAAGTGATGATATGTTCGTGCCGGGCGCGGTTGACCTCTTCGACCAGCGCGGCCAGCGTCGTGCTTTTGCCGCTACCCACGGAGCCGGTCACCAGCACGAGCCCGTTTTGGTATTGCGTGAGCAACTTGAGCTGCGGGGGAAGGCCGAGTTCATCCATCGTGCGGACATGGGTTTGGATGATGCGGAAAACGAGATCGTAGCCGAGACGATGCCGCACCACGCTCGTGCGGTAACGTCCGTCGACGTTGGAGTAGGCGAAATCCACGTCCCCGCGGTCTTCGAGTTGGTTTTTCTGCGCATCGTTGAGGAAGCCCATGGCCAAGCGCTCCGTGTCGGCGGCGGTCAGTTTCTCCGCCTGCAACCAGATCGGCTCGAGCGTGCCGAAACGCCGCCAGGTCGGCGGCATGTTCACGCTGAGGTGGATGTCCGAAGCACCTGATTCTTTGCCGACGGCAAGGTATTGATCCACGTGGTCCAAGGCATGGACCGGCGCGGAGTGATCAGCGACTACTTCGACGGATGGGGTAGCGGGAACTTGGGACACGGCGAGTGTCGGAGTTTTTACTATTTGCGGCCGGATCGCACACTCAAAAACAACGGGACGAGTTGCGAGAGCAGGGCGGGCATAAGCTTCAGCAAAGTCGGAATCCAGAATGTTGCCCCGGTCACGGCAGAAGGCCCGCTTCCCCTCCGGGGCGCATTGCCATCCGGCGATCTGCGCAAAAGCCGTGCAGCGACAAAACCGGCGGCCGAGGCACCGGGCAACCACCACTTCCAATCGCGGACCACGCCGCTGCGCAGCTGGTTGAGCGGGTTGGCTGCCACTGCCAAGTCGTGTGTGCGGGCCTGCAATTCATTGGCCGCCGCTTCGATTTCGCGCAGGTAATCGTCGCGCTTCATGACAGTCTCTCCATTTCCCGCCGCATTGCTTCACGTGTCCCGGGGAAAAGCGGCCGGATCGCCAGATTGCGGAGCACCAGCACCAGCGCCCCGGCCAGCAAGAGGTGGAAGACGAACAGCACCAGCATCACTGCCAGCCAGCCTCCGCCCAGCCAACTCGACAGCGCCACGACGATGGCCAGAAGCAGGAACAGGTAGGCAAACACTCCGGCGAAGATGACAGCAACGGCCAAACCGGCCAGCACGAGGGCATGCCCGCCCGTCTCGCGTAACTCCAGCCCGAAGAGGCCCGTCATTGCCCGAAATAAACGGACGGCGGCGGAGACAAAGCCCCGCGTGGCATCCGGCAGACTCGGCTCCTCCGGCGGCAATGGATGATCTGCGCCGGTGACGCGATTCATGGGAAGTCGGGTTAGCGACGAAGAACCAAACCAAGAATAAAGCCCGCGGCCAAGGCGATGCCCACGGCTTGCAGGGGGTTCTCGCGGATGTAGTCCTCGCCGTCCTCGGTCAGAGTGCGGGCCCGGTCACTGGTTTCCGACCAGACCTTGTTGGCGCGCTCACGATATTCATGGGCCCGTTCGTTGAAGGTCTCGCGGAGATCCTGCGCTTTGGCGGCAGCCGCTTCTCGTAATTCTTTGGCGGCTTCCGTGGCGTGAGATTTGCTGCTTTGGAACTTGTCGGTAGCTGCTTTGGTGTCTTTTTCGCTCATAGTTTTCTTTAGGTTGTTGGTTAAACTTTCGCAGATGGGGAGGGGGCTGGCAAGTGCCTCGGGCGGGTCGAAGCATCGTTTTTCTTGAAGCGAGCGTTACCTTGGCGGACAAATTGCCGTTCATGACCGCTGCCGCGCCCTGCCAAGCCGACCAACTTCCGCCGGAACTTCTGGTCCGGATCGACGAGACCATCACGCATTACCCCGTATCGAAACGCAGTGCGTCCGTGCCGCTCCTGCATCTCTGGCAAAACCATTTCGGTTACATCGACGAAAGTGGTGTCGATTGGATTGCCCACAAGCTCGACCTCGAGCCGATCAATATCCTCGAACTGGTCACCTTTTACCCTTGGTTCCGCCAGACAGCGCCCGGCAAAAAAACCATCCGCGTCTGCCGCACACTTTCCTGCGCCATGGCCGGATCGAACGATCTGCGCAAAGAGCTTTGTGAAGCGGCCGGCATCGAACCTGCCGACGATCACGGACACGGAGTCACGAGCGCCGACGGGCGATACACCATCGAGTTTGTCGAATGTCTGGCCAGCTGCGGCTCGGCCCCCGTCGCTTTGGTCGGCGACGATTTGCACGAACGCATCACCAAGGCCGATATCCCCGCATTGCTCGCTTCCGATGACAAGGGTTACCGCAAAACCTTCCGTGCTCCACATTCGCGCGAGCGCCGCATGATTTTGAAAAATGCCGGGCGCGAAGATTACGACGCTTCGCTCGAGTGCTACGTGCGCCACGACGGTTACGAATCCCTGAAAAAAGCGCTCAAGATGAAGCCCGAGGACATTGTGTCCGAGGTCAAGGCATCGAATCTCCGCGGCCGTGGCGGGGCCGGCTTCCCGACAGGCATGAAGTGGAGCTTCATCAAGCGCGAGGACGGCAAGCCGCATTACCTCGTGGTCAACGGCGACGAATCCGAACCCGGCACTTTCAAAGACCGCTACATCCTTCACGAGGACCCGCACCAGTTGCTGGAGGGAATGATGATCGCTGCTTGGGCGCTCAAAATTCACCTCAGTTACGTCTATATCCGCTGCGAATTTCCCGAGGCCGCCCGCATCGTGGAGAAAGCCATCGCCGAAGCACGGGCCGCCGGCTTCATCGGCCAAAATGTCCTCGGCACCGGTTTCGATTGCGACATCTACGTGCACCAAGGCGCCGGCGCCTACATCTGCGGCGAGGAAACCAGCCTGCTCGAATCGCTCGAGGGCAAGCGTCCCTATCCCCGCATCAAGCCGCCGTTTTTCCCCGCGGTCTTCGGCCTCTACAACTGCCCGACGATCGTCAACAACGTCGAGACTCTGTGCCAAGTGAAACACATCATCGCCATGGGCGGTGCGGAGTTCGCCCAGCTCGGCTCGCATGGCGACGGCGGCACGCGCACACTCTGCGTGAGCGGTGACGTGCAGAATCCCGGCTTCTACGAACTCGGTTGCGGACAAGTCACCGTGGGCCAACTGATCAACGACGTGTGCGGTGGCCTCAAGCCGGGACGCAAACTCAAAGCGATCATCCCGGGCGGCAGCTCGGCCAAAGTCCTCCGTGCCGGCGAAAAATTCAAAATGAAGCGCAAAGGCCCCGACGGCGCCGAAACAACGGTTGAGGTCGATCTCATGGACCTCGTGATGGATGCCAACTCGCTGGCCTCCGCCGGTTCGATGATCGGCAGCGCCGGCGTCATGATCCTCGACGACTCGCGCGACATGCTCTGGGTGCTCAACAACCTCAACGACTTCTACGCCCATGAAAGCTGCGGCCAATGCACGCCGTGCCGCGAGGGAAGTTTGTGGATGTCAAAAATGACCACACGCATGGTCCACGGCGACGTGAAACCCGGCGATGCCGACCAACTCGTCAATATCGCCGATCACATCGCCGGCCGCACGGTGTGCGCATTCGGCGAGGCGTGCTCTTGGCCCACGCAGAGCTTTGTCGCCAAATTCCGAGAGGAGTTTACTCCGCGCGACGCAGTCAGCTCCAACGGATCCCACGGTCATTGAGCGATCGGTAGGATCGGCTGGCCTCAGCCGTTCACAAACTTTTACGGCGGCCCGGTGAGCCAGCGGGCCCGCCCGCTGGGAAGGTGCGGTTACTCGGCAACGTGATAAACGATGCGTCCGCACTGCTCGCAAGACACAATGCTCGTGCCGACCTTGGCATCGCGCACGGTGGTGGGCGTCACCTTCATGTGGCAACCGGTGCAGTGATCACCTTCGAGCTGCACGATGGCGCGCCCCATCTTTGAGCTGAACAATTTCTCGTAAAGTTCCACCAGATCCTCGTCGGCCGCGCGCACTTCGGCCGCGATGCCCTCGCGCTCCAGCCTCACCTCATCCGCCCGACCTTGAAGCACGCCGACTTTGTCGTCGATCGACTTGAGTCGCGAGGCCACACGTTCTTTTTCCGCGGCGAATTTTTTGTCGGCTTCGGCAATGGTCGGTTTCAAGTCCTCGGCCTCCTGCATTAATTCCAGCTCCCGGTCCTCGATGGCCGTGATGTCCTTTTCGGCGCGTTCGATTTCGTGGCCGAGGGCGGCGTATTCCTCGTTTTTGCGCGTCTCCATCTGCTGGGTGCGGTATTTGGCCGCCTGCGTGCGCTTGGCCCCGGCCTCCACTTCCAGGCGGGCGCGTTCCACCTCGATTTCTTTGGCGCGGGTCTTGGCTTGGTCCAGCTCCCTATGCGCTTCGCGCAATTCGTTCTCCAGCGCGGCTTTTTCGCCGGGCGAGTGGTTGATCTCGTGCATCAGCGTCTGCAAGCGCTGGTCGCGCTCCTGCAGGAGGAGGAGTTTTTCGAGAATCTCAACCATCGGAGACCTTCTAGGCTTTTCAATCCGGCGCGGCCAGCAAGAATTGGCCGCTCTGTTTGCCTTGGGCCCATGTCGGAGAATCTTTCCTCAACCTCTGTTGTGACAAACCGCTCACCGACCGAGCGAGCCGTGGGAGGAGTTTACCAACCGCAGATTGACGGCCTGCGGGCATTGGCTATCACGGGTGTGCTTCTGCATCACTTCGGAATGCACATTCCCGATTCGCTCGAATACGGTCCGATGTCGGTGCGGCTGTTTTTTGCACTGACCGGATATTTCATCACGATGTGGCTCTGGAAGGCGGAGGATGCGGCGCGTGCGGGTGGTGTCAGCGTCTGGCGCGAGTTGCCGGTCTTTCACGCGCGGCGTTTGTTGCGCATCGTGCCTCCCCTCTACCTCTCGTTGGCGGTGGCCGTGCTTTTCGGCTTGGACATCATCACCCGCGACCTGCATTGGCATGCACTGTTTGCCTCGAATTTTTACGCGGTGCACGTGGGTTATTGGCCTCCGATGGTGGCGCATCTTTGGTCGCTGGCCGTGCAGGAGCAGTTTTATCTGCTCTGGCCGATGGTAATTCTCTTCACGCCGCGCCGTTGGTTCTTGGGTGTGTTGGTGCTCTCGGTGCTCATCGCTGTCGCTTTCCGGTTTTATTGCGTCACCGCCGGTGTCGATCCGTTGATCCGTTGGACCATGCTACCCGGATCGATTGACTCCTTTGCCATCGGCGGATTTGTCGCATGGTTGGGTCAAGGCAAGATCGGCACGGTGATCATGACAACACCGCAGCGCTGGGGGTTCGGGGTGCTGGCTTTTGCCTGCCTTTTCGTCGCGCGCTCCTTGCGTTATCTGCCGCAGGACAGTCTGTGGGTGCCGACGATCGAGTTGTGGGAGGGCGTGTTCATCGGGTGGCTGATCGCTGCCACTTCCCAAGGCTGGCGCGGACCACTCGGATGGCTCCTATCGTTGCCCCCGCTCGTTTACATCGGAAAAATCAGTCTCGGGATTTACCTTTTCCACGTGCTGGTCGAGGTGTTGGTCGGACCGCGGCTTGTCGCGGGCGGTCTCGATCCGGTCCATGACAACACTCTGCGCGTCTGGTCGCTCTGGCTTATCTCGATCGTCGTGGCCGCCGCTTCTTGGCACTTCTTCGAGAAGCCGCTGTCCAAGCTCAAGCCTGCCGTGGTTGGACGTTTCAACAACCGCAAGTAAGCTGCTCACCATGACCGGCAACCATCTCAGCATCACCGATCTTGAATGCCGGGTCAGGGATTACATCAAGCAGCCGCGCCCGGCCGAGTGGAACAGCTTGATTCTCGCGCTGCATGCTTTGCATTTCCACACCAACGCGCCTTACCGTGCTTACTGCGAGAGTTTGGGGGTCGGCGACTCCGTCGAGAACTGGCGAGGGATTCCGTGTGTTCCGCAGGAGGCCTTCAAACACGCTGATCTGCGCAGCTTTGCGGAAGCGGAAACGCTGAAAACTTTCCGCACCAGCGGAACGACAGGCGATGGCTACGGACAGCATCATTTCCGCACGCTGGAAATCTATGAAACTGCTGTGCGCGAAGGATGGCGCCATGCGGAAATGCCGACGGGGCCATTTCTGGTCCTCGCTCCACATCCTGACGAAGCCGCGCACTCGTCGCTGAGTCATATGCTGGCAACATTGTCGCCACGCGAAAACTTCATTGCCCCGGGCGGACGCATCGACCTTGACCGCCTGCGCGCGGTCCGTGAGCCGGTCTGTCTCCTCGGCACGGCCCTCGGTTTTTTGCGGCTCTTCGAAGAACTCGGCCACTCGCGTATCGAGCTCCCGGCCGGCTCGAACGCCATGGAAACCGGCGGATACAAGGGCAGTGGACGAGACATTGCCAAAGCCGACCTTTACGCGATGTTTGCCGATAAACTGGGACTCGATCCGGAAAATGTTTTCAACGAATACGGCATGACCGAGCTGAGTAGTCAGTTTTATGCGCGCGGTCCGCGTGGCTTGCATCACGGCCCGCCGTGGGCGCGGGCGGTTATTGCCGATCCGGTCACGCTTGTAGAAGTCACTGATGGCGAAACCGGCATCGTGCTCATTTACGACGCGGCCAACGTCGGTTCCGTCATCGGCCTTCGCACACAGGATCTAGCGATCAAACGTGGCGATGCTTTCGAGTTGCTCGGTCGCGACCCCGCCGCCCTTCCCCGTGGTTGCTCCCGCGCGGCGGATGAATGGTTGACGCGATGAATACCGAACAACGCGTAATAGCAATTGCGGAGGCCACGGAGCCTTTCGAAGGCTTGCTCGGTCCAAGCTCGGCGGAGGGTTTGCTTGGTTGGGTGGCGGCGGAGCTGGGTTCGGCGAAAGCCTTGGACTCGTGGGTTCGGCATGGCGGGGCAAAGACGCGCGCTCTCGCGCCGGACACGATCTTGCATGTGGTGAGCGGAAATACGCCTCATGCCGCACTGCAAAGTTTGATCAGCGGACTTCTGCTCGGCAGCCACAATCTGGTGAAGTTGCCGCGCGGCGGGTTGGTCGAAGTGGATAAATTTATTTTGCGTTTGCCAGATTCGTTGCGTCGTTTGGTTGAGGTGCGGGAAGATTTGCCGGACGAGTGGATCGCACGGGCTGATGCGGTGATCGTTTATGGAGCGGATGAAACAGTCGCCTCGCTGCGTCGTCGCGTCCCCATGGAGAAAATTTTCGTCGGCCATGGTCACAAGATGAGCCTGGGGATCGTGTGGGATGACCCGGCGTTTGCTTCCTGCGCCGGAGCGGCACGGGATGCTTCGCTCTACGACCAGCAGGGCTGCCTTTCGCCGCAGGTCTTTTACGTGCGGGAGACGGTGCCGGGATTGGCCCGTGCTTATGCGGAGAAGTTGGCGGATGCGATGGAGGAATTCCGTCGCTCTTGTCCCCGCAGTTCACTCACGGTCGAGGAGAAGGCGGCGATTGCCAACCTCCGTGCCGCTTACCGTTTCCGCGCGGCCGGTGACCTGCGCGTAGCCCTGTGGGAGGGTGGAGAAGCGATGGATTGGACGGTTATTTACGAGGAAGATGCGTGGTTCACCGCTTCGCCGCTCAATCGTGTCGTGTTCGTGAAACCGTTGCCGGACAACCTCCCCGAGGCGATGGGGCCGGCGCTCGGATTTGTCGGTGCGGTCAGCCTGTGGCCCTGCACGGAAGCCGTGGCCGACCGCTTCGCCGCGCTGTGTCCCTCACGATTTTGCGCGATCGGCCGCATGCAAGATCCGCCGTGGACTTGGCACAATGGCGGGGTTGCGTCTTTGCATTCTTTGGTCAAGTGGGTTGATTTCGAGCCGTGAGGCGGTTTGACTGGTCGTTCGCATGGCCAAAGAAGAATCCATTCCAGCTGAAGGTGTCGTGGTCGAGGTGCTGCCCGGCACCATGTTCCGCGTAAAACTACCGAACGACACCATCATGTTGGCCCACATCGGCGGCAAAATGCGCAAACATTTCGTCCGTATCGTGCCGGGCGACAAAGTGCAGGTGGAAATTTCGCCTTACGATCTGACCAAGGCGCGGATTGTTTACCGCGAGCGGTAAGCTACCGGTCGCACTCGCCCATCACGAAGTCGATGCTGCCGAGGATGGCGGGGACGTCGCTGACGTAATGTCCGGGCAGGAGCTTGGGGACGATGCTGAGGTTGGCGAAGCTGGGGGCCCGGATTTTCAGGCGGTAAGGCACACCACCGCCTTTGCTGTGGATATAGAAGCCGAGTTCGCCCTTGGGGTTTTCCGCACCGAAGTAAACTTCGCCGACGGGGGCATCGATGCCCTGCGTGGTGATGATGAACTGATGGATGAGCTCCTCCATTTTCGTCATCACGTCGGTTTTCTTGGGCAGAATATTTTTCGGATCCTCCACGCAGATCGGGCCGGATGGCATGCGGTCGAGAGCTTGCTCAAGGATGTGCACGCTCTGGCGCATTTCTTCCATGCGGACGAGATAACGGTCGTAGCAATCACCGACCGTGCCGATGGGAACTTCGAAGTCGTATTGTTCGTAGCCGAGGTAGGGGTGGACTTTGCGCAGATCGTGGTCGATGCCCGAACCGCGAAGGTTGGGGCCGGTGAGACCATAGGCGATGGCATCTTCCCGGCTGATGACTCCGACATTGCGCGTACGGTCGAGCCAGATGGGATTGCGGGTCAGCAGTTTGTCCACCTCGTCCAGACTCGGCAGAAGGTCGGCAATGAAGGCGCGCACTTGCGAATCAAAACCGGCTGGCATGTCCCGGGTCATTCCGCCGATGCGGGTGTAGGACGTGGTGAAGCGTGCGCCCGTGAGTTGCTCGGTCAGGTTGTAGATCACCTCGCGGTGTTTGAACGTATATAGAAACACGGTCATGGCGCCGATATCCATCGCGTAGCAACCGATACCGAGAAGATGCGAGGAAATGCGGGCGAGTTCGCTGCAGATGACGCGGATGGCCTGCCCGCGCGGGGGGAGCTCCCAACCCATGAGTTTTTCCACGGCGAGCGCGTAGGCCACGTTGTTGGCCAGCGGGGCGAGGTAATCGAGACGGTCCGTGTAGGGCACGAACTGGTTGTATTGCATGTTCTCGGCGATTTTTTCGTCGCCGCGATGCAGGTAGCCGATATCCGTGTCGGCCTTGGTGATGATCTCGCCATCCAGTTCAAGGAGGATGCGCAAAACGCCGTGGGTCGAAGGGTGCGAGGGCCCCATATTGATCGTCAACGTCTCGCCGAGTAACTCGCCTTTTTCGCGGGCTTCGATTTCGACGGCGCGGCTGCGGGCGGCCGCATCGGGTGTCTCCAAAACTGTGGACATGGCGGGGATTGTTACGTTTGCGGAGGGCTTTTGGCAACTTCCGGCCTCAGACGGCCGCCGCCAATTCATCCTCCACCCGCAAGCGCAGTTGCCCGCAGGCGGCGTCGATGTCGTGGCCTTTCTCCCGCCGGATGGTGGCAACCACGCCGCCGGCGCGGACGGTGCGGGCGAATTCCTGCTGGCGGGCGGTGGTGGGCCGGGTCCAAGGCAGGCCCTCCACGGTGTTGTAGGGGATGAGGTTCACTTTGGCGTTCAGCCGGCGGGCATGATGGGCGAGCAACCGCGCTTGCTCGGGCGAATCGTTGACGCCGGCGATGAGGATGTATTCGAAGCCGAGCTTTTGTTTGCGCTGGGCGGTGAAATAGGCGCAGGCGTCGAACAACTCGGCCAGCGGGTATTTTTTGTTCACCGGCATGATCAGCTCGCGCACTTCGTCCGTCGCGCCGTGCAGGGAAATGGCCAGCCGCACGGGGACGGAGTGTTCGGCCAGTTGGCGGATTTGCGGAGCCAGACCGCTGGTCGAAACAGTGATGTGGCGCGCGCCGATTTCGAATCCCCACGGTGCATTGAGGATTTCGAGGGCGGTGGAGAGGTTGGCGAAATTGGCCAGGGGCTCGCCCATGCCCATGAATACGATATTGTCGACCCTCTCGCCGGTGGCTTTTTCGACAGCCATCACCTGCGCGACAATCTCGCCGGCGCTCAGGTTGCGTTTCCATCCGCGCAGGCCGCTGGCGCAGAATTTGCAGCCGTAAGCGCAACCGACCTGCGTCGAGACGCAGAGCGTTTTGCGGTCGGACGTCTCGCCGTAAAGCGCGGGCGAGGCGGGGATGAAGACGCTCTCGATGAATTGTCCGTCGGGCAGACGGAAAAGAAATTTACGCGTCGTGTCTTTCGACCCGCTCATCGTCACCTGCTCGAGCTTGTCGGCGGGAAATTTCTCCGCCAGTTGCGTCCGCAGTTGCGCCGGCAGGTCGGTCATCGCCGGAAAATCCTCCACCCGCTTCTCGTGGAGCCACTCCATAATCTGACGGGCACGGTAGGGCTTGTGTCCGAGAGCACCGAGCGTATCGGTGAGCGTGGCAAGAGTTTGACCAAGCAGGGAAATCACCCCCGCACCATGACATGATCGGCCCGCGGATTCCAGCGAAGCGCACGAGCCTTGACCCGCGGGGCCGGGAAACTACCGTGGCGCCCATGCGATTTGTTTATGCGCTGAAAATTCTGTCCGTTCTCGCGCTGATTTTGTCCGCCGGATGCCAGACCACCGGCAGCACATCCGTCCGGCCCGACCCGCGTATCGCCGCGGCCATAGCGGCCGAGCGCCCCGGAAACTTTTACATCGGCCGCCGCTACTACAAAAAGGACTACAAAATGTGGGGCTGGGTGCGCCGTCCCGGTCAGCCATGGAGCACCGCGCAGCTCGTCATGATGAACGAGAACACCAAGCTCGCGCCCGACCGCGCGGGCGGCACGCTCGGCACCGACAACAATTACGAATACCGCCTCGAGGGCTATTTCACCGGAGGCCAGGTCTACGAACCGGCGAGCA
>Ga0207937_1000083_pt1 | contig 29465 bp, 23 predicted proteins | sample LakMenEpi04Sep11_FD_150668 | JGI IMG/M metagenome (GOLD analysis project Ga0207937, IMG submission 150668) | Freshwater microbial communities from Lake Mendota, WI - 04SEP2011 deep hole epilimnion (SPAdes) | ecosystem: Environmental > Aquatic > Freshwater > Lentic | place: Lake Mendota, Madison...
GTCGCTGGGTCCGTTTGTATGCCAAACGCGATCGCCCAATCGCGTGCGTAATCCTCCCATTGCACTGTCTCCGGGTCAGGCGTCGACACAACCGCGACCACCAATTTTGCTTCGAGCGATTGAATCCGCGAGGGCTGGAAATCTCGCGACTGAACCAAAAGCCAATGCACAGGGCAATCGATCGGGCTGCTTTGGATCAATCGCTTGAATTGCTCCAATAGTTGCACGTTGGAAGAGAGCAGTACGAAGCTATTCGGTCGATGCAAATGCTGGAGCAACTCTCCGACGGTCATGGACGAAACAGGATCGAACCATTCCGATGCGACTTCTGCGGCGGGCTGCAGGATAAAGGATCGCATGCACATTCGAGGATGTGGGATTTTGAAGTGGGGAGTCCAGATGCGAAGATCATCATGCAACAAAACGTCGATATCGATTCGGCGAGCTTCCCATCGTTGGAATCGTCGGCGACCAAGATCTGATTCAATCTTCTTGATCGTTTCCCACACTTGCCACACCGAGGAGTCGGATTCGATGGCGACGACGGCATTGAGAAAGTCCCCTTGATCTTGGGGACCTCCAATGGCTGGAGTCCGATAGAGATGGCTGAAACGCAAATCGCCATCCGGGAATTGATCGATAAGCATGCGTTTGGCATAGCTCATCGTTTCGCGAACGTTTCCTAAGTTGGCACCCAAACTAATGAGAGTTCGGGACATTTCCTATTGCTTCTGAACTAGCTGAATATCTTGGATAAACCAGTGGACGTCCAGTTTCTGATCTTCTGGTTTCACATTTCTATTACGAAGTGCTGCGCTAGGACCTGCTTTTGGGCAGTTCTTTCGCGCAAACACCCAATAGGCAGGTGGATTCGTTTGCCCTTCGTCGACGTATCGAAGTTTATAGGTGTATTCGTCTTCGCCGGGATACTCAGCTTCAAGCCCTGCATAAACCCATTTGGCTGGAGATTTTCGTCCACGGATCTCGACATGGGCGGAATCGGTATTGAGCTTCCTCGAAGCCATGGCGAGAGGAGACTCCGACGACTGTTGCTTGCCATCTGGCGACATGTCGCCCGTTTCCAAAGGGACTCCGACCAGCATCAAAAGTTTCTCCTGATTGCCTGCCGACAAATTTTCAAGATACAGTTCCGCAGTACTGCGAGCTGCCTTGAGGTCGTAGTCGAGAATCATGGCTCGACTAAAGTATCCCCAGGATGCGGTCGTTGCAGCAATCGAGATCGCCGCGGCTCCCAAGAATTGCGAGAAGCTACTTAGTTGGGCACGTTTTGCAATGGACAAGACGATCGCGCCGCCCACGATCGAAGCGATGGCGATCGGGACAAAGTGTACATAAAGAATGGAAAAGCTGCTAACGCACGAACCCAGAAAAGCCAACAACGCGAGGCCTGAAAAAGATCTCGGCTCTTCGAGCTCCTGCAAGTCTTCTGCAGGCTTGAACGACGCTTCTGACATATCTAATCAAGGGTAAATGTTAAGGTGTCGTGCGATTCACTATCGTATTTGGTGCCAAATACTTGATTCATGAAACATCGTAACTGCCGACTATCCGACAAGCCACGGTTCACCTTAAGATAGTCTGTCGCGAATGTCTTGGGAATCAGCAATGACGACCATTACGATTTCGTTCCAGATGAGGTTCATTGGCACCGGAAACTAAAATGATGTTCTACCTGCGAGAAAATCCTGTCGAAAATTCTCTCCGACTCCGAAGAAAAGCTCTTAGTGCCCGCTGGCTTTGCGTGTTCGCCGGCTTATCCCTGCCATGGTGTTCACCGGGCAACCATACCATCGCATGTCCCGAGGATTCGGTCGCAACTGTTTCCATTGATTCTTTTTCCTTTCGAGTACCCAAACATCTGACTTTCGAAAAGATCACCGACACGAATCTTTGCCAATGGCCGATCGTTGCGACATGGGATGCCGAAGGAAATCTGGTCGTAGCCGAGTCTGCGGGGGTCAAACAACCGGTCCAGGAACAGCGACAAACCCGCCCGCATCGAATCGTCCGTCTTATCGATTCCGATCGAGATGGCCGTTTCGATGTACGCCAGGTCGTCGCAGAAGACCTGGCTTTCCCGGAAGGTGTTTTATGCTTAGGCAACGACATCTATGTCTCTGCACCACCTGAGATCTGGAAACTGACCGATGCTGATAACGATGGCGTGTGCGAAAGCCGATCTGTTTGGCACGATGGTAAGACTTTAACGGGATGCGCGAATGACCTTCACGGTCCCTTCCTCGGACCCGAAGGTTGGATCTACTGGTCGAAATCTGCTTTCGCCGAACAAGAGTTTGATCTATCCAATGCGCTGCCAGCCAAGAGCACCGCCTCTCACCTTTATCGAAAGGCACCGACTGCCATCTCTGCCGACCGCATTATGACGGGCGGGATGGACAATCTCGTCGACATCGCGTTCGATGATTTTGGGGATCGCTTTTTTGTGTCCACCTTTCTGCATCATCCAGGCAACGGTCTGCGCGACGGCATCGGCCATGCTGTTTACGGCTCCGTCTTTGGTAAAGATCATGCAGTCCTTCGCAGTCACGTCAAAACCGGCCCGCTGATGAAGCCGATGGCGGAACTAGGGCCTGCTGCTCCGAGCGGGTTACTCACGATGAGTCAGGCGACTCCGTGGATCGCATCCGGCAATCCGCAATCGCAAACCACGATGGTGGCGGCTCTTTTCAATTTGCAAAAAGTCACAGCCCATTCGCTAACTCCAAACGGTGCTTCCTACACAGCGTCAACATCGGACCTCGTGGTGGGTGAGCAACTCGACTTTCATCCGGTCGACGTTCTCGAAGATGTCGACGGCAGTTTGCTCATCGTCGACACCGGTGGGTGGTACGATTTGTGTTGCCCCAGTTCAGGGAACGAAGAACGCATCTCCAAGGGTGGTATCTACCGATTGAAAGATCGCAGTGCCCAAAAGGCTCTTCAACGCACATGGGAAGAGGTAGAGAGAGCTTTGGCAACGAACCCCGTGAGCCTGCTAAACCATCCTCACCGGCGAGTTCGAGAACATGCAATGACCCAATTGCATGCGGCAACAAAGAAACAAAGCGGTGACGACTCGCGAGCGAAGTTGATGGCCATGCTGAACGATCCAGCTCTTCCGGTCGGCAATCGCACAGCGGCATTCTGGACGATGGCTCGAACGTTGGTCGATTCCAAAGATGTGGATAAAACGCCAGACTATGTCAAGCAGTTATTAGAACAGCCAAACGACCCGCTGATCGTGGCTGCGTTGCATTTGACGTCGACCTATCAATGGAACGATACGACTCCAACTATCGTTCGCCTGCTTCAAAACAGCTCTCCAACTGTTCAGCGACTTGCCGCCGAATGCCTGGGGCGGTCCGGTCTCGCTTCTTCGGTGGATCCGCTTTTGCAAGCTTGGAACAATCATCATTCGAATGCTTCTTCCAAGCCAGACCGAATACTTGAGCATTCCATTCTGTTCGCATTGATCGAACTCGGAGTGCATCGCGATTCTTCATCCGAAGTCATCGCAAGGCTGAGCAAGTTACTAACTTCTGAGGCGAGTTTGAACCATAAGCACGCGTCGTTGCATGTTCTCAAAGAGCTGCAGCACGTAGACAAAGTTTCATTTGTTACTTTGGCAAATGCGGCGGAATCCAAGCATCAGGCGTTGGCGAAGTTGGCTCAAGAATCCATCGCAACGATCGATGCTCATCGAAAACAATACCTGTCGCAACTATCGAACCGGCCGAAGAAGTCGTTGGAAGAGAACGCTGCTTCTATCACGGCAGTACTCGTTGCAGGTTACAACCAGCCTGACGTTGTGGAATGGTTACGAGCGAACATTCTCGAGAGCGAGATCGAGCAAACCTGGCAATCGGATTTGCTTCGAAAAATGCTGGTTGCTTATGAGAATCAGCCGCTGCCAGATGGATGGTCTTCAGGATTGGCAACCTTGGTGCGAAAAGACGACCCTATGACGCGATGGCTCATCGAGAGAATTGCTGCGACAAAGATCTCCGCGAATGCAAAAGAGCTTGTGTCTGCTATCGCTACGCGCGTGGACTCCGAAGATTTCTCCAAGTCCGCAGTGGCAATCGCCATGCTACCCAAAGGGTTGATTCCTGTTTCCGCATCCAAGCAGCTTACGCTGGTGAAAACAATGCTCAATACGAACGACGGAAACCACCAACTCGCAAGGCGTAGCATTCGTAAGGTCGATCTCGAAGCGGACGCGTGGGAGGAGATTCTTCGTTCTCTGACAATGTTTGGACCGCTTGAATTTCCAGGCATGGTGGAGACCTTGGTCTCAAGCAGAGTTTCCAAGGAGAGCGAGCGAACAGGTCGATTGCTCGCCGCTATCGAACAATCACCCGCTTCCAAGTCGTTGGCAGCAGATCAATTGGAGCGCTGGTTTGCGGGACACGCAGAGGGTACGAAAAAGGAAGTCAAACTGTTGTTGGACAGAGTTTTTGCTCCACCTGCGGATATGAAAACGGCGATGGACGAACTGGTTCAAAAGCTAGAACCAGGCGACGCGCATCGTGGTCAAGACATCTATCGAAGCAGTCGCGCAGCCTGCAGTGCTTGTCATCGCATCGGTTATGTTGGTGGCAATATCGGCCCAGAGTTGACCAAGATTGGGAAGTCGAGGAATCGTCGTGATTTTGTGGAAGCGATTTTGTATCCAAGTCATCGAATCGCGCAGGGGTTTGCATCGACTACGATTCTGACGGTCGATGACGAAGTCTTTACCGGTCTGATTACCTTCGAGGATGATAGCCGCGTCGAACTGTCAACTAGCGCAGACAAAAAGGTATCGGTCGACAAAAAGTCGATTCAGCAACGGAATCAAAGTGCCGTATCTCTGATGCCGAGCGGGATCGACAAAGTGCTGACGATCTCCGAGTTATCGGATTTGATAGCGTTTCTAGAGCAGTCGAAGTAGGCAGCGTGTGGAAACGGTACTGATCGCAGCAAATCCAAAATCAGGTTCGAAAAGTCGCTTCCAATTGGTAGCAGAGCTGGAGCACCACATCGGCTTGCTCGGGTATCGATGCGAAGTGATCACGCAACTCGAAGAACTAGAGAGGCGTGCGAGAATCCTGAAAGGCGACCATGAGTTGCGTGCCGTCGTAGCTGCGGGTGGCGATGGGACCATCAGCGCGGTGGCCGAGCGTACACCGATCGATGTTCCACTTCGTATTTTGCCCTTAGGTTCCGAGAATTTGTTAGCGAACTACCTATCGATCTCGCGGAAACCCATCGACTGCGCCGAAGCGATCCATCGAAATCAAATACGACAATTGGATGGCATGGACGTGGGAGGTCGTTTGGCATTTGTTATGGTCAGTGTTGGTTTTGATGCGGAGGTAGTTCGCCGAGTTCATCAATCACGAAAATCCCACATCACACGCTGGGCCTATCGATACAGTGCGTTGGCTGCGTGGATCCTTTATGGATGGCCAGCTTTTTCCATTCGCATCCATCGTGTGGAAAACAATGTGGTGCAAACCGTCGAGGGCACGGGGCAATGGTGTTTCGTTTTCAATGTTCCACGGTATGCCACCGGTTTGAGCCTATTGCCAGATAGCGATCCATCCGACGGTCTGTTGAATGTGGGCTATTTTGAAAGAAGCGGTCGAATTCGAGGTATCTTTCAGTACCTCCAGGTTTTGCGTGGTAACCATCGAAGTAACAAACATTGGAGAGACTGTTTGGCTTCAGAAGTTCAATTGAGTGATCATCCGAATGGTTACACGCCACACTTTCAGTACGACGGTGATTGGGGTGGAATGCTTCCTGTTTCCATACGCGTCGTTGCTAGGCGACTCAAGCTTGTGATTTAAACCTGCTCGCCGGTCTCTTGGACAATGTTTTGTGCGACAGTAAGATGGATGCGAACAGAAACACTGTAATCGAAATCGAACAATACTTTTGGCTGGCTGGCGGATTACGAAATGGAATTCTTTTGGAACGATGGAGGCCGATCGGCATGTGGTTTTGTGGGTTTGGCTGGCGATTGTGTAACGCGTTCGATTGCGATCGCGACGGGTTTGGTCTACCGAGATGTTTACAACCAGCTTGGAGCGGCGAGCCTCGCTACACCGAGAAATGGAGTGCGAACGGATATTGCCGCCAAGTTCCTAGAAGACCGCCAATGGCGCCGCACAGAGATTTCGCCAACTAGCTACGTACCCTCGTTGCTTCCCGCAGGTGCCGTCATCGTTCATCTTGCTAAGCATGATGGACGATGTTCTCACTTCAGCGCATTGATCGATCACGTGGTTCACGATACCTGGGATCCAAGTGATGACGATGACTATTGCGCCTATGCATATTGGACGCATCCTGACTATGGACCAGAATCCGTACGTCAGTCAAGTCCCGCGTCGAGATCGAGTTCAGCAGACCAGGATCTAACCCAAGCGGAGTTTGACAAGATCCTCAATCGATTGCGAGCCATGGATCGAACCGCGAGCAACAGCGCAAGCACCGAAGCGGAAAAGCACAATGCCATTCGCATGATGCAGAGTCTGATGCTTCGACACAATCTCAGCCGCGAAGATATCACCTCGGACGACAATGTTGAGACTGTGCAGTTCACTCAAATGGCTTGTCCGGTGAATGGAAGTAAAGCCTACAATTGGGAAAAAGCGTTGGCTAACTACATCACCATGCATGTGCTCCCAACAACACAATGGTACTCCGGCTCGAAAGCGCATCGCACGCTATTCTGTTTTTACGGGCCGCTCGCCGATGTGCGAAATGCGATAGCTCTTTTTCGGGAACTGTTGGTGACGATAGCCGCCGCAGCGAAACTCCAATTCGGCGGGCACTCACGCGGGAGCGGAGCGTCCTACGCCGAGGGTTACGTCATGGGGCTACCTCGTCATGGCTCCAGTAGCGGATCAGAAAGTCCGAACGATTTGAAAGTACTTTCTGCCGATATCGTCAGTGAACGAGCGTTGATCCAATTACGAACACTCGCCATTCACTCGGCGGCCACACGATGGCTTGATATCGAATGCGATTTGCGACTCGTATCTGTAAATAGAACTGGGCGATATGCACACGACGATGCCGCAGAGCGCCGTGGTATCCTTCATGGATCCAAGCATGAAATTGTGGTTCCTAATGCCCCCAGACGATTGACCCAATCATGAAACGACTTTCATGAGCGACCCAGTTTCTGATCGTAATCATGTGCGTTGGGGTATGGCATGCATGATTGGATCGCTCGCGTTTTTTACCATCAATGCATTGTTACTGAAGTACCTCAGCACGAATGTCGGCATCAGCCCATGGGTTACACTGGCCTTTCGAGCAACGGTCGGTTTGATCGTTGTCAAGATCGGCTTTTCCGCTTCGGGAACCGTAGACTTCCGGCGAGCAGCAACCAACAAATGGCTCGTGGCTCGCGGGTTGTTCGGAGTACTTGGTTCGGTCGCTTACTACTTTACGGTGCCGACTCTCGGTGCAGGCAAAGCGACGCTCATCAGTAACTTTTACGTGGTTATCGCAGCTGTGCTGGCTGCCTTTTTTCTCCGAGAGAGGATCACTGTGTCGAAGATCGGCGGCAACGTGATCGCTTGTTGCGGATTAATTTTGCTTTTGGGCGTGACACCCGAGGAGTTGTCGAAGATTGGTTTCGATGAATGCTTGGCATTGTTCGGCGCACTCATGTCGGCCGCGACGGTGGTGGTGATTCGTCAGTTAACTCAGACCGAGTCCAGCGCCATGATCTATACTACACAGTGCCTGTATATTTTGGCTGCATCGCTCCCGATAGCGATCTATGTGAGGCCCGAATTGACGATGGCACATGTCGTCTTGTTGCTAATCGCGGGCGTCAGTGCAACGTTTGGTCAGCTCGCAATGACAGACGGTTTTCGATACTTGACAGTCTCCGTCGGGGGCGCGTTTCAAGTGCTCGCTCCGATGCTGATTTCCTTCGGCAGTGTTTTGTGCTTTGCCGAGGCTTTTTCTGTCGTCCAAGTGATCGGGGCCACCTTGATTCTCGCAGGTTGCTACAGTGTCGTAGCACTCAAGTAACCGAGCCATCTAAATGAAGTCCGTACTTGGCTTACACGAGCTTCATCGCTCAAAACCAGCGTGGCTATCGCAGCATGTTCAAGTAGTTTAAAAGCAGCGCCACGACCAACATCAGCGTTGCCCAAAATGCCATAACATTGGTGGACCAAGCCGATCCCATCACCCCTCGGTCTCCAAAGACGGATTGCAACCGACTGAGCAGCTTTTTCATTCGACCGAGTACGAACACTCGAAGGCGTTGATCGATTGCTTTGATAGCGATTCCAACTCCGCTCAAGATGGCGGGGGCTGCCTTGCGATAGAACCAATCCGTATCTAGATTCGTAGCCCGCTCTTCCGCAGGGTACAAGCCAAACTTGATCAAAAACACAAAGGCCAACGCAGCAAACGCCAGAAGCTGCAACTGCGCAACGACGTGCGGCGTCGTATAAGGTTGGTACGGATGGTCAACCGTACTGAAAGGTAGGATGTTGTAAAGCAGCGGGTAAGCCACACCCAACCCCACACACAGTGCTGCTGCACCACCCATGGCAATCAACATATTCGTTGGTGCTTCCGGAACTCGTTTGCCCGAATCGTGGGCAAAGAAGGCAAAGAATGGAATCTTGATTCCCGAGTGTTCCATCACGCCGGCACTAGCGATCAACAATACCATCCAAACCCACGACAGATGCTCTTCGCCCGCAGCCGAGATAATCATGGACTTGCTAACGAAACCCGACAAAAGTGGGAAGCCCGAAATAGCACCGGCACCGATGAGGCAAAAAACCGTAGTCAGCGGCATCGATTTGTACAAACCACCCAACTCAGTTCCCTTGCATGTGCCGACGCGAAAGAGCACGGCACCCATGGTCATGAACAAAAGGGATTTGTAGATGATGTGACAAAAAGCATGCGCGACGGTCCCGTTGATGGCCAACTCGGTTCCAATGCCAATACCGACAACCATGAACCCCAACTGGTTGTTCAAGCTGTAAGACAGAACTCGACGCAAATCATTCTCGATCACCGCAAACAGGATAGGGAACAAAGTCATCACGCAGCCGATGCCGATCAGCAGATCCAAACCCGGGAACCCGCGCGCTAATGCATAAATCGCCAGCTTCGTTGTGAATGCACTCAGAAGAACAGTGCCAGTCACGGTGGCTTGGGGATACGAGTCCTGCAACCAGTTGTGCAACAACGGAAAAGCAGCCTTGATTCCAAAGGCAGCGAGAATCAACCACGATCCCAAGCTCAGCGATGAATCGTCGTTCGCCATTCCAACAAAAGCAATCGACTTCGTTTCGACTAGTTGAATGATCGCCCCTGATAGAAGCAGCACACCTGAGCCCACTTGAATGATCAAGTAACGCATGCCCGCACGATAAGAAGCAGGTGTGTCACTAGCCCAAATCAGAAAAACGCTGGAGATTGCGGTCAGTTCCCAAAACAAAAACAACGATATCAAGTCTCCAGCGCAACATGCTGCGATGGCAGAACCCGCGTAGACCAGGCCCGAAATCTGCTGTCGCAAATCTTGGACATGCAACGAGTAAATGCTCGATAAAATGGCTGCGATATGAAACACGATCACAAACGGCCACGAAAGTGCATCCACTCGAATTGGCTGCAGCGTCAAACCAAATAATTCAAAGCTAGCTGTCGAAGGAGCCATGACACAGAACAATGCCAAGCTCAATATCGACAGGGCAAGCGCCGCATACGATCGAATTGTTTTGGATAGCAGAAGCAATAGCGGGCTTCCGAGCATCATCACCCAACCGGGCGGCAGAGCATCAATCATAGTAGTTCTCCGGGCGACGGACGATCGGTCTTAGCAATCGTCCCAAGAATACAATGACCACGAATGCGATGAAGCCAACCCATGCCTGAAACCCAAAGATCGATTCCCATGCGAAATACGGGTGATCGTTGGTGTACAACAAATCTGCAAAAACCAAACCGATGCAGACGATGATCAGTGCGATAATCAGCTTGCGGACATTTCCTGGCTTATCGAACCAACCTTTCGAGGCTGATTCGGATTCAGCAGAAGAGGACTCGTTTGCTTGACTATTTTGCATGGCAGAACTGTGGTTTAGCTTTTTGTGATTGGCAATAGGATGTCATAGATCCAGCCGGCTGCAAAGAACAAAATCACGCTGATCAGCGCGGTACAGCACAACGGTATAACGCAAGCCAGCGGTGCTTCACCGCAGGACGTTGCAGGATGATCATCCTCTTGTTCTGGTGACTTCATAAAAGCAATCATCGGAATGGGGATCAAGTAAGCAATGTTCAATAGCGAGCTGATCATTAAGGCTGCAGTGAGGAAGTAAAAGTGCGATTGGCCACTTTCCACCGCTCGCTCCACGGTCCCTGTAACTAGAAACCACTTGCTCCAAGCGCCACCACCGGGCGGCAGTCCGATAATGCACAGCGAAGCCAACAAGAAAGCGCCAAAGGTAAATGGCATTTGCCGCCCTAACCCTTTCATCTCACTGACATATTTCTTATGTGTGGCAACGTAGATCGCGCCGGCACAGAAGAACAGCGTGATCTTTCCAACCGCATGCATGGCGACATGCATGCCACCTCCGATGATACTGTTGGGAGTGGCTAAAGCGGCTCCCAAGGTAATGTAGGAAAGTTGGCCAATCGTGGAGTAGGCTAACCTAGATTTCAAATTGTCTTTTGTCATGGCAACGATGGACGCCAACAACAGTGAGATACCGGCGGCATAACATAGCAAAACGCTCGTCTGAGATTGATGCAACAAATCTATTCCAAATACAAAGACGGCAACCTTCAACACAAAAAACACACCCACTTTCACGACCGCAACCGCATGCAAGAGCGCGCTGACCGGTGTCGGTGCGACCATCGCTGCAGGTAGCCAACGGTGCATCGGCATCAATGCTGCTTTGCCAATACCAAACGCGTACAACCCCAACAATACAATCAATTGGGTGCTGGAAACGCGTCCTGCCGTATGCGCCTCAGCTAGTATCCCGCCCAACTTAAAATCCAACGTCCCTGCGATCTGATAGGTCCATGCTAGGGCCAAAAGCAAAAACCCAATCGACGTGGAAAAGAGGATCCCCAAATAAACGCGACCACCGTTGCGAGCTTCCGTCGTACCATGATGCGTGACCAACGGGTAAGTCGAGATGGTCATCAATTCATAAGCGACAAATAGTGTGAACAAATCTTTGGAAAACGCAGCACAAGTCGCCGCAAAAATCGCAATGGCAAAGCAGCCGAAGAATCGCGTCTGATTCGCTTCTTGTTCAGACCGCATATACCCAACCGCATAAACCGTGGTTAGGATCCAAAGCCCTGATGCTACCAAGGCAAACAACATCCCAAGCGGCTCAATGGAAAACGCTAGTCGAAAGCCAGGCATCATTTCAACGCCTTCCCAACGAACTGCTTGCCCATCAAAAACGTGGGCAGCTAACTGTGTGTTAACAAAGAAGAGGAGACAGGCCACGATCACCGTGGTTCCATCTCTCAGATTGGCATGAAATGAAAACAAGTAGTTGAACAGAAGTGCAATCAGAGGTAATGCCAACGAGGCTATTAGCAGTTGGTCCGGTGTCATTTCGCCACCTCTTTCAACATCGTGGCTGTTTCTAGCAGCGTGGCTGCAGCTTGTTGAGCGATCCCCAAGGAGTACTCCGTCCAAAATCCGAAAACCATCATGACCAAGATCAGCCCATACGTAGGAACAAGCATCGAAAGAGGTGCTTCCTTAGCCTCAAGAACCTTCTGGCTGGGCTGACCAAAGTAAAGCACCTCTACAACTCGCCAAACATAGACGACCGCCAATATGGAACTGACAACCAAGGCACCCGCGAGAAACCAATTTTCTTCTTGTGCCAACGCCAATAACAAAGTCCACTTGCTAATGAAGCCAGCAGTCAATGGAACACCAATCAGTCCCAAGCCCGCCAGCACCCAAGCGAACGAGGTCCATGGCAACCGCTTGCCAGCACCTCGCCAATCTTTCAATTGAACTGACCCCAGCCTAAGTGCAAAGCATCCGACGACCATGAACAAGGCCCCCTTGATCACAGCATGATTGAACATGTGGACAATGGCACCGCTAAGCCCCATGACACTGATAAGGTTGACACCCAACACCATGTATCCCAATTGAGCAACGCTTGAATAGGCCAAAATTTTTTTCACGTCCGACTGAAATATCGCTGCAAGAGAGGCCGTGAAGATGCCTAGAAAGGACAGCAAGATCAACTCGTAACGCATCGGCAACAAGTCAAACGAAAACTCTAAAGTGAACACACCGTAAATAAGGCGAATCAACGCATATACTGCAACCTTGGTCGACGTCGCTGCCAAGAAGCATGTGACCACATTCGGGGCAAAGGTATAGGCGTTCGGCAGCCACTTATGAACTGGGAACACCGCCATCTTGATCCCCAAGCCGACGGTCATGAACGCCAAAGCGACTCGAAGCGTTCGAGTCGAGGCCAGCATCACAATACCTTGCCCATTTACGATCTCCAATTCTTTCAAACGGCGCGCAATATCAAGCATGTTCAAGGTGCCAGTTACCTGATACAGCAACCCCACACCGATCAAGAAGAATGTGGCCCCAATCGATCCGATAAACAGGTATTGCAACGAAGCTAAAACAGCGCGACGATCTTTTCCTAAGCTGATCAATGCATAGGAGGATAACGATGAGATCTCCAAAAAAACGAAGACGTTGAACAAGTCGCCGGTCAATGTGATCCCCAACAAACCTGTTAAGCACGTCAGATACAAACTGTAAAAGTAGCGCTGCTTCTCGGCTGGGATTTCCACTTCCACCAACCGAGGAGCGTACGTCAAAACGGCTGCGGCCATACCTGAAACAAACATGGCGACAAACGCGCTTAAAGGATCGGCGACAAATTCGATCCCATAGGGTGGTGCCCAGTTGCCGATGTTGTACCGCAGCTTCCCTGCATCCAATACCGTCGCCAGCAAACGAAGCGAATTCGCAAACGTAAGCCATGCAATGACCAACGCAAAAAGATAGATGAGTCTTCGATTGCCCAACAACAGGCAAGCCGGAGCAGCAATCAATGGGATAACGACGAGAAGTACAGGCAAGTGGTTTGTCATGACTGATCCCGATCCATCGCCAGGACTTCATCCTCTTCAATGGTGCCGTAATCTTCGCGAATACGCACAATCAACGATAGCGCAACAGCAGTCGTGCCAACTCCCACGACAATCGCGGTCAACATCAGAACACTGGGCAAGGGATGCGAATAGACTGTCGTATCCACAAAGGGGTGAGCGTCCGCTTTGCCCTCGTCGGAAGAGGATGATTCATGCGAATCATTCGATTCATGATGCGCAAAATGGTGAGCGATCTCCGATTTGACAATGGGGGCTGTTCCACCATGAATCTTTCCCATGGTGATGTACATCAAGATGACGGCGATTTGAAAGATATTGACCCCGATCACTTTCTTGATGAAGTTATGCCGGGCGATGATCATGTAGAACCCAACCATCATCAAGAAGACGACGACCCAATAATTGAACAAACCTAAAACCTGAGCGGTAGTCATACGGCTGGGCGTCTTCCTGCAAAAGCGTAATAGATGGTGATCATGACCGCGGTAACCGTCAAACCGACCCCTAGCTCGACCATAAAAATCCCCAAGTGCTGCCCACTGGGTACGTGATGTTCGGTCATCCAATGATGCTCAAGCAGGTTGTAGTCCAGATACTGCGCACCCAACAGGACAGTGAGAAATCCGGTGCCCGCATAGATCATCAACCCTAGGGCAAGGAACTTTTCGACGATACGCTTGGGAGCAACTCGCTGCGTGGCATCGAGCCCAAAGACCAATCCATACAAGATAAAAGCGGAGGCGACAATCACGCCTGCTTGAAAGCCACCACCTGGTCCATAATCACCGTGGAACTGCACGTACAACCCGAACATAATAATGAAGGGTATGAGCATTTTGGTAACAACCCGAATGATCAAGAAGTCCCTCATCTTCAGCCCGCCTTGATTGATCCGAGCAGGCTCGACCGCGTGAAGGGATTTCGGATCGCCCATCAAAATCAGCAGAGCGCCAATTCCTGCGGTGAAAACAACCATGGTCTCACCCAGAGTATCGAACCCCCGATAACTGGCGAGAACTGAAGTGACCACGTTAGGAAGCCCATGCATCTCATGCATCGATTTCTCTACATAGCCCGGACTTGGATACAAATGGATGGGGGCGTTCGCATCCCCGTACATGGGCATATCCAGCGTTCCATAAACCAACGCCACCCCAGTTAGGGTAACCGTCAACAAAGGTATCAGCTTGACTTTACAAGCGATCTCTTGCTTGCCGACCAACGCTAAAGTGCTCAGCATCAGTACCGTAGAAATCCCGGCACCCACTGCCGCTTCCGTAAACGAAACGTCAGGAGCATCCAATAGCATCATCCAGCATGCACCGAGAAAACTGAAGATCCCAGTCGCCATGACGGCCGCCCACAGGTTGCGCATCCTCGCGACCATGATGGCGGTAACCATCAATAGAACGAGAATTCCAAAGGTTACAACGACCATATCGAACCAGTGCTGCCCAAGGACTCAACTTGAATTGATAATCGCCGCGATCGGCCCAATAAATCTAAGGGTAAATTGTTTTTCATTTAAGACTCGCCGACTGCGGGATCATCCACTTCAGGCTTCACCCCATGATCCATGGCCGATCGCGCCAAAGCATGGCATGCACTGGGGCTGGCAACAAAAAAGAAGAGCAAAATCACTATCAACTTCAACGTTACCAGATTGAATCCCGAATAGATCATCAGCCCAAACAGAATCAATCCTGCACCAGCCGTGTCCGTAACACCACCACTATGCAATCGAGCGTAAAAGTCCGGCAATCGAACGAGACCTAAACCACCCACCATCGAGCAGAATGCTCCAGCTAATACACAAACTATACTGACCAGCAAAACGATCCATCCCAAAAGATCAACGATCATGGCAATTGATCTCCTTTGAAGTTACCGACCGTAGTAAACCTCAGCACGGCCACCATCCCGATGAAGCTCATCAAACTGAAAAGCAACGCAAGATCCAAAAAGTCGGTGCGGCCAGACCAAAAGGCGATGACACATATCAGCAAAACGGTCTTTGTTCCAAACATGTTGAGCGCCAGTATTCGATCGAACACCGTTGGCCCCATCTGTGCTCGAAAAAAAGCCAGCGACAGCGTTACGAGCACGCTAACAGCGACCCCGACTAGTACGTACCCCCAAATCATCTCGCGCAACTCTAACATCTAGCGACCCTCCAGAATCCGAACCCGCCGTTCAATTTCAAGAATCGTTGGATCGTTGGCTCCCGGGTCTACCAAGGCGTGCACTTGCATTGAATCCGACTGAACACTCGTCGTGACTGTCCCTGGTGTCAACGTGATGGAATTCGCCATCAAAACTCGCCCCACCGTCGTTTGCGGCGATGCCGGGATTTGAAACACAGCGCGATGAATCATCGGTTGCTTGCTGATGATAATTTTGATCACACTGATATTGGAGGTGACGATCTGCTTTGCCAACCAATAAAGATAACTCAACAGAGGTACCAATCCAATCTGCATGGGGACACTTTCGTTGTCTACGATGCCCATTCGCCTTGATATTCCCAACACCAGGAGACAAGACAAGAACCCCATGGTCAACAAAAACCCGTTGAAATAGCCCGACAACGTCAACCAAAAGATTGCTAATGCAAAAAAAAGAACCAGTGAATACTTCATGAGGTAAACTGCGATGACGAGCCGGAAATCGAGGAATCCAATAATCATTAGGCTCCCCGGAGCCCTAGTATAGTAACCCATGCCGCTCAGATCAGAAAGACCGAAAAGACAAAAGGTGTCAGGAACCGTAAAAGACAAAAGGTGTCAGGAACCGTTTATTGACTTTTAAGTGCAGTTTGGGTAATTTCTAGACATTATGGGAAGACCGAAACGGGCTGCTATTGGTGGTTTAATATATCACGTACTCAATCGAGCGAATGCTCGTCTCCCTATTTTCGAAAAGGACGAAGACTACGAAGCCTTCGAACGAATCCTTGAGCAAGCGGTCGAACGGACCGAGACCCGGCTGCTTTCCTACTGTTTGATGCCCAATCATTGGCATCTTGTCGTGTGTCCGATTCAAGACGGTGATCTGTCCAAGTTCACAGGTTGGCTGACTCTCACGCACACACAGCGATGGCATGCGCATAGAGACTCCATCGGCGAAGGGCACGTCTACCAAGGCCGTTTTAAGTCGTTTCCCATCCAGGACGACCAGCATTTCATCACCGTCTGCCGTTATGTCGAACGGAATGCACTTCGTGCCAAGTTGGTCTCCAAAGCCGAAAACTGGCGGTGGAGTAGTTTATGGCGATGGTCGAAGGGGACAGTGAAACACAAAGAGATTCTCTCACCCTGGCCAGTTCGTCGGGTCGCGAATTGGGTCAACTTCGTGAACGAACCTCAAAGCGATTCCGAGCTAAAAGCCATCCGCCAAAGCGTCAAACGAGGCTGCCCGCTAGGAAACGAATCCTGGTCGAGGAAAATCGTAAAGCAACTCGGGCTAGAAAGCACACTTCGACCTCAAGGACGCCCCAAGAAAGATAGTAATCATGTTCAAAATCCAAAAAACGGTTCCTGACACCTTTTCTGCCGTGCTGCTGGTTTCTATGGCGGCTGGGATGGGGTGGGGGATTCGAGGGCAATACGGTCACGAATCGGGTGCGATGATCGCTGGGACGTTAGCATCCCTAACGATCGTTCTGTTGTTTATTCCGAATGCGAACTCTTTGTTCGCGGCGCGTGCTGCGGCGATGATGACCGTCGGCATTGGCATTGGCGGTACGATGACTTATGGGCAGACCGTCGGCCTGACCCATGATCGCGATTTGGTTGGGAACTGGGAAGCGTTACGATGGGGGCTGATCGGTTTGTTTGTGAAAGGGGGCATCTGGATCAGCTTTGCAGGTGCCTTTTTGGGGATGGGACTAAGTGGAAAATCCTATCGTCCGCTTGAAATGTTGCTGGTCATGTCGGGACTGATCGGTTTGCTCTTCGTGGGGCTTTGGTTGCTGAACTCACCGTTTGATCCAGCGAACAAAGTACTTCCTCGGTTCTACTTTTCCGGCAATTGGTACTTTCAACCGGACAAGGTGGATTTGAAGCCACGTCGAGAAGTCTGGGGCGGACTATTGGTAGCCTTGCTCGGGTTGCTTGGTTATTGCGGTTTGGTGCGTCGAGATTCGTTGGCATTGCGGTTGGGATGGATCGGTTTTTTGGGCGGAGGTTTTGGTTTCGCGGGAGGACAGTGCATCCAAGCCTTCCATAGTTGGAATGCAGAACTATTCAAAACCGGCGCATTGTCGTCCTATAAGGTATTCGGCTACGTCAATTGGTGGAACATGATGGAGATCACCTTCGGATTGGTCTTCGGCGCCGTCATTGCGTGGGGAGTTTGGTTCAATCGACACTTGATCGATCCGAAAGCGAGAAGCACGAACTATGGAGATTCGGAAGACGGCGAATGGAACACAAGCACTGACACGCAGGTTTGCCTGTCACCGACCATGGAGATGGCGTTGATCGCAATTCATGTTGTGCTGTTGCTCAACGCGGAATTCTTACAGATGCCGGAGGGATTACAGTTTTTGTCGCGCTACACGGACGGGTTGTATATGTGCGTTCTACCGATGATCGGGATCGTTGGAGGGAGGATATGGCCATATGCTCATTTGCTACCGATCGTCGCGGCGCCAATTTGCGGAAAAGAAATCAGGGCGCTCGTGTATGGCGAACCGCAGCATTACTCTGTCGGTTTCGGCTGGTTGATCTTTGCGATGATCCCTGTCGGGATTGCCATTATCATGGCAACATGGTTGATTTCGAAAAGCTACACGCACCGAGCTCGTGAGTTCGCATCGATAGGTTTGATTGCAACCGTATTGCTATACTTCGGACTTAACACCTATTTCTTCCACCAGGGTTGGCCATGGTTGGAATGGACCAGCAGAACTCCCAGTCAGTGCATCTTCATGATCTGTAGCATCTGCTTGATTGCCGCGGCGGGATATGTTTGGTTACTACGTCGATGCAAAGAGTGCTGAGCGTCTGCAGGCCCCGATTTCTTTCGCTTACTTAGCCCAAGTCACAGCTACGGCGGTCGATCGCTAATATCGCAGGTCATGCAAGGTCCGCACCGGACGCGGCCAACTTATGGTAAGCTCTCTTTTTCCAATTTGCGGATCAGTTATTCCTCGCACTCATCGTTCATGATTCAGTTCCTTTTGATTTTTTGCAGCGCGATCTGCTTGCTTCTGGTGAAGCCAGCCTATTCTCAGCAATCCCAGGAGCCAAATCCTCCCCAGTCTCAAACGAGCAGAACTCCTGGACTGAGTTTTGACTCATTCGCCTATTCGCCACAATCTCGAGTAACGCCAGGAGGCGTCGTCACGGTTCGAAGTACGGTTAGCAATTCGGGCGAAGAAGTCGCGATTGGATATTTGGTCGGACATATCGATGGTCAATTGGGTGAAGAGGACCGTCGACGAATCCAGCTCGCACCGGGGGAACGAAAAACGTTCGAAGTCCAACTGCGTCTTCCAAAAAAACTACCAGAAGTTGCCATCGAGATATCGATGACATTAAACGTGTTGGAGGGTGATCGCGAGATAATGGTACAAAATGGCGGCGAACCTGTCGTGCGCACGCTTCGGCTGCCTATTGGCTTAGAACGATCCATTACAGCGGTTCGGATGAACAAAGGACCTGAAGAACAAGTTTATTGGCGTTGGCCTCCTACGAAGACTCACACAACCTATGAAATGGTAACCGCTTCGCGTGTTGACGCTTCGGTATCACGTCAGTGTTTGGCATTCGAGCATGATCCATTCCCGCTCCGACTTTCGGACTGGAACTGTATCGACACGTTTGTCATAGCAAACCCAACAACCTTTGATGATGCTGCAAGTATTGGAATGATGCAAATGTTCTTGCAAAGTGGTGGTCGCATCTGGGTTATGCTCGATCACATTGACACTGCATTGGTTAGGGAATTGTTGGGCGACGATCAGCAATTGGAAACAGTAGACACTGTGAAAATGAATCGCTTTCAAATCGACATGATAGGCCAGAACTATGGCATAGCAGATCGAACTATCGACACCGATGAAGCTGTTTCCATGAAGAGGGTTATCCAGCAAGGAGGCGAGGTTACACATACTGTGGACGGTTGGCCTGCGGTGATTTGGATGCCCGTGAGTCGTGGGACGCTGGTATTCACGACACTTGACAGTTCCGCTTGGCTGCAACCGCGTGGTAAGCAATTAAGCGCGAACCCAGCATTTCAGACAGCTTTTACCCTGCCGGTTTGGGCGGCAACGTTCGCCCGAAGCATACATGAAAAGAAATCTATCCCGCCATTGAATTTGGAAAAGACAACCTACCCGATTGATCGCATTGGAAACCCAGTAGTATCCCGATTCTTCGTAGCATTTGTACTTCTTTCCTTTTGTGCGTGTTGGATTGGAATGGGGTTCTGGAGATCCATGGGTGGTCAAGTCATCAGGGTGGGATTGATAGCCCCCATTTTGGCTCTTGCAGCATCAATTCCGTTGATTGCCGCATCCCTACTCCAACGACGTGACATCCCCGCCATGGTTTCTATCTTGCAAATCGTCGATATGGACTCGCGAGGCGGTTCACTTGTTCGGGAAGCCGCAGCTGTTTATCGTAGCGATGTCAGTGAAATGGAACTTGTAGGTCAAGGGGATGGGACAGCCGCTCCATCCAACAAGATCGAGAGCGGTATTCGGAGTATTACAACGGACGATTTACACCATTGGCGAATGACCAACCCTGCATGGCCTGCCGGCACTTGGCGTTATTGGTCGGAGTTGGCGTTTCCTGAGAAAACCTGTGTCGCGAAATCTCGTTTGTCTGAAAGAGGATTGCTCATCGATTTGCCCAAAGCTGCAGGGGATCTCGACGATGTCGTCGTCGCAATGGTTCCTGGTGCCCCGATGATAGGGAAGCGAATCGACGAAAAACGCATTCTCGTCGATGGCGATTTACCGGCCGAGGGAGAACGATGGACATCAGATACGATCGTTAGCGACGAGCAACTTCGACGTGCATCCATTTATCGAGAGCTATTGGAGAATCGTGAGAGTCCCGGGGTACCTCTCCGTTCGCTATGTGGTTGGTCTAGACTTTTGTCGGAATCGCCGAAATGGAACAGCCAGCTCGTTCAACGAGGTGCGGCGCTGATTACGACTCCCGTTGTCATAGAAACACCTGACGTTGGAACGACGATTCGCGTTCCCTACAGCCTGATTCGTATCGAGAACGCGAAGTTTCAAAACTCCTCAGTGATCTTTAATCCTGATACTGGGAGATTCATCGAAGAGTCTACTCTCAAGGCTCAAGCAGACTTGGCATTTCTACTTCCTCCCGAAGCCGCCCCTCTCGAGGTTTCCTCTATCGAAATTGACTGGGACATTCGAGCTCCCAAGCGATCGGCTAGATTGTCTTGTTCGTTAGCGGGAGAGATGGTGACTCTTGCGGAGTTAAATGAACCTTCTTTACCTTACAAGAATGTCATCCGAAATCCAGAAGTCCTTAAGGATATGCAGGATGGCAGGCTGGAACTGCGTATCGAAATCTTGGGTGGAGATGCCCTCGATCTTTCTCAAACCGGTTTCGTTAGTTGGCAAATCAAACACCTGCGACTAACCGTGAACGGACGCACTCTGCCTCGGCATCAATTGGTAACGGCCGCAGCGCCATGATATTTCTATGCTGAAACAAATCAACAATTCGTAAAAACACCATGGCTGACCTGGTTCTCGAAACCAAAAATCTGACAAAACGCTACGGCGACTTCGTTGCACTCGATGATTTGTCGATGCGCGTGGAGCGTGGACAAATATTAGGATTTATAGGACCCAACGGCGCAGGGAAGACTACGACGATCAAAATTCTCGTCGGTCTATCCCGTCCCACGTCAGGGGCCGCTTTCATCGCAGGAGTGAATTGCAGCGAGAACGCCTCCAAGATCAAGCGACTTGTTGGTTATATGCCTGACCGTTTTGGATCGTACGATAACATGCGGGTCCATGAGTATCTCGATTTTTTCGGCGCTATCTTTGGCATCTCAAGAGGCAATCGGCGGAAACGTATTGCGGATGTGATGGAGATTACGGACACGACGTATATGCAGGATAAATATGTCGAGAGTTTGAGCCATGGTATGCAACAGAGAGTGGGTATCGCAAGAACTTTATTGCACGATCCTGAAGTTCTGATCCTCGACGAGCCGGCTAATGGTCTCGACCCAAAGGCTCGCATCGAGATGCGGCAGTTACTATTGCGGCTCGCAGGAGAAGGAAAAACGCTCATTGTCACCAGTCATATTCTGCCCGAGTTAGCTCGCATTTGTAATGTAGTGGCTATTATCACTGGCGGCAAACTACAAGCCTTTGGTCCACTGGGTGAGGTCATGGCGCAATTATGCCCGCAACGAAGCTACGAAGTACAATTGTCGGACGCTGGGCAAATTGATAAAGCAGTGAGCATCCTTCGAAGTTGTCTACAGCCGACGGAACCAATCTCCGTCAGTCAAGGAGAATGCATTTTGAGATTTCCAACGGTCCGTACGGAAACCGAGTTGGCAGGAGTGCTGAAGCATCTCGTTTCAGGCCAAGTCGCCGTTTCGCAGTTTCGGGAAGTGACTAGCGATCTAGAGGATGCATTCCTTTCCGTTGCCGACGGGAAAAATGTACCAGCAAATTAGCGTGATGTTCGAACTCAGCCGACCAACATTGCTGAATCCCTAATCCATCAAGAAAACATACCTTTGTGAACTCCGTGCAATTTTTGCAAAACCCAATCCTTCACCGCGAGTTACTCGACCGACTTCGCAGTCCAAAAACGTTATTGGCAATCATCGTATTAGCCCTAATGTCATCGGTCTTGGTTCTGATGCGATGGCCATCCGATGCCTCGATCGATCTCGTAAGTCAAGGATCGTTGCAAGTCTTCCGGCCGGTCACATTCGCGGTTGCGATTGCGATCATGATGCTGATCCCTGCGTTTCCAGCAACTGCATTCGTCGCGGAGCGTCGTCGCGGTACGCTAACTCTTCTCTTAAACTCGCCGACACCCCCATGGCAAATCTACATTGGCAAACTCCTTGCGAATGTACTTTTGGCAATGGTAATTTTTTCTGTAAGCCTTCCTGCATTGATGGCATGTTATGCGATGGGAGGTATATCGCTCGGAGGGCATATCGGTCCACTCTTGCTGGTTCTTATGGGTATGGCTGTTCAGTATTCAGCCATCGGACTTTGGATTAGCATTCGATCTCAGTCAGCAGATGCCAGTTTGAGGTCTACCTACGCGGCAGTGCTGCTTTTGGCTGTTTTGTCGATTGGGCCGACGGTACTTGTTGGTAAGCTCTCGGGACCTTTGGCGTTCATCGCACATTGGATGACCGCACTTTCACCATTACCAGCTCTTCAGCAAATCACTGGGTCTCAAGCTGCAGCAAGCGAGATCGGGATTGCGACGGGATGGCCGGAATTCTTAGTGGTTAGTTGTCTGGTCAGCCTGGGAATGGCGATTGCGACGCTCGTCAAGCTGGACCCTATTTTGCTAGACCGCGCTCGGCCCACTGGTCAGATCGTGGATCATTCGTCGGGGACTAGACGATTCAAGTATCTGGTCGATCCACAGCGTCGCAAGTCAGGCATCCCCTGGTGGCTCAATCCCGTGATGGTAAAGGAGTTTCGCACGCGAAAGTTTGGGAGACTGCATTGGCTGTTGCGACTGGTTGCAGCAGGGGCGATTGTCTCGCTTCTGCTCACGGTGGTTGCAGCAACAGGCACTGTTAACTGGGGTGTGGAACGTATTGCTTCGTCAATGGTATTGATGCAAATCGCGTTGCTGTTACTGCTTGGGCCAAGTCTAGGAGCGAACTTGATCGCTTCTGAAGTCGAAAGTGGCGGATGGCAACTGATGCGAGCATCACCCATTTCCCCGATTCGCATTTTGCTCGGTAAATTGATGAGCACGGTTTGGACATTGTTGCTCCTATTGTTGGCCACACTCCCCGGTTATATCATTATGAGTTACATCCAACCGACTATCGGAGGTCAGGTTGGAAAAGTGGTTATCTCTCTGTTGATCGCCATTAGTCTGGTGACAAGCATCAGCGCGTGTGTCAGTTCATTTTGCCCAACGACTGCGGTTGCAACGGCGACTAGCTATGCCATTTTGCTCACGTTGTTTGCAGGAACACTGCTGATTTGGTTATCGCGAGGAAAACCGTTCGGCCCTCTCTTGGTCGAACGAGCATTGCTGTTGAATCCTGCAGCGATCGCTTTGGCGGAAATGAAAACACCTGGTTTCGAATCGTATCGTTTGACGCCCAGCGGCTGGTACATTGGCATCGGAGTGTCTGCGGTTTGCCTGGCGGTTCTCTATCTTCGTACGCTTCGCTTGATGCGCCCCGATTGATCCAAGTTGAATATCATTATGAAATTTCAAGTCCTCGGTTTGCTTCTATGCAGCGTCTTCTTCCAATGCGGTTTCACATTCGCCCAGTATTCACAACCGCTCCAGCATTTATGGGAAGTACAGCCAGACTTGGGAGATATCTGGAACAGGGCCAATCAACCTACACGTTTGCTTTTCGATATTGAATTGCTTGATTCGTCTGAAATACAAGATCAAGTACACGCGGCACAATTGATTTGCAATTCTTACGAAAGCAAAGCGTTTACTCCACCGGTGCGAGATCGAGCAATTGAACTGCTCGTTGCCAAACTTGAAAAAGGAAGTATGCCCCTCCAAGTTCATCGCTCGATGGTGTCGGCGCTCGCTTTGATAAGCGATGGTTCGCATGCAAAAATGCTATGGGATGTATCTCAAAGAGATCCTCTCGCTCGAAGCAGGGTGGAGAGATCCCTTGTCCAATGGAAGTCGCTTGTTGCGCTCGAATCTTGGCGTGGTCGCTTGAAGGTAACCGATGCGAGGCCAGTCGATATTGCTCTGGCTTTGGAGGGATTGGCTGCGGTAGGTGACCCGAAGGACAACAATGCTCTAGAGGAAGTTCTGCGAGGAAATCGAACGACTCAGTCCAATCGACACCTTGCGGCAAATGCGATGGGACAGTTGAACCAAAAGGGATTGGAAGAGTTGGCGAAGAGTGTATTAGCATCGAATGTGGAACATCGCTATTTGTTGGCTGCCCATTTGATAAAGCGACACACCAGCGAAAGTGCACTGGAATACATGCGCGTCATCTATGAAGAAGGTCCGCCCGTGGCACAGCGAATTGCCGCTCATTCCATTTGCGTTCTTTTTCCGATGACCGCCGTTGAATTTGCCCCTCGGTTCTTAACGCACGATGATCCGGAAGTACGTTTGTCTGCACTGGCCTTTCTCCAATCTCAAACCGATGAAACAAGTTTGAAGTTGCAGGGATCTTTGCTTCGAGATCGCAATAGCGATGTACGTCAATTGGTCGGCAATCAGTTGACTGCGAAAGCAAAAGCAGGACAAAAGGCAATTGTCGATGAATGTATCACAGAGCAATTGAACGGTGAACTTTGGCCTGGAATCGAACAAGCGATTTTGGTTGCAGTCCGACTTAAGGACACATCTCGATGTCGCAAGTTTGTGGAACTTCTCAGCCACCCACAAGCGGAAGTGAACATGTTCGCAGGATGGGCGTTGATGGAATTGGCAGAGGAGCCAGAGATTCTTGAAGAGGTTTATGCACATGCACAGAAGGCCACAGAGTTTCTTTCGATTCGCGGGCCTGATGGCAAATACAAAGATACGGACCTCATCCGTATCAGTTACTTGCATGAAGCATTAGGGCGAAAGCGTTATGAGCCTGCCATTGGGATGTTGTTAAAGTATGTGCCTAAAAATGATTTCAAACTTGGAATCGTCAGTCGCGCATCAGCCATCTGGGCACTGGGGCAGTTGTTGGATGACAAAGACGATCCAGCGTTGAGGGCAAGGCTAATGGAGAGAATGAGGGATTTGGCACCCGTCTTGCCTGAAGACTATCTCGTTCGATTTTCGTGCGCGCTGGCCTTAGGAGAGATGGGTTTCGAGGATAGTATCGCAACGTTAGAAGAATTCAACGACGGCTCGCTGTCTGAGTTAGGACACGCGTGTACCTGGGCATTAGGCAAAATTCGTTCAGCGACAGCTGATCGAAAATAACCAAGATCCGTGTCCTCAAATCCTTTCGGCTGGATTCAACAATTTGGCCACTAAGTCATAGTCCCTTAGCCGTACTCGATTCGTATCGTCGAATACGGCTTGCAAACTGAAAGGGCATCAAATCGCTAGCTGACTTCTGGAAGAACGAATCCTTTGCGATAGTCGCGAGTGAAGAGCTTGTTCGCTGCTTCGTTCGTCGAAAGTTCCGTTTTGGGATCGATACTGAGTTCTACACCTAAAGAAAGTTTCGTTGCACTGAAGTCCACGTTGTTTTCTTTTGTATAGGCCTCAAAACTATCCAGCGTTTCCGCAACATGTTTGTGCATCGACCAGCTTTTCGGACGATCGCTTACCGAAGTAGTTTTCCCGAGTTGCCACGAAACATTACCCAAATGTGCTAAGGCACTCGAGAGGTGACCGTCTTCGATATCCAGATGAAGGTCTTTGTAGTTTCGGCTGCGAATCGCTTTTACAAAGTTAGCAAAGTGCGCTTTGTAATCCCCACCTGACCATTGGTCGATCACATTTCCATCGAGGTCAAATGCAACACCAGAAGTGTAATTGGGAGCGACCACGTATCCATCAGTGCCGTACCAAAGGTTTGAAGCACCATCAAACGGCTTCACTCCCTTGAGACCGAAGGTCACGCTGGATTTGATATCCAATCCACGAACGTCGGAGATGAGCAGTGCATCGTCCCACTCATAGAATGTCACTTGACTATTGGCAACGTCACCATTGTCGATATATCCAAGCCGCCCACCAATACTAAGGACTCGCTTTGGCAATTCTTGTTTACCAAGTCCCCAACGGGCTTTGTCGAGTTCATGCGGGTTTTGATTCCCTAAGTCTCCATTGCCCGTAGCACTTACCCAATGCCAATCGTAGTGAAGCTTCTTTCGAATGGGTACTACCTTGGGCGCTGGTCCGCACCAAAGATCGAAATCCATACCTTCTGGAATAGAAGCGGGAGTATCGACCATTCCGATACTTCCACGTCGTCGGAAGCAAACGGCTTTCGCCACGCTCACTTTTCCAATTTTACCACTCTTTACAAAATCTAACGCCGATCGCATGCCGGTCATGCTTCGGCTTTGTACACCCATTTGACAGATACGTCCCAGTTTGCGAGCCCACTGCGTCATGACTCGCCCTTCACGCACATTGTGACTGCATGGTTTCTCGATGTAGACATCTTTGCCCGCTTGCATGGCCCAAACCGACATCAGCGCATGCCAGTGATTAGGAGTCGCAATCGAAACCGCATCAATCGATTTGTCCTCCAAGAGCTTGCGAACGTCTTGTACGTAAGCTGGTTGTGTCTTCGCGTCTTTGAACTTGCCAATCACTTTTTTGTAAGCGGTAGGATCGCAATCGCAGATCGCTACGACTTCGACGTCAGGCAATTTGAGCCATTCGGAAAGGTGCCCTCCACCTTGGCCATTCACACCGATTGTCGCGACCCGTAGTTTGTCGTTGGGACCCACTCTTCGAGCAGGAGCTGGCTCGAAGGCATTTGAATTCTGCGACATCGATCCTGTCGCGAGTGCTGCCGTCGCAGCGAGAATTGCTCGTTCTACAAAGTCGCGGCGTGATAAATCCATTCGTACATTCATCAGAGAGGACCCTTGTTCAAAAGGTAAGGATAGGAAGGTCAATAGCGGATTCGCTTTATGATAAATCGAATCGTTGGCAGAAACAACTCAACCGATGGGCGCAGAAGTTTCATAGTGGAAGACGCTTGGGATAGAAACGTGTAAACTTTGGCAGATTCAAAACGAGATACACCCAAAGGAAAAATGCAGGGATGGAGAAGAAAGCCACGCAAGAGCTGGACTTGACCGAGGTAGCAGGCGAAATCGCCAAGCAATTGGCCGTTGATTCGAGACAGGTCCAGGCAGCCATCGAATTGCTCGACGCCGGGAATACGATTCCGTTCATCGCTCGCTATCGAAAGGAAGCGACTCGCGGACTGGACGAAATCGCGTTGCGAGCCATCGAAGACGCGATCGTCAAAGCTCGAGAACTTTTTGCTCGCAAAAATACGGTGCTCAAGTCGATCGCTGAACAAGGGTTACTTACCGAGGAACTGAGGAAACAAATCATGGATTGCAAAGATCTGCAAACACTGGAAGCGATCTATTTGCCGTTCAAACCGAAACGACGCACACGCGCGACGATTGCTCGCGAACGCGGGCTTCAACCACTTGCTGATGTTTTGCTAAAGCAATCCCGGCTGGGTGTCTCGAAAAGCGAACTACTTCGGCGATACGTTCGTCCGGACATGGAGGTACCCGATGAAGAAGCCGCGTTGGCTGGTGCGCTAGATATCGTGGCGGAGACATGGGCTGATGATGCCGAGACGCGTGTATGGCTTGCAGAGCAATCGAAGAAACATGGGCGCGTTGCATCGCAAGTGAAGCGAGGGAAAAAGGAGGAAGCGGATAAGTTCGAGATGTACGTCGATCACAATGAGTCGATCGCTCGCGTTCCATCGCATCGATTCTTGGCGATGAAGCGAGGCGAGGAGGAAGGCATCCTCCGCATCAGTCTCGAGATGGACAATGATCGAGTTGTCGGCCAAATGCAGTCCTACTTCTTAGCAAATCCTCAATTCGAATTTTACAGAGAATTGCAGAAGACCGTCGAGGACTGTTACGAACGACTTTTGAAACCAGCCACAGAGTCGACGGTATTTCAGTGGTTAAAGGAACGGTCGGATGAAGAGGCGATTACCGTCTTTGGTAAGAACCTGCGCGAGTTGCTCCTTGCTCCACCGGCCGGCCCGAAAGTAACACTCGGTATCGACCCAGGATTTCGAACCGGTTGCAAATTAGCCGTCGTCGATGCGACAGGCAAATACGTGGCGCATACGACCATCTATCCGACCCCTCCGACAAGTGACATCCCTGGGGCGAGCAAAACTGTGCTTGAGCTGATTGCTAAGTATCGTGTTGAATTGATCGCGATAGGAAATGGAACCGCGTCTCGGGAAACCGATAGCTTTGTTAGCGATCTGATTCGAGATCATAAACTGAACGTAACCAAGGTGATGGTTAGTGAAGCAGGTGCATCGATTTATTCAGCAAGCGAACTGGCAGCGAGTGAGTATCCAAACCTCGATGTGACAGTTCGAGGTGCGATCAGTATTGCTCACCGATTGCAAGATCCATTAGCCGAACTCGTCAAGACAGATCCAAAATCGATCGGCGTCGGACAATACCAGCATGATGTAAATCAAACGCAGCTTCGAAAATGCTTGGAACGAGAAGTCGAATCGTGTGTGAACAAAGTAGGCGTGGATCTTAACATGGCGAGCGCTTCGTTATTGTCGTATGTTTCGGGCATTGGACCAAAGTTGGCCGAGAACATTGTCAGGTTCCGCGACGAGAACGGTCCCTTCAACAAGAGGCAACAGTTGACCAAAGTTCCAAAGCTGGGCGCCAAAGCGTTTGAGCAGTCGGCTGGATTCTTGAGAATTCGCAACGGTGAGCAACCGCTGGATAACTCGGCGGTTCACCCGGAGTCTTATGGATTAGTCGAGAAAATGGCCAAGAGACTCGGCGTCTCGTCGAGTGCATTTGTTGGTAATGCTGCTTTGGCTCAAAAATTAAAGCCAGACGAGTTCGTCGACGATCAATTCGGACTTCCGACGGTGGTCGACATTCTGGAAGAGATTGCGAAACCTGGCCGAGATCCTCGAAACGAGTTTCGAACCGTACGATTCTCGGATGCAGTCAAATCGATCGATGACCTCAAGATTGGCATGATTCTGGAAGGGGTCATTACGAATGTCACTCACTTTGGAGCCTTTGTCGATATCGGAGTCCACCACGATGCGTTGATACACATCTCGCAGCTTTCCGACACCTATATCAAGGACCCGAATGCAGTAGTAAGTGTCGGCAACGTGGTAAAGATCAAAGTTCTCGAGGTCGACTCAACGCGTAAACGGATAACTGTTTCGAAAAAGTTATAATCAATGCAACCTGCAATCAAGACAAGGCCGTGAACTAACAAAAGTCGAGGACGTTGGGGACGTTGGGGACACGGGACGTTGGGGACACGGGACGTTGGGGACACAGGACGTTGGGGACACAGGACGTTGGGGACACAGGACGTTGGGGACACAGG
>Ga0207937_1000084_pt1 | contig 29404 bp, 19 predicted proteins | sample LakMenEpi04Sep11_FD_150668 | JGI IMG/M metagenome (GOLD analysis project Ga0207937, IMG submission 150668) | Freshwater microbial communities from Lake Mendota, WI - 04SEP2011 deep hole epilimnion (SPAdes) | ecosystem: Environmental > Aquatic > Freshwater > Lentic | place: Lake Mendota, Madison...
GCAAGGAGATTCGATACCAACTTATGTCGTGGTCGAGCAGCGTAAAGCCATCCGAGAACTGGAAATCGCCCGCGGTGCTAGAGTCGGTATCTCCTTCGCTGAGGACCACAGACTTTTCGAAACGAATGAAGTCCTTAGATTTCGGAGAATCTGAATGCGAGTATTTGCTTCAATGTCAGATGCTATCCGAAGTGGCAAAATGGGTGCTCGAATTGCCTTACCGAGATACGCTGCTCCGAGAGTGGATGGAGCAAAAGAAGAAAGACCTGTCGGTCGATGAATCGCTCCGCTTAGAAAGTACGTTGAAGTTATTCGACTGGTCCATCATGAATGTTGGTTTGGTCGGTAATCCGAAAGAAGTGGAGGGCTTGACGACCAATCCCGACCTTCCACTTGCGGATAATGGCGCCATTTATCGACAGCTTCCTTGGCAGACAATGATGTTTGCGCAGGGAGATCGTTGGCAACGATCGCGGCTGTTCACTCAATTGCTCTTTACCCAGGGAATCGATTCCATTGTGTTGGCGCTCCCGAGCCAAACAGGTGCTGTGGAGAACGCATCGATTCGTCCCTGGTGTGTTGCGGTTCCTATCGGTGAAGAGCTCTATTTGTTCGAGCCGACCTGGGGATTCCCGATTCCGAGCCAGAAGGACGGTGGTATTGCGACATTACGCGAAGCGAAAGCGGACCTGAATGTTTTGCGGCGAGCCAAACTGCCTGGCCAGTTTGAGTACCCCGTCGACCAAAAGGACTTAGACACGCTCGTGGCTTTGGTAGATTGTGATCCGTTCGCCGTTGGGATGGCAATGCACACGCTTCAGGAAGCGTTGACTGGGGCAAATCGAATACGCATTACGATGGACGCAGATCAATTTGAGGAGCGATTGCTCAAGATCGATGAAAAACTGTCCGTTCGGTTATGGAATGTTCCTTGGTTAAGTTATCTATACAACGAGTCGATTCGCGATCGGCTGACGGAGCAGTCTCCCTTTTCCATGCAGTACATGGAACAATTCGGTAGCTACATTATGGAGACCCCTTTGAGCCGTGCGAGGTCATTGCACTTTAAGGGGAAATTTCAAGGTAGCATCGAAGAGGCCGGGGCCCTAAGTTCCTATATGGCGGTTCGTGTCGATGAACAAACGTTGAAAGAGTTAGTCGACGACAAAGACCTCCAAAAGGAGTTCGGTATCGTACGCGGGTCGTTCGAAACGAAGGAGTCATTTGACGTCAGGCTGCAACTCGCCCAAAGATACTTTCGACGATCCAAGTTTGACGTCAGTATGTTTCTGGCTTTGTGTAATATCGATATCAATAAACCTGAAACAGCGATTGATTGGCTGCAGAAACGGATACTGGGTTCGAGTGGCTCGGAAAAATGGCACAGCCATTCACACTATTTGCTCGGGCGGATGTACGAACAAACAGGACAATGGCAAAAGGCGGCCGAAGAATACAAATATGAAGAAACCGCGCAGGCCGCCGGGAATCGAATTCGTCTTCGCAAACTGAGGCAGTTGCATCCGGATGAGTTGGGGACGCTCTGATCGCCAGCCATCGAATCAAGGCACTTGCACTCTCGAACGCCTCTCGAAAATTGGAATAGGGCAGAATCCGCGGAGTTTGGTTCGTTGTCGAGCCCCCTTCTGGCGTTTCGAATCTTACAATTTTCGCTATAACATTCGGTTTTCAAACGTTCTGGCATTGCACACGCCCCCGATTATTCAGTGAGAGGACCTCCCCATGTCGGAAAAGAAATTTCGAGTCGCGATGATTGGGCTCGGTTTCGGTTCTGAGTTTATTCCCATTTATCAGCGTCATCCCAACGCGGAAGTTGTCGCGATTTGTCGCCGGAACGAAACCGAGTTAAACGCAACAGGCGATCGGTTTGGAATTTCCAAGCGATATCGCGATTTCGAAAAAGTGCTTGCTGATCCTGAGATCGACTTCGTCCACATCAACTCGCCTATCCCCGACCACGCTTGGATGAGCGTCCAAGCGTTGCGAGCTGGAAAACATGTTATGTGCACGGTACCCATGGCAACCACGATCGAGGACTGCGATCAAGTATGCCAGGCGGTTGCTGATACGGGCCGCAAATACATGATGGCTGAAACGGTTGTGTATAGCCGCGAGTTTTTGTTCATCAAGGAAATGTACGAGCGAGGAGAACTCGGCGATATTCAGTACATGGCGGCAAGCCATCCGCAAGACATGGAAGGATGGCCTGAGTATTGGGAACGCATGATCCCGATGCATTATGCGACTCACGTTGTTTCTCCGGTATTGGGACTGGTAAAGGGTCTTGCGGAGTATGTCTCTTGTTTCGGATCTGGCAGGATACGCGAGGATCTTGCAAAGAAATCTGGCAATCGATTCGCAGTCGAATCATGTCATATCAAGATCCAGAATAGTGACGTGGCGGCTCATATATGGCGATTCCTCTTCGATACCGCACGACAGTACCGAGAAAGTTTCGACGTTTACGGTACCAAGAAGAGTTTCGAATGGGCCCTGGTAGAGGGTGAGCCTCACGTGATGCATACCGCGAAGGTTCCTGAGCACGAGATTCCTTACTTAGTCGAGGTTCCTGATTATGCTCATCTCCTCCCCGAGCCCATTCGCATGTTCACCAAATCCATTCAGGACGCAGAACACTTGTCGTTTATTCAAGGTGGCGGGCACGGTGGATCACATCCTCATTTGGTTCACGAGTTCTTGAGCGCGTTGGTCGAGGATCGCGATCCATGGCCAAACGCGGTCACCAGTGCGAACTGGACATGCGTTGGAATCTGTGCTCATCAAAGTGCAGAACAGGGCGGTAAAATCGTGCAACTACCTGAGTTTACACTTCGAAGTTAGGTTCGCAGCGCATGGCGCAATCAGTTTTTCAGCATCAATTTGCCAACGGACTTGTTCTCCTCGGCGAACCCATGCCTTGGCTGGAGTCTGTCGCGTTCACGTTATTGACACCGGTCGGAACGGCACATGAACCTTCGGACCGTGAGGGGCTCGCGGGTATGACCCTCGAGATGATGCAGCGAGGGGCGGGTGATTTCGATAGTCGTGCAATCGTCGAAGAGCTCGATTTCCTCGGCGTCGAACGATCGAGTGGTGTTACAACATTCCACACAACGATCAGCATGGCGGCGATGGCAAGTGTGCTCGAACCGACACTTCGTATCGCGGTATCGATGATACGGGATCCACATTTCCCAGACGAGGAACTCGAGGAAGCACGCCAATCCAGTCTTTTGGAATTGGCCGCACTCGATGATGACCCAGCACAAAAGTGCTTCAAGGAGCTGAAAAAAGTTCGCTTTGGCGACATTTACGGTCGCTCCTCATTGGGAACCGAACCGGGGCTCGTGGCCACGACCATGGAGGACTGCCAAGCATTTTGGAAGGATCGCTTTACTTCCGACGGATCGATCCTGAGCGTTGCAGGAAATTTTGAATGGGACAAACTGGTCAAGTTAGTCGAGTCGCTTTTGGATTCGTGGCCTAAAGCGGGAGTCGTCCCCAAGCCGAATGTAAAAACGCTCCCGGCTGTTTCGCATTTGATGCACGACAGCCAACAAACACACATCGCGCTGGCATACGATTCGGTACCTTACCAACACCCAGAATACTATCAAGGACGAGGATTGGTCGGAATATTGAGCGATGGCATGAGTTCACGATTGTTCTCCGAGGTGCGAGAAAAACGCGGCTTGGTCTATGCGGTTTCCGCGTCAGCTCATTCCTTAGACGATTGCGGGAGCGTTTTGTGCTACGCAGGCACGACCGCACCTCGCGCAAAAGAGACGTTAGATGTGACGTTGGAGACGATTCAATCCATCGGTAAAGGTATCGATGCAGATGAGCTGTCGCGATTGAAGTCGCGAGTACGAACATCTCTCGTGATGGAGCAAGAGAGCAGTAGTTCGCGGAGTTCGCAGATGGCTTATGATTGGGTTTACCTAGGTCGCGTCCCTCCAAGACAAGAGGTTCTCCAAAAGGTCGAACAACTTACCTGTGAGAGTTTGCTAGAACATTTTCGAAAACATCCCCCTAGGAATTGGACGATGGTTACCATTGGCCCCGAACCGCTGGAGTTTCCAAATGCAGTTTCGTAACGAGACATTGGACAACGGTTTGGAGATCATCGCGGAGATCAATCCCGCCGCATTCAGCACTTCGGTGGGGTACTTTGTGAAAACTGGTTCCCGAGATGAAGCACCGGCGATGGCGGGTGTAAGTCACTTTCTAGAACACATGATGTTCAAAGGGACGGGGAAACGAACCGCTGCAGATGTAAATCGCGAGCTTGACGATCTAGGATCCCAATCCAATGCTTACACGAGTGAAGAGCAGACCGTCTACTACATGAGCGTTCTTCCCGAGCATCGGACGCATGCTTTGGATTTGTTAAGCGATATGATGCGACCTGCACTGCGCGACGAAGACTTCCAAATGGAGCGACAAGTGATCTTGGAAGAGATCGCGATGTACGACGACCAACCGCCGTATGGGGCGATGGAAAAAGCAATGGAAGCATACTTCGGTGAGCATCCGTTGTCGCGTCGAGTACTTGGTACGCCCGATACTGTCAGCTCTCTTGAGCCGGATGCGATGCGCGGGTACCACGAATCTCGATATGCATCGAACAATCTAACGTTGGTTGCAGCCGGAGCGATTGACTTTGATGCGCTAGTGGCGGACGCAAGAAAGTTCACTTCTCATTGGAAGCCATCGGACGCTAGTCGAATTTTGCTCAAACCACTTGGGCAAGAAACTGAAGTGCGGTTGGTGCACCCTCCTGCGACACAGCGTTATACACTTCAGTATTCTCCAGGTGCGGGGTACAACGATCCGAATCGCTATGTACTCAGGATTTTAGGAACGATCCTAGGTGACGATTCTGGTAGCCGGCTTTACTGGGAACTGGTCGATAACGGGCTAGCCGAATCCGCTGTTGTTTTCACCCAAGAATTTGAGGATTGTGGCCTCTTTTGCACCTATCTCGCATGTGCGCCCGAACAACAGGAGGCAAATTGGGAAGTGCTTCAAGGTATTTTGGCTGATGGCGCTCGATCACCGATCACAGAACGTGAGGTCGAATTGGCCAAGAATAAGATCTGTTCAGGAATGATTTTGGGATCGGAGCGACCGAGCAATCGACTGTTTACGATCGGTAACTCTTGGTTAAGCCGTGAAACCTATGAAGCGATACGCGATGCGACTGAACATTACAAGCGAGTGACGCGCGACGAGCTACAATTCGCATTCGAATCCTTATCGAAACGAACAAATGTCACCGTGAGCGTGGGCTCTGAATCATAGTCGATGACCGCTCCGTCGGTTGTTTTTCCTATGGATATACTCATTGCCCATATCTCTAAGCGGGTTGGAAGTTCAAGTCGAGCGGCACAAACAACAGCTAGGAAAATTCAAAAAACGAGCAGGTACTCCGCAGCTTTATCGTTTATTCTAAAGGGCATGCCACGTGGCGGTTCCTCTCGCAACCTTGCCTCATTCCTTTGCAATTTGAAGCCGATGAACCTATCTTTTCGTTCCTACCGCTCCGTTTGCTTTTTTGCGGTAGCAAGCTATTTGTTATCGGTCTTCCATGCATGTACCCATGCATCGGAGGTCCAGTTTCGCGTTACGGTCGATCCGCCACAACCGACACAACCGGGGAAGGGCAGGCTGATTGTCTTTCTCATCAATGATGAGTCGAAAGCACTAAAGAATCAAAGCCCGATCGGCGGCCCGTTTTGGAACGATTCACAGCCTCTCTTCGCGATCGATTCTGATTTCAAGAATACACAATCGGTGGTGGTCGATGATCGCGCGGATTCCTTTCCCGTACCACCTAGTAAACTGGTTCCTGGTAGCTATCGCGTTCAAGCCAGATTCGATAGTGCGCGCCTCAATAGCAATTGGCGTAGAGAACCTGGCAACCTTTGGTCGGATGTTACCAGCTTTACCGTAACGACGAATGATTCAAACGCAGCCAGCAAACAGCCGCAGGTGGTCGAGCTTGTACTCAAGAACAGAACCGTAGTAGAAGCCAAGAAACCTGTGGAAGGGATGGAATGGTTCGAGGTCAAATCCGATCTGTTATCCAAATTTCGAGGAAGTGAAGTCATGCTCCGCGCGGGAGTGGTTCTTCCAACGAACTATGACCCTGCTCGCAAGTATCCCGTTCTTTACGAAGTCCCAGGCTTCGGTGGAGACCATTCCTCCGCAGCCAGTTCGAGACGCAGACCTGCCGAAGGGGTAAGAGCTGAGTTGGCGAGTAGAGTATTCCGAATTGTACTGGACCCTGAAGGCCCCAATGGACACTCGCTGTTTGCAGACTCTGCGAATAATGGACCATGTGGTCAAGCGTTGGTCGAAGAGTTGTTGCCCGCTTTGGAAGCCAAGTACCCTTTGATTTCGAAAGCATCAGCGCGGTTGCTCCAAGGACATTCTTCCGGAGGTTGGTCCACACTATGGCTGGCACTACAGTATCCTGAAACTTTCGGAGCGTCTTGGCCAAGTGCTCCGGATCCCGTTGATTTTCGACGATTCCAAAAGGTTGACATTTATTCGCAATCGAACTTCTATGCAGACGAGCAAGGAAACGACATGCCCAGTCTTCGTCGGGGAGACAAGGTTACGATGTCGATTCGTCAAGAAGCTCGCGGAGAAGACATCCTCGGTCCCGACAACACGTCGGCTCAGCAATGGGATTCCTGGTTTGCAGTCTTTGGTCCTCGAAATACAGCTGGCAATCCTGCTGCTCTATTTGATCCAATCTCGGGTGCACTAGATCGTTCCGTTGCAGAGCAATATCGCAAGTATGATATTGGCCATTTGTTGCGAACCGACCCGAATCGCTATCTGCCCATTTTTCGCAACAACATCCGACTGATATGCGGTACCGAAGATAGTTTTTACTTGAATGAAGCGGTGGAGTTGCTGAAAGCGGAACTAACAAAGCTCAGAGTGGAATCGAAAGATGTGGGATACGTAAAATTGGTCCCAGGCGATCATGGATCCGTCATGGCCCATGAATCCGCACGCGCCGCTCCGTTCGAAATGCTACAGCATTTGAAAAAATTCGGCCACTATTTGCCAACGGTAGCCAATCCTTAAGCTCTGGGGAAACAGTACTTACAACCGTGAAGCGTACAGCCTCGAGGGATCTTAAGCGTTTCTTCACTATTTCTGAACTTAACGCAATGACAATCGTTTCTTCATCCAATTTTAACTCTTTGATGATGAAATCTTCACTTCAAGGTCTTTCGTTGGATGTACCAGCGACCGTGAGGAAAATTTCTTGGTTCTTGCCTACGGTAATGTGGGCATTCATGAAGGTTTGATTCGCATGCGTAAAGTGGCAAAGCGGCGTGGGTTTACATTGGTAGAGCTCTTGGTTGTCATCGCAATCATCGGAATTCTTGTCGGATTGTTGTTGCCTGCCGTTCAGGCTGCACGCGAGGCAGCCCGACGCACCCAATGTATCAATAATCTGAAGCAGTTCGGATTGGCAATGCACAACCACGAAAGTGCTCACAAGGTGTTTCCACAGTCTCGCCCCAACGATTTAGCTGGCGGAAGAATGAGCTGGTGCGTTGTTGTTCTTGATTTCATCGAGCAAACCAATCTTGCAAACCTCTACAACAAGAATATTCGCTGGAACGCTGGAACCAATGTCACGGCTGGACAAACCCAGATTCCAATCTTCATTTGTCCCTCGTCACCTGCAGGAACGGTTCGACGGCCTGCTGCGGGAACCAATTCGGCTGTCGATGGTCGATCGATGGGCCCCTCAGACTACATAGTCATGCACCGATTACGGCATCGATTCTACTCGGCAAATGGTTTGGTGAATCCCTTGGGTACCGCTGACCATGACGGAGTCTTGATGCCTGACGCTAGAACCAAAATCGGGATGATCTCGGACGGAACCAGCAATACGATGTTGATCATGGAAGATGGAGCTCGTCCAAATTGGTTCATGTTGCGTCGCGATCAGGGAACGATCCTTCCACGTCCAGAAGGATTCGGATGGACAGATCCAGATGGCGGTGCAGGTTCAATGGATGGTACCGACCAGCTTACGGGAGCCATTAATGGCGGCAGCGGTAGGGGGCAGTGCATTATGAACTGCAACAACGATAGTGAACCCTACAGTTTCCACACAGGCGGGATGAATATTGCTATGGCAGATGGTTCTGCCCGCTTCCTTTCCCAGAACATAAGTGCAGCCACCTTTGCCGCACTATTGACGCCACGTGGCGGCGAAGTTCTCGGGGCAGATTTTGAATAATCTGTAGCCAGTGTACCTGGGCTCGTGCGTCCTCACGGCTTGTTTTTGGGGACGCTTCAGCAGTCGGCGCGAAATGCAGACCGATCCTCGATGCAACCGGACAAGTTCAGAGTGCATCTTCCAGCGCTTTTCGGACGGCAGGGTTGGGTTTCACACTCCCCGGTCGCTTGCCGTCCGAGATATCAAGGGGGCTCCAGCCATGGCGATTCTTATGGTTCCATGTTTCGGACTTCAATCCTCGGTCTTTCAAATACCTAACCACTTGAGGGAAGGCACGATACGCGGCACCATGCATCGCTGTTTCTCCATTCTTGTCGACGCTGTGTAAGTCAGCTCGCAACGATAGCAAGTACTCGACAGCCGCCAACACCTCCGGCTCTGTTCCTGGCTCTTCATCCACCGCCACCGTCCCGACTCCTGCCGCAGCCAACAACGGCGTGCAGTTGTCATCGTTGGGTCGAAACGGATCTGCACCCAACTCAATCAATAACTTCATCAATGGCAAGTCTGCCGTCTTGGACGCAAGCAACAAAGGTGTCGCTCCTTTCATATTCAATTGAGCTTTGCCCGGCGGCTTTCCATTTTCTATTGAAAGATTTGGGTTGGCACCCATCGAAACAATGCGACGAACAAAGGCCAAGCTATTGACTTTGCCAGATCCTCGCGGAGGTGGATCCCCATCGAAACCGTCACCGCTCTTCGGCTTTCTCACCCAACTCAGCACATGCAACGGTGAATATCCATTCCTCTGATCGTTGGGGTTGGCGCCGCGCTCGATCAATCGTAGCGCCAGCTCAAAATGGCCGCTCTCCACCGCGAGTACGATCGCTGGTGTTTTATTGAGTGCATTGCGTCCGCCTCCAGACTGCACGTCCATCACACTATGGACATCCGTTCCCGCATCCAAAAAGCAATCGACTGTTTCGAGATGCCCTTGGCGAACCGCAAAGAAAAATGCGTTGAACCCTGACTTCAATGTTACATTTTGGTTTGCGCCAGCATTGATCAATCGCCAGACAATGCTTCGCTGTCCAGCCGCAGCCGCCCACATCAATGCTGTTTGTCCATTCTTGTCTGTAGCATCTAGCTCGCATGAAGCATCGATCAGCATCTTGACTACATTCTCGTTCCCTTGTCGCGAAGCGAGCATGAGTAGCGTCTCTTTGCCCTGTCCCAAAGCATGGACGTCGGTTTTCCCGTCCAACAATAATCGAACGCTCGATTCGTCTCCTTGCGAACAAGCAATCGCAAGGGGTGTCACTTTGTAATGCGTTGCGCCAGAAGGGTTGGCACCTGCAGCAAGAAGCCTTGCTATCGAATCATGGTGTCCATGCTTGACCGACCAATGAAGAGCCGTCATGCCGTCTGCTTGCGCGATGTTGACTTCACTTTCGTGACTCAAGCTTGTCTTCAACTCATTCCATTGTTGTGTTTCGGCCAAATCGGCGAGAGGAGCACGAACATTGGATTCGGCCAGATTCTTGTCCAAACCGTAGGCTCGCGGCGCGATGCAAACATATTCTGTCGCGACAAGAATCAAAGACGCGAGATACCATTTCTTGCAAAGCATGGGACCCTCGAGACTACAATGTGACTGGATCGAACAAATGATCGATCGTTCCAGTGCTATCAGCAAACGACTCCATCGGAACACCCACTTTGTTCAGCAACGTCAAGTGGAGGTTCGACAGTGGAGTTGGTTTGTCAAACTGGATATGTCGGCCTCCTCGATGCTGCCCGGCAGCACCACCTGCGACGATGATCGGCAAATCGGAGTGATCATGCGCATCCGGGTCTCCCATTCCGCTTCCGTAAAGAAATAACGAATGGTCCAACAGATTGCCGTTCCCTTCTTTGGTCGCTTTCAACTTGGCAAGAAATTCAGCGAACAGCGAAACGTGAAACTGGTTGATCTTCGCCACCTTTTGAAGCTTCTCCAGACTTCCGCCGTGATGCGTGATCGGATGGTGTGGATCGGAAACGCCGATCTCCGGATAAGTCCTAGTGCTTGCTTCGCGAGCGAGCTGAAACGAGGTAACGCGTGTGATATCCCCTTGGAAGGCTAACAATTGTAAATCAAACATCAACCGCGCATGGTCTGCATAAAGTGCAGGGACACCGGTCGGGCGATCTAGATCTGGCAATGGATTGTCTAGTACGCTTTTCTCTGCCTTTTGGATCCGTTGCTCTACATCCCGAACATTCTCGAGGTACTTCTCAATTCGCTCTCGGTCGGCGGAACCAACTCGCTTCTTGAGACGCGTGATTTCTTGTGTAACCGAATCGAGAAGGCTCGCTTTTTGTCGCAAAGCGGACTGCCGCTGCTCCGATGTTCCACCCTCCCCGAATAAACTTTCGAACACGAGACGAGGATGGGCCTCTGCAGGAAGGGGCGTGGTCGGTGATGACCAGGAAAGATTGTTTTGATAGACACATGCATATCCGTTGTCGCATTGCCCGACGGTCGAGAGCAAATCCATCGACATCTCCAACGACGGAAGTTGTGTTTCGGCACCGATCTTCTTCGCAGCGATTTGGTCGACGGTCGTGCCCAAGTAGTAGTCAGTGCTTTCAGTAAGCTTTGCTCGGGCCGCGCTTAAAAACGCGGAGTTCGATGTCGCATGCGAACCCGGATAAGCGTTCTGCAAATCCATTCCCGTGATGATACTCACATCGCTCGCAAGCGATTGAAGCGGCGAAAGACTCGAAGGCAAGTTCTCTAACGAGGAACCGGAAGGCTTCCATTCTTTAGGATAGTATCCCATCGGAACATAGACGTAGCCGATCCTCTTGAGTTTGCTTTCGCTCGCGACAGTAGCCGCTTGGGCGGTCATCGCGGGCAACATGGCATCGAGCAAAGGCAATGCGAATGCAACGCCTGTCCCTCGCAGTAGAGTTCGTCGATCCAATGACTTCTTCGTGATGATCATTCCGAATGCCTCATAAGGAAAGGACGGCTATGGGTGATAGCCTGGATTATAGAGCTGAATCGATAGTCGGAGGTAGCTGATTGACTGACGATTTTTCGCACTTGCGGGCCATCTTCGATTTCGGCACCTCGTCCAAGTCCGAACGTCAACAACTTTTCTACCAGTGTACCGACGAACACTTCCGGTCGCTTGAGAATACTAGCTTCCAGATCGGAGACGGATGACGCATTTGTGCCATCGGGCAATAATCCGGACGCATCGATCGTGGCATCACCTTCCCAGTCACGCCATCTTCCCAATGCGTCAAAGTTTTCCAACGCGAAACCGACCGGATCCATGAGATCATGGCATGCCGCGCACGCTGGATTCTCACGATGCATCGCCAATCTCTCGCGAGTCGAGGATTGCTGCGACTCCGACTTTTCTCGAAGAGCTGGCACGTTGGGAGGCGGCGGAGGAGGTGGTGTTCCAAGAATATTCTCTAAAATCCAACTGCCGCGAATGGTGGGAGCGGTGCGTGTGGCATACGACGTAACCGCCAAGATGCTTGCGTGACGAAGAAGCCCGCCACGTTGATGGCTGCCCGACTTTTCGATTCGTTGCATGGTGCTACCCAAGATGCCAGGAATCCCATAATGCAGAGCTAGTCGCTCGTTCACATAGGTGTGATCATTTCGAATCCAATGAAGCACCGACATGTCATTTTGAATGACTTCTCTGAGTAGTGCTTCCGTTTCCTGACGCATCGCGATTCTCAAGTTATCATCGAAGTCTGGATACAATCGCAAATCGGGCGACAAGCTGGCTAGGTTTCGGAGATACAACCATTGGGAAGCAAAGTTCGTGACGAGCGAATCCGAACGTGCATCGCGCAACATTCGATTCACTTGTTCGGTCAACACTTCGGGCTCATGCAATCGACCGAGCTGAGCGATCGCAAGGAGTTCTTCATCGGGAATGCTGCTCCAGAGAAAGAACGATAATCGACTAGCAAGTTCCAGATCCGTGAGTGGAATGAGCGGTTTCGTCGTAAGCCCTGCTGTCGTACGCCCAACAGCGATGTCATCGCGAGACGAAGATTCGATACGAAGTAGAAAATGAGGATTGACGAGAATGGAGGACATGCCCGCCTCTAGTCCACCTGCGAACCCACGAGCTTGCGCGGACTCTCGATACAATTGCAACGGAAGTGTTAAGTCGTCTGGTTCGACCGGCCGACGATAAGCGCGTCGCGCGAGTTTGGACAGAATCGCCTGTGCGACGGACTCTTGCTCCTCTGGCGTTGGTGCAGAGGAAACGCCTTCAAACAAGAATTCAGTCGAAGGGGTCTTTGGGATCGCATGTTCAGTCGCATCCAACGGCCCGACAATCGACACTTCGTACACAGCAGGATGGATTCGCGGATGTCGATGTCTGTTATAAGAAGCATCAAAGGGCTGTCGCTTTATTTCTAGGAGAGAAGCGCTGGTGGCGGGAAAGGTAACACCGACTTGATGTGTCCCCGCGTCTATTTGTAATTGGACTCTCAGGTTGGCATCTACCAACGTATGGTCATCGGGCTTTGTAGGCTTCGGGATGGCGAAGCGATGCATGGGAGCGCGGTTTATCAAGACATCGAGGTCGGTCGCTTTGCCGAGGCCTTCGATCTTTTCATCGCGATCACGAGTCAACCGAACTTGAAACTCATACTTGCCACTTTTAGGAAAGTGGTAGGAGAATTGGACTCCACCTCGCGTCCCAAGAGGTAGACCTTCGACATGCGACTCTTGCGTTCGATCGGGTGGAACACGAACGGTGATTCCAGCCGGTCCGAGTTCTTGAATACCCAAAACCAATCGGCTGCTATGTTGTGCGGCTTGAAGTGCGCGACCGATGAAGGCAGGAGTTAATTCGCCGACTGTGATGTTGTCGAATCCATGGCTAGACTCGTCCTTGGGAAGAAATGCAGCAGCGTCAATCGACAGACCAAGCAAATCGCGGATGGCGTTTTGATACTCGGTGCGAGTCAAACGCCGAAGGCCAGCGGTCTTCGCTACTTTGGGAAACGATTGATCGTGTTGTTCCAGGCCTCTTTCGATTTCTTGAGTCGCAGCACTTAATACTGTAGCGGCCGGTCGCTCGTGAGCAGGTGGCGGCATCTGCCCGGCTCGAAGCTTTCTCAGGATTCGTTCCCAAGATTTTGTGTCCAACGTGGGGTTGGTCCAGGCGGTTGGTTCGAGATCCAAGGACTCCATCGAGAACTGGCCGTCTGGAGTCGGTCCTGAATGGCATTCAGAACACGAGGATTGAATGAGAGTAGCGACTTTTGATTCGTTGCAAAAAGCGAATGCCACTTTGAAAAACGAAGCGACCAGTATTAGCGACAAAACAATGATGTGCTGTGAAGTTACGTTTCTCATAGAGTTCCATTATAGCCCATTTGCCCTACTGCAAAGCAAGCGTAAGTCCCCTAAAACTGTCAGATGCAGTTAGGCTACCAAAGACGGGGGAGGCATGCTAAGTTCTGTGGAATTTTGGTCACCACACAATGTCTTAGGGCCCTGCGGTCGTCGTCTTAGCACACTGCGATCGCCCGTAAGTTGCGAACTTTTCCAAACGCTTTCGGGCAGAGATTCTTGGGGTGCGTGGCCGTTGATAGCCATTTCACCCGCGAATTTCCAGGTTCCTACTGTGCCCAAACGCACTGATATCAAAAAAATCCTCCTGATCGGCTCCGGCCCCATCGTTATCGGCCAGGCCTGCGAGTTCGATTATTCGGGAACTCAAGCCTGCAAAGCGCTGCGGGAAGAAGGATTTGAGGTCGTACTGGTCAACAGCAACCCAGCCACGATCATGACCGATCCGGGCACGGCGGAACGCACGTATATTGAGCCATTGACCTGGGAAATGGTCGAGAAAGTTATAGAGCGCGAACGCCCAGATGCGCTTCTTCCGACATTGGGAGGTCAGACCGCGCTCAATTTGGCAATGGAATTGGCGAAAGAAGGAGTGCTTGAGAAATACAAGTGTGAGATGATCGGCGCGAACCCAGAAGTCATCCACAAAGCGGAAGCGCGTGACGCCTTCAAGATTGCGATGGAGAAGATCGGACAGGAAGTCTGCCGAGGCGCCGTGGTGCATACTCTGGAAGAGGCCCGAAAAGTTTTAGCCGAAGTGGGGCTCCCTTGTGTTGTCCGTCCTAGCTTCACGATGGGTGGCAGCGGTTCGGCGATCGCATACAACCGAGATGACTTTGAAGGACTCGTTCAAAATGGTTTGACGCTTTCACCGATCACCGAAGTATTGATCGAAGAATCCATCATCGGTTGGAAAGAATACGAGATGGAGGTGATGCGCGATGTGGATGACAATGTCGTCATCATATGCTCGATCGAAAACTTCGATCCGATGGGAGTTCATACAGGGGACTCGATCACAGTAGCGCCCGCGCAAACCCTGACCGACAAAGAATATCAACGCATGCGAGATTCGAGTCTCGCGATCATTCGTGAGATCGGGGTCGAAACGGGTGGATCAAACATTCAGTTTGCGATCGAACCGAATACCGGTCGTATGATCGTCATTGAGATGAATCCTCGCGTGAGCCGATCCAGCGCTTTGGCGAGTAAAGCCACAGGCTTCCCGATTGCCAAGATCGCAGCCAAACTCGCGGTTGGCTTTCGATTGTGGGAATTGCAAAACGATATCACGCAAAAAACCCAAGCATGTTTTGAACCGACGATAGACTACGTCGTGACGAAGATTCCTCGCTTTGCCTTCGAAAAATTTCCCGAAGCGGATCCGACGCTGACCACACAAATGAAGAGTGTTGGCGAGACGATGGCGATCGGGCGAACCTTCAAGGAGTCATTTCAGAAAGCGCTTCGAGGGCTCGAAGTCGGAGCCTTTGGCTTCGGTGCAGATAGCAAAGACCTTTGGTTTACCGATCGCCGACCTGATGATGGCGAGATCATGGCCAAACTCTCGAAGCCCAACGCGGACCGTGTGTGGTACATTCGCTATGCGATGCTGAGCGGGATGACGATCGATGAGATCTATAACATCACCTACATCGATCGCTGGTTCCTCGATCAGCTTGCAGAGATTGTGGAGATGGAACAACATCTCCGCGCGCTCGGTTCGATCGCGCTCGTGGATAAGCCGACGCTTCGACAAGCGAAGCAAATGGGATTCTCCGATCGTCAATTGGCAACGTTGCTCGGTAGTGACGATAGCGAGATTCGGGCATGGCGAAAATCGCAAGGTGTCATTGCCACTTATAAGTCGGTGGACACATGCGCGGCTGAGTTCGAAGCTTACACACCGTATTACTACAGCACGTATGAACAGGAATGCGAAGCTCCCGTCAAGGGAGACAAACGTCGTGTGATGATTCTTGGTGGTGGTCCGAATCGAATCGGCCAAGGAATCGAGTTTGATTACTGCTGTTGTCATGCTAGCTACGCATTGCGCCAGCTAGGCATCGAGTCGATCATGGTGAATAGTAATCCTGAAACCGTGAGTACCGATTACGACACGAGCGATTTACTCTTCTTTGAGCCGTTGACGACGGAAGATGTGTTGAACATCTACGACGCGGTTCAACCCGATGGAGTGATTGTGCAATTTGGTGGACAAACGCCACTCAACTTGGCGAGAGCTCTGTCCGATGCGGGGGTACCCATCGTTGGGACGAGTGTTGAGACGATTGAAGACGCTGAAGATCGCGAGAAATTCCAGCTTTTATTGCATGAATTGAAACTAAAGCAACCTGCGAACGGTATCGCCCGAACGATGGCTCAAGCGAGGTCCGAGGTTCAAAAAATCGGATTCCCTTGCTTGGTTCGACCTAGCTTTGTGCTTGGTGGACGTGCCATGGAAATCTGCTATGACAACTCGCAGTTCGATCGCTATGTTGCCGAAGCGTTCGTCGTGGCTCAAGGGCAACCGGTCTTGATCGATCGGTTCCTCGAAGATGCCACCGAAGTGGATGTAGATGCTGTATCCGATGGCGACGACGTCGTGATCATGGGAATCATGGAGCATATCGAAGAAGCTGGCGTCCACTCCGGTGACTCCGCTTGCGTGATTCCACCGTTCTCGTTGAGCAAAGAAGTGTTGGATGAGATTCGGTCCGCGACAGTGTCAATGGCCAAACGTCTACGAGTCGTTGGATTAATGAACGTGCAATATGCCATCAAGGAAGAGGAAGGCAAACCCGTCGTGTATGTTCTCGAAGTGAACCCGAGAGCGAGTCGAACGGTACCCTTTGTTGCGAAAGCGACGGGGACAGCAGTAGCGAACATCGCGGCAAAAGTAATGGTCGGAGAGAAACTGAAGAAACTGGGGATCACCTCGGAGCCTGTTCCGAAGAGCGTGTCGGTCAAGGAAGCCGTGTTCCCGTTCCGAAAGTTTGCTGGTGTCGACATCGTGCTTGGGCCTGAGATGCGCAGCACGGGCGAGGTCATGGGAGTCAGCGACGATTTTGCGATAGCGTTTAACAAGAGCCAGATTGCTGCAGGTGTTTTGCTGCCGAAGTCAGGCAATGTGTTTCTCAGTATCTCGTCACGACATCGAGCCGGGATCATCGACATGGCTCGCCAATTGCATGAGATGGGTTACAAACTGCTCGCGACTTCTGGGACTGCGGCGGAATTGCAACGTGGAAACATTCCGGTCATCACCGTGAAGAAGCTGGCAGAAGGGAATCCGAACCTTATCGACTATCTCAAGAACGACGATGTATCCCTGATTTTGAATACGCCTAATGGCAAAGGGGCTCGAACGGACGAAGGACGAATACGTGCTGCCGCCGTTCAGTTCGGCGTACCGTGCATCACGACCGTTGCCGCGGGTAGAATTGCCATTGAAGCGATGGCCGCGATGCGGGTGAAACCGATGACCGTTTTATCCTTGCAAGAACGATTTGCAAAGTAGCCACCATGCAATTGCGATGGACACCAAGTTTTTCGGTAAGCGCACTGCATGCGGCTGAAGCGATCGTTGCATTTCCAAAGCAGATCACTGACGCCAGTTTTGTCGAAGCGATAGGAAGCTTTTCTACCTATCTAGGGCAATGGTCGATGACGGCCGGTTTTATGGATTCATCCCGTTTCTGGCCGACGTTGATAGCGACCGCGGCAGAGATTGAATCCAACTATGAGTTAGTGGAAACAACGTTGCGGAAATGCGGACGGTCGACTGACTCGACGACGATTACGTCGTTGGCAGGTCGGGTCACGGATATCGAAGCCGCATACAAACAAATGTTTCCGAAGTTTGAAGAGCAGATTGGTTTTCGGCTCCGACCTCTCCAAGACCAATGGCTTGGATATGGGGCGGGTCTCATGGCCCATGTGAGTCGATTGACCGAGAAGCGTTTACTCGTGGGTGAAGCGCGCATTATCCCAGTTCAACCAGTGCTGGGGGGGTATGGCTACGCACATATCCAAAACAATATAGCTAGGATCGAAGCGGTTTTGACGAACCCGCTAGCGGAGCTTCCCGAAGTCGTTCGACTTGCGTGGCTCGTTTCGCAACTGAATCTGGATGTTCCAGTGTTTAGTGAAACTCTGGGACAGCAGACGTTGCAGCGTCTAGCACCGCTCGCAATGCTGCCACCTGTGCTTGCAGCGGCACAGGTAGTCGAGCAAAGCAGTTGCACGAGCGAGATGGCAGCGCTCGCTATCGAGCATTGGCATATTCCTGTTCCGTTGGATGCGAGTGTGCAGGATGATATCGCTCCCACATTGATGGACTGGTGGGAGACTTATCTGCAGACCCGTCCGGAATGGCATATCGCCATGCAAGCGCTCAGCAAGATGTTGCTGAGCCCATGATCTGAGCGAAGCCGGAGGTCATGCCTTAATGGCCTGATTTCTTGGCTGCGGCTTTCTTGTCGGTGCCGCTTCCATGGGACGACTTGGCTGCTGGCTTTTTGTTACTACCGCTGCCATGAGAGCTGCTTGCTTTGGGTTTGCTAGCGCCGTGGGCGCTGTTCGATCCGCTAGACGATTTGCTGCCATGAGATCCACTCGAAGATTTGCTTTCGGTTCCATGATCTGCTTCCGCCCCATGCTTCTCATCTCCGTGGCCCGCATCACCCTCATGCTCTGCTGTGTCATGTTCACCATGCTCTTCCTCACCATGTTCAGACTCATGATCGGACTCTTGTTGATTGCGGAGAGTGGCGACCAGTTGTCTAGGGTTTTTCGACGATCCGCGTGAGATGAATTCTAAAGTACTGGCGTCTTTAGATTCGCAAACCTTGGTAATGACCAATTCTTCAATCGAACTATTGCCGATCGTCTGAACCATTACTTCCAATAGTTGAGACCTAAGATCCGTCAGATAGGGATCGGTCAATACGCGACCGTCAATTTGCCGGAGGTGTTCTTCAAGCGATTGCCGTATCTGCGACTGATTTAGGTCGATCAACTGACGGCTCTTCATTCGGTGATTAATTGGTACAATAGCGTGTAGCTGCATCGAGATAGGCGGTTTGCCACCTGATTGAAAAGCTAGATAACTTCCTAGATCAACTTCGCAGGATGCATCAACTTTCGCTAGGGATGCTTGGTACCTAATTAGACCAACGATACTTGCATGAAGGCCAATCATGACCAAGACAAGCATCGCTATCCAGTAGCGTCGAAATGTTTCAAGCATAGTGAACTCGGTATAAGGTCGGTGTTATCCAATCGAAGGATACTTACTAAGGTCTTCTAGAATTGGATTCGTGGAAATGTAGTTTGCCGTTGGTGAAATGCTCGAAACTCTCTTCACTATTTTTGAAATTGCATAATGAACAGCCTACTTTTCGAAAATCCAATCTTGGTCGGCGTGATCGGTACAATCGTATTTTGCATGACGGTATTCGGATGGTTGCAAACTGGGAACCCTTGGGCAGGTAGAGCCGCAGCCGCCTTAGTTGTAATCATTGCAATCCTCATTTGGCTCAATATTTGGATCGAAACGGACCGCGAGTCCGTGCGTGCCATGCTGATGGAGGCAGCATTGGAAGTAGAGCAGAACCAGGTTGAAAAACTAAATGATCGCGTCCACCCAGAAGCAACAGAACGAGTTCATCAATCGATTTCCCAACTACCGAGGTTCAAGTTCGATCAAGCGAAGATTACGAAAATTCATGCTATCGAACTGAATGAAGCGGGCGACCGCAAGGTAGCCTTTGTCCGAATGAATGTCGTCGCTGAAGCTGAATCGAAAACGGGATCCGCAGGAGGGATGCGTGGCAAACTAGCTGCATGGCTCCAATTGGAATTGGAGCAATGGGAAGGAAAATGGCGAGTCGTAGATTGCGAACGCAACGGACCACAACATGAATTCTTGAGACACGCCGAATAGACTCAGCGCTTCGTCCCCTGCGTTGGTTGCATGACCGCGGGCGAGTCGAAGAAAGTCACTAGAAATTAGTGGGCGTCGCTGTAACCTTCACAATCAAAGCCGTCATCTATGCCGAGCGATGCCTGCAATCGGTCAAACTCTCTGGACATGGTGTCGGTACTGCTGTGGACATGCTCTGCTTCCGAGATGAATCGAATATCTTTGTCTGGGTAGACATCATGTTCGATCAGTACCTTTTCGAATTTTTCAAGTGGATGACCGTAGCACAACAGCATCTTGTGTTCATCGAATTGAATCTCTTGTTGTTTGCTCGGATTCAATATGGCGATGCCTGTGCACCCATCGTTGGTTAGCAAGTCTTCGTGGTCGTAAAGAATACTCTTCAAGACAGGGACATCGATGCATTCACGATAACGATCATCGTGCTCACCGGAATCTCCACGGTGGCTCGTCTCGAGCACGACATCGACTTCTGTTCCCAGGCAATCGATCAGATCCATAAATAGCTCGAACAATCGTTCGCGAGAGGCAGCGGCCATGATGACCGGAACCTCTGTATTGGTCTTTGGATCCAAGTACGAGTCATGGCGGAAGCCTTGTTTGGGAACAACCTGCAGATCGTAGGAAGGTCGAACTGCATCCGTCAAGTCAAAAGCACCGTATCGGAACACGCCCATATGGGCTTCCAATTCTTCTCCACTTAGCTTTTCAAAGCTGGAGGTTGGTGCAGTTCGAGGGCTGTTATCCGCGACTGTATTGGGTTTGCTGGCTGGGAAGCCGGGAGCGTTTCCCATCGTGGCTCTCAATGGTTTCGAGTTTAGTTCAATAAAATTCGCGTCCTTCATCCAGTGAAGAACAACCAAAGTTAGGTCACCTTCGGGCGATGACGCCCATTTCCAAATGAAATCTCTCGGATTTCGTGTCGTTACAACCCGCACAATCGCAACTTCTTCCCTGGATCGATCTGGCATCCGGACATTGCTCGATGCAAGAGTCGGAAATTTAGATACGATGGAGAGACTGTATGATTATTCCCATCCTCCGCCTTTATCTGCGTCAACGATGTTTAGAAGCTTCAAAAGTTTCCGAGTCCATTTTCTTGAGAACAGCAGTTTTCAACAGCGCGTTCCTCTTTTCCTTCTCTCCGTGCTGCTCGTAGGTGGCTGTACCGACCGAAGCGGAAGTCTCGAAAAACCGAACGCGGAGAAGATGCTGGAAGAGTTGGGTGCACCCAAGAGTGAAGTCGGAAATCAACCTTACAGTTCGATCGCAGGAGCGACTGACGCTAGGAAAGGGGAGCCGTCGAGCGAGACTACGTTGCCCATCCCCGCCGATGATGACCCAAGGGGTACCCCAAAAGATGCAAAATCCAAGAAGGAGCGAGACCCGCAAATTCTAAGTTCTGACGTCGTTGTGAAAGAGAAAGAGCGAACAGCCATTAGCGCTGACGATCCGAGTACCGAATGGAAGCGTGAGCTAAGATTACCGTATCAGGTTTGGGAAATGACTTTCGTCGGCAATGCACCCGCAGGATACTCTTCTAGAAGGGTCTACGCGCCAAACAATATCGACAACAATCTTAAGATTGAACTGGAGAGCACCTTGCATGTGCAGCGCTCTGGAAATCTGGTACGGCAACGACTCGAAGTCAAATCGACAGAACGTACAAACGGAACGCTAGTCAGTATTTCTGGAACGTTGGTATCCGGAGATATCAAGCGTGAGTTCTTGGCCGTTAACTCCGGCAATGTCTTGGAAGTTGAAGCCACCACCGATGGTGCGAAAACGAGGACCGAGATCAAGTTGGACGAGGATGTTCGCGGTCCGTTCGCTATCGAACAATCGCTCATTCGCAAGCCACTAACGTCGGGAGAGATTCGAAGCCTACGATACTTTGACCCGATGATCGGAAAGATCGTTGAGACGCAACTCGAAGGTTTGGAGTTTAGCAAATCATCTACGATGCTCGGCCAGTCGATGGAACTATTGGAGGTTTCTGTAAGCAATCGAGATGGTGGTCTGATTGGAAAATCAACGCTTTGGATGAATGAAGACGGGCGAGTGATAAAAACCAATTTCCCTGAATTGAATCTTCGAGTCTTTCAGGTAGAAGAGAAATTGGTCAATGAGTTCTCGAAAACGTCGGACCTTCAGTTCGTCCCCTCTTTAGCCTGTCCGCTCGATCTCGGTTCCAATAGAGAAGACTATCTTGCTGCCTTGAATCAAAACGAAAGTATCCTCTATCGACTGACCCATGCTGTCGACGACCCAGCTTCGATCATATCAAAAAAAACCAACCAACGCGTCCGCACCTTACCTATCGCCAGAACTTGCGAAGTCACGCTGTACCGAGTGTCTAAAGACAAAGATCTTCCTGTTGGCATTGAACGAGAAATCAATCCTCCAAAAGCTGCGAAGCTGTCCTCGGAATGGTGCGATACCGATTCTTCAATAGCATCGGAGTTTTTCGCCACTTTCACTTCTGGTCTCTCAGAGGACACGGCAAAAGACAAATTCTTGACGGTGGAACATCTTCGACAAGCGATTTTGCAAAAGTTTGAAACGATAGAGTTTGATCGTGAGGTTCGAAAACTGTATCAGATCGTACGGGCGAAGAAACTGGATGGGTTTGAGCACGCGTTGCTTTTAGCCTCCATGTGTCGCAAATCCGGTATTCCTGCGAGAATTGCGATTGGTGTCGTCTACAATCGAGACGAGTCAAAGCCACAAATGCGACTTCACGGTTGGACGGAGTACTTCGTGAAGGATCGATGGTACCCAGCCGACTCATCACAAACGGGTTCCAAAGCAGAACTCGATCGCATGAAGATCCGAGAGTCGTATGCCGACAGCGAAATGTTTCTTGAGGACGTTTTGTATGTAGCCAACTGGTTGAACAATACGAAAATCCGATTTGTGCCGTGATTCGATTTTCCAACCGAAAGCTACTAATTGGCTTGCTCGTCATGGCTTTGAGCCTACGCATTGCCGCGGCTTTCCTTTGGCAGAACCAGTTGGACGCGGAGAGCCAGCTCTTTCGTTTTGGAGATAGCGACTCTTATTGGGTCATTGCGAGCAATTTATCTGCTGGACAATTTGAGTATGGTGGCGAAAACTCAAAGATCTTCCGAGCTCCACTGTATCCGCTCCTGCTTGTTCCGCTAGCGGCCTGCGAAAGTGAGAAGCTATCGTTACCCAGTCACGATGCCACAGCCAAGCAAAGCGATCATTCCAAGCGGCGTCTTGTCTTCTACGCGAGACTCTTGGGTTGTGTGCTTGGAACCCTGTGCGTGTGGGGCATTATCAAGATTGCAACGGACATCTGCTCCGAAGAAGCAGGATTGGCGGCTGGTGCATTGGCCGCCATTTACCCCGGCGCAATAGGAATGAGTATCTTCATTTTGAGCGAGAGTATTTTTTGCCCGTGCATGATTGCCTCTATCTATGCAATTCAGAGGTCTAGCACGGGATTGATTGCCCAATCGAAACACACGTTCCTACCCAACGCCACCGTCAACGCATTCGGCGTCTCGATGATCGGAGGAATCTTGAGCGGACTAGGCGTCCTCGCGAGGCCGAGTTGGAGTCTCTGGGGCGGCATGTTAGCAATCTATTGGTTGTCATTGTGGTTGCTTTATCGGCGAACAATATCCCTTCGAAGAATCGCATTGCAATGGCTAGCATTCGCGCTGGGTGTCATCTTGACGATGGCTCCTTGGTGGGTACGAAATCATTCCATCACGGGGAAATTCGTGCCCACTACGTTGCAGGTAGGAGCAAGTCTCTACGATGGTTTGCACGAAAACGCCACGGGCAGTAGCGATGAAGGGATGGCATTTTCAGACACTTTTCTGGCGGAGCAACTCCGCGAAGACAAAACGAAAGTCGCTTCCGGCAGACCATTGGAGTCGACCTTGGAATGGCGAGTCGACCGACGGCTACGCAATGCTGCTATTCGATGGGCTTTTGAGAATCCATCTGACGTTATTTCGTTAAGCTTGGTAAAGTTGGTGAAAACGTGGCGTCCATTCCCTGTGGCGAAGGAACTTGGGAATGGTGCGATACGATATGCGGAGGGAATCGTTTACCTTGCCGTTTTGATTTTTGGATCCGTAGGAGCTTGGAGTTGTCGCAGAGAGGTAGGAAGCTGGTTATGTACACTTCCCTGTATCTACTTCGCGTTGATTCATATGCTCTTCATTGGTTCAGTGCGATATCGACAACCTGCGGTATTGGTAATGTGCGTGCTTGCTGGCGTAGGTTTTTGCTGGTGGGTGCGGTGCTGCCGAGAACGCTGTTTACCAAGATACGATGCCAAGGATGGCCTCAATACCTCACAATCCTGAACAATTACTAACTGCGACAAGCAACGACAAAATCATTGCAACGACTCGCAAAGGGGGCGGTGCGCTTCGATGGTTGTTAGTGGCGATCGCACTTTGTTTCTTCGGCTATTATTATGCAATCGGTCGAATCGACCACAAATTGACCGGCGAGATACTTCTTCGATTGCGAAAAGAACTACCTGGGCACGAGGTGTCGCTCGATCGCGCTAGTCTTCAGCCTGGCAAATCCATTTTGTTGGAGGGCGTTCGCATCGCAAAACAAACCGACCAAGGGAGTCGGAATGTATTTCGATGCAGTCGCCTGATTTGCCTTGGCCCCATCGATTGGCTGGGACTTGCTCAGGGACAAGTTCCCATCAAGCAAGTTATCGTGGATGGAGTTGAGATCGGTGTATGGCCACTGAGCGATGGCAGTTGGAGTATCCAAAGTCTGCGAAGTGGTAAACCAATCAACACGGACTTTCCCTCGATTGAAGTAAGAAGTGGTTTGATTCGAATCGGTAGCGAGACGGGGCGCACAAATCAGGAAGTCGTCTGTCATGACCTGCATGCCAAAATTGGGCTCCTTCCGAGCGCCCCAAGCAATCCCTTGACGCCCATCACTATCCAAGCCGACGTTAGCGTCTCCTCAAGCCACTTTACGAAGCTGAGCGTCGTTGCGAGAACAAACGAGACGCAAACAACATGGGACGCCATCGGGCATCTGGAGAAATTCGATTATTCTCCTCGGTTGGTAGCGCAGTTACCCCTCGTTGTTCAGCACTGGCTGACGTCGCTCGAAGGAGTATCCGCAGAGCTCAGCGGTAGTTTTCGCGCAGAAAGTCGCAACCAGCAGATTTCTTGGGAAGGCAAAGGGAGAGTCACTCGGGGACGCTTGCAAACTGCAAAGATTGCATTTCCCCTCGAAGATTTATCGGCAGACCTCTTCTGCAAGAACTCCTTGCTTCAGGTTCGAAACGGCAATGCCCGGAGTGGCGATGCCGACATAAGGGTCGCGATGGATTGGCAGGGCATGACCAAGCAATCTTCCTTAACTTGCTTGGCAGAAGTGAATAATCTCGAACTCAATCAGCGGCTATTTCAATCTCTCCCCCCCGATATCCAAGAAACGTGGAAGAAGATGCGAGCCACGGGTCGGGTCGACGCTCAAGCGAACATTCATTACAACGGAGCTACCTGGATCCCACATGTCATCGTACAAGCAAAAGATGTTAGCGTTCACCCTGACATTTTCCCTTACCCAACACATAACATCACAGGAAAGTTTGAGTATCGCGATGGGGTCATAACAACCACCGATCTTGCTGGAGTTGCAGGCGAGCAGCGCATTGTGGGTTCATTGAAGCTGACGAAACATCAACCGAGATGGCTACTCGATCTATCATTATCTGCCGATGGACCAGTAGCACTAGACGAACCATTACTCAAAGCGCTCACGCCTCGCGGCGCCGAACCAGGGGGATTGCAGAACTTTATTCATTCCCTCCATCCGACCGGAACAGTGCATCTCAAGAACGCTCGATTTCAGAGGACGGCGGATAACATGGATTTCGTATCGCGATCGGTCGAAGTCACCTTTTCCGAATGTGCAATCAAGTATGATCAGTTTCGGTATCCCATCGTAGACATCAGCGGTGAAGCTGTTTTGGACAACCAACGATTGATCCTCAAAGACTTTGCTGGTAGGAATGACGGTGCACGAATCAAATCTTCGGGTACTTGCCAAACTCGCGATGGGGGCATCGAATTCCTAGACTTGCAATTTGACGCGTACGACATAGCGTTGGATGAGGAATTGCAAAGTGCCATGCCGTTGACAGTGCGAGGTTTGTGGGACCAACTACAACCAACAGGATCGATGGATCATGCACACGTATTGATTCGAAAAAATACGTTGAACGAAAAACTCGACTTGCGAGTCGAAATGACGGAGAACAGTGATCCGACAACTAGCATAAGTCGATCCGTCGCCTTTCGTCCGGCCGCGCTTCCCTATTCCATCAATGACGTCGCCTGCGAGATTGTCTATCAACCGGGGAGGATCGATATTCGCTCCCTTTCGGGTGTGCACGAATCGAGTAACTTGCGAGCGGAAGGCCATTGCCGTTTACTACAAGACGGAAAATGGGATGGTACCATTCAGTGGCTTCCATCCTCCAGATTTTGGGTGGATCAGAGTTTTCTCAATTGCATGCCGGAGTACGTATGCTCGCCCTTGCTTTCTATCGGATTCCGCGGCCCAGTGAGTATCACCGGTTCAACACATATCGGATCACCCAATTCGCCTAACGGCTCGATTGTGCGCTCATGGGATCTAGATCTCGACATAGAAAATGGGCGAATCGCCGGAGGAGCGATCGCATCGGGAATGCGTGGCACGATATCCATGCGAGGTGAAAACACATTGCACGGCCCCATCGCTTCCGGAATGGTCGAATTTGATTCGATTGCCATCAAAGGTGTACCGGTTACTGGCTTGACTGGTCCGTTTGCCATTACGCAATCCATGCTCTATTTTGGGCGTGATGCTATCGAGTGGTTGTCCACGGGCGATCCCCGCGAAAACGGCTTTCCAACACGTGGTACTAATCCAGACGATCACGTCGCGTCCGCCGAGTTTCAACGGTTTGCAGGAGATGCGGGGGAAGTTACCCAAGCGTCGCTTCGACAGAATTTACACAATCGATTGGACGCTCGATTCGCGACGGCCTCCAGAGTGCTTGGTCGCGAAGTCCCTGCAGAATCGCCTCCCTCCATTCCGCAACAACCTCAGAACCGCAATCTACCTCCCCTGGATGTTTCGGAGAAGGACTTAAAGGCGCGCGCGTTGGGAGGGACTCTGTTTTTGAGCGGCATGGAGCCCTTAGATGGCAAACGTGCCCGATACAAAGTTCGACTCATCGACTCTCACGTACGGGATTGCCTTTTGGATCTCGGAGAGACCAATCCACAAGCCAATGGCCGACTCTGGATGCAATGCGACCTCAGCGGATCACTCACGAACTTAACGGCAATCGAAGGAAGCGGCATGGCATGGCTTCGCGAAGCCAATCTGTATCAATTACCAGTCATGGTTCGCTTATTCAACCTGCTGTCGATCAGACCGGATCAAGGAGCTTTTGATGCGGGGGATGTCAAATTCTCTGTAGATGGCGAACGCATCCCCATCGAAGAAATGCAACTGGATGGGGATCTACTATCGCTTCGTGGTAACGGCTGGGTCAACATGCGACGAGAATTGCAACTCGATCTTCAAGCGAGCGTTAGCAAACGAACAATCGTTGGCGCAATAATGCACCCGATAAAGAGTTCCCCCAACCTCTTCATGATCGAGGTCACTGGCACCACCTCGAATCCACATATGAAACGCTCTGTCCCTCTCATGAACACTTTTGAAGGTATGCGATGAAAAATGCAGATTACATCTTCTAATTGGCAGAATCCGGCGGCGCACGCGCTCCAGTCTGCTTCGCACGCTCGTACTCCCCTTGCCACAACCACCCCCACAACCCCAGCAGGCGTAAATGCCCTGGAGCACACCGCGAAAACAGGAGATCGCGACGCCAACGAACGGTACGATGGCCCCCCCGGCCAGGAACCAAAGCAACAACCACCTAGCGAAAACCAGACGAATTCCATAGCCCTGGCCAGCTTACCCGCCGACGACGGTGAAAAACATGAATTGGACATTCAAGGCTGACTCCACTCGCCAGAATTAGAGCCCGTAATTCGATTGCTGCATCTTGGCTTGGTACACAAAGTGCACTACAGTGATGCCATTCCTAAAGCAGGACAAATTGTCAGGATAGGGACGGACCACCGACAAGAACACGAATTCACTACAAAGGGTAATAAGATGGGACACGCAGCAGAATTCACAGAACAAGCTTTCGATACAGATGTTCTTCAATCGGATCAGCCCGTTTTGGTCGACTTCTGGGCGACTTGGTGCGGACCTTGCCGGCAAATTGCTCCGTTGATCGAAGAATTGGCGGTCAAGTATGATGGCAGTGTTCGCGTCGGCAAAGTCAACGTTGAAGACCACCCTGAACTTGCTCAACGCTACGGAATCAATGCGATCCCAACTTTGCTATTGTTCAAAGCGGGTGAGATCGTCGACCGATTTCAAGGAATTCCACCGCGGACCAAGCTAGAAGCAGCCTTGGACTCAGCGCAACAGGCGTAACTTTGTTTGATATCCAAGTAAACGGTGCCTTTGGCGTCGACTTCAATGACGACGCCTTAACATTGGATGCTTTTCAGTTCGCATGTGCTAAGCTCCGTGCGACCGGGGTTAGCCTCTTTTTTCCAACGATCATTACCGCCCCTGTGGAAACGATGGGGGCCCGGATAGGCAAAATCGTTTCTTTCATCGAGCAAGACTCTGCGCTCGTTTCCTTGGTCGCTGGCCTTCACATCGAAGGTCCGTTCATCTCGCGATTGTCGGGGTACCGTGGGACCCATCCAGAACATGCGATCTTGGACGCCCAACTCGATGTTGCTAAGCGACTGATAGATTTTGGTCGAGGCCATGTCAGAATGTTGACTTTGGCACCCGAAACCGATCCGCAATTCAAGACGATAGAATATCTCGCCAATCAAAAAGTCGTCGTTTTTGGCGGACATAGCGACGCTACATTCGATTGTTTAAATCAAGCCATCGATCACGGCTTGAAGGGATTTACGCATCTAGGCAACGGCTGCGCATTAGAGGTGAACCGCCATGAAAACATTATCTCAAGAGTTTTGGCGCTTCGAAAGAAGTTGTTCGTTTCATTGATCGCAGACGGAATTCATCTTCCCTATTGGTTATTGAGGTCCTTTGTCGAAATCATCGGTTCCGAAAATGTCATCATCACGAGCGACTCGATGAGTGCTGCAGGGATGCCACCTGGCGAATATCAAATTAGCGGCCAACCCATCATCGTGGATGAAGATCGGCGAACTCGTCATCGAGATCACAATTACTTGGCCGGTAGTGCCTCGACCCTTCAGGAAATGAGACACCACTCCAATCGCTGGCTTCCACCGAACTTCGAATATGTCGACCGACTATTCAAGCAAAACGCCACTACTCTTTTCGGCGTATCGTAAACGCTCCCGCAAAATCCAACAAAGCAAATACTCACGCTCACGGCATCAAAAGGACATGCACAGTTGTAAATTAGCTATTCTTGGTTTTCCATGCGTGTATCGCGCATTTAACGGACATGCACAGTTTTGAATTAGCTATTCTTGGTTTTCCGTGCGAATTCAATCTCTATTCGCACTTGCTCCATCGATTGCCGAACCATTAGGCCGCGATTCGAGCCAAGAGTGCACCTCGAGCGGTGCGATGCTATCGGCGATTAAAGAAAAATCGGAACGACTAGACATATCGCCCCGATGTCGAACCGCTTCTTGCCGTTCAACAAGAGTTCTTTGCGTTGTTATTCAGTCAACTCGGATAGGACGACGGACCCGTCAGCCAATGTTCGCAAGAC